>JGI12316J14372_10002484_pt1 | contig 19752 bp, 19 predicted proteins | sample MarCyaLeptolynsp_FD_14372 | JGI IMG/M metagenome (IMG submission 14372) | reverse complement strand
CGATCCGAGCGATGCCTTTCGTGCCAAGCTGAACGCACGGGTCGACACGCGAGACAAAACCACACGCTATTCATGACCATCGATTTCACCCAGATCTTCCACCAGGACTCCGTCCTCGTGATCTTTACGATCATCGCGATCGGCTACCTGATCGGAAACATCCGAATTGCCCGGTTCGAGATCGGCGTCACCGGTGGTGTCCTCCTGTGTGCGCTTCTGTTCGGCCATTACGGCTACACCATCGATCCAATCGTTCAGTCGATCGGTTTCACCCTGTTCATTTACTCGGTCGGCTGGCAGGCCGGACCGCAAATCCTGAACGTCCTGCGCCAGGACGGCCCGAAATATCTGGTTCTGACGATTTTCATGGCGGGCGGATCGTTTCTCCTGGTACTCGCAATCGCCTGGGCCACGGGCTTGTCCAACGCCTTCTCCGCCGGCCTGATGGCCGGCAGCCTGACCAGCACGCCGACGCTCGTTGGTGCCCAGAACGCGGTTTCATCAGGCCTTGTCGCAGCTCCGGCAGGTGAAACAGCCAACAGCCTGATCGAAAGCATCAGCGTTGCCTATGCAATCACCTACATTTTCGGAACCGTCGGTCTGCTCCTTATCGTGAAGCTCCTGCCGAACCTCTTGCGCGTCGACCTGGTTGCGGCTGCCGAAACCTTCGCCCAGGAACGTGGATTCAAGACGGAAAACGTCGAGGACAAGATCGAACGACCCATTTTGCGGGCCTATCAGCTTGACGATCCGGAGCTGAACGGCCTCACGATTGCACAGGCGCTTGCTGCACGAACGGCAAAGGACATCAGCATCAGGTCACTTTACCGGCTGAAGCGCGGTTCGGACCTGATCGATCCCAACCATGACACGGTGATTGAAACGGGTGACAAGGTCGCTGTCTTCGCCACACCGGAAGAACATGCCAAGGCGCGGGACCTTTACGGCCTTGGCGCGGAAGTCCTGGACAGGGACCTGATCGACGCGGTTGTCGACGTCGCCGAGGTTGTTGTCACCAACCCGAACGCGGTTGGAAAATCCCTTGAACAGCTCGGCATCTACGAGCGCCACGGCTGCTACCTCACCCGCATCACCCGTTCGCAGATCCAGTTGCCGCTGTCACCCGGCACTGTGGTACAGCGCGGTGACGTCATGATCCTGACCGGAGAGCGGCGTGCGCTCGACAGGGCGATCGCCGAACTCGGTGCAGAAGACCGCAAGGCAGTGGAGACGGACCTCCTGACATTCGCCGCTGGCATTGTCTTCGGTCTCCTGCTCGGCCAGATCACGGTCAAGATCGGCGACATCAATGTCGGCATCGGCACCGCGGGCGGCCTGCTGGTGGCAGGCATCTGCGTCGGCTTCCTGCGCGCCAACCGGCCGACTTTCGGTCGCATGCCGGCGGCGGCACGCTTTATCCTGATGGAACTCGGATTGCTTTTGTTCATGGTCGGCGTGGGGCTGAATGCCGGCGGCGGCATTGCGGAAGCAATCGGGTCTGTCGGTCCGGTGTTGTTCCTGTCCGGTGTCGTGGTGACCTGTCTGCCGCTGCTGTGCGGGTACTTCTTCGGCCGCCTGGCCCTTGGCATGAACCCTGCCCTGCTGCTTGGGGCGCTGACAGGTGCAATGACCAGTACGCCTGCCCTCGGGATTGTCCAGCAGGCGGCAAAAAGCACTGTGCCCGCGCTTGGCTATGCCGGCACATACGCGCTCGCCAATGTCCTTTTGACGCTCGCCGGCACCATCATCATGCTTCTTTGAACCCCTTTGCCCTCCCGGACTTGATCCGGGACCATGGCGTCGTGCGTTCAGGCCTGGCCCCGGCACAAGGCCGGGGCGGCAAAAGCGGCGGTTGGAGCCGCAGCACTCGATTTCGAAACCTTGATGTTGAAAAACAGCGCCGTCCCGGACTTGATCCGGGACCTCAGCCGTCACGCGTTCAAACCGGGCCCGGATCAAAGGCCGGGGCGGCGAAGGACATTTGGCACAAAAGCTTGATTTAGCGCTTACGGCTTGGGCCGGCCGGCAAGTGCTGCCGTGAGGCGAGCATCTTCAAGATAAGGATCATTGCCGAAGCGGATCAGGCCCTGGCGCTGCACCCACACGGACTGGTGCGACACCACCGCCATCAGCCCGCCTCGCGCAGGAAAGGTCACGGTATCCTGCCTGGAAATCCGATCCTCTATGCCATCTGCCGGCAAGACGCGTGGCTCGATGATCTGGTCGAGGATGTCCAGCCCGTTGACGATGCCGAAAGCCGTCTTCGGCAAATACGGATTGCAGAAGACTTCATCCTCTGGCGCAGCCGCCAGGTCGAAAAGCTGCAGTCTGTTTTCTTGCCGAAGCCGGTAAGCGTATTGACCGAGCGGGTTTTCGCTCGAGGCCGGCAAAAACAATTCGAACTGTTCCCGGTTACTGGCCCGCTCTATGTCGCGCAGAGAGGCTTCCTTCCAGGGCAACGCGTCAAGGGGAACATCCGCCCCGCTGCGCTTCAGATAATATCCCGCCGCTTCGACCTGCCGGGGGTCCTGCCGCAACCGCGGCAGCAGTTCCTTGCCGAAAAACTCCCAGGGCACCTGCCAGGTCGGATGAAACGTGACTGCCTCGATTGTTGTCGCCATCGTCGTGTGGTTCCGGTCGGGACAATTGGCATACGCCCTGCCCTCGTCCGCAACACGGCCATTTTCCAGAAACACGAAGGAGTTCTCGCCCTTGTTGATGAAGAGCTGCAACCGGGAATATTCGTTTGGCAGCCAGCGGATCCTTTCCAGCGCGCTCGAAAGCTGCTCGATCCGCCGTTCAACAGGTATGTTGAGCGCACGTATAAGCGCCGGTGTCACCTGCCCGGAGACTTCAAGCCCGTATCGTTGCCGTGCCTGTCCAACGGCAAAGGCAAGCCGTTTGTCGAAAAGCATGTCTTCAGAAGCTTCTGCAAGAAGGGCATCTTCCAAAAGCCGCTGCCGTAGCGCCGGAACACGCGCGTCGTTCGTTCCGGCATCCAGCGTTTCGCCCGGGTCCAGATAGGAAAAGCCACCGTTTTCCCGAACGTCCTGGAGATGCCGCAAATGCCCTTGCAGACGCCGGTAAGTATCGTCCTGTGGTTGCCAAACCGTGAGGAAGGCTTCGAGATCGTCCGACGTCGCCAGTCTTGTCAGCGCATCGACCGTGTTGATCGAGTTAGACGGCATGTAGGCATCGGGATAAAGGATCCTCGGCGAAACCCGCCCGGCTCGAATGTCATGGGCGTAGTCGAGAAAATGGCCGGTGTAGAGCAACTCGACCCAGGCAATCTCGGACTCAGATGACAGGCTGCTGAGCGAGGCTGTTGCCTGCGTCAGCACGCCGGCGGGATAGTCTTCCGGCCGCAATCCGTTCCGGTCGGCACTTTCCATGCTCTGAATGAGTTCCAGACTGCGCGGCTGGTCCAGCCAGAGCACCTCGCCCCGGTCGGAGCCGTAGAAGGCAGCGATCTCGTTTCGCCGTTTCTCGACAATCAGCGGCAGGCGATCCGGGTTCGACAGCAGCCAGCGGACATTTTCCAGGATCTCGTTTGCCCGTGCGGACACCGTTTCAACGAGGAATGCGAATAGAAATACGGTCGAAAGTCCGGCAATACGCCTCAACACCCTGTCTGCTTTCATGCCGCAATCTGCCTTTTGATCAGTTCTTTCACCAATTACCGCCAGCACTAGGGTACGGACTCATAAATGAAGTCGATTTGGTTTGGATCGATTTGACCAGCTGCAAGGAGCGAAAGTGCAGAAAATGTGGTTCATTTTCAAGCCTTTCGCGGCGAAGCAGATGGCCAAAGAGGACAAATCCGAAAGACGGCAAAATGACCGTACCTCGCAGCGTCACCGTGCTTGACCATGCGTAAAGCCCGCTCTTCACACGCTTCCTCGCGAGATTTCGCCATTTCTGCCGCCAAATCGCCTTCATTTATGGCTCCGCACCCTAGCCCTCAAAACCCTACGCATCAGCTCCTCCCGTGGATGCAAGCCGATCATCGGCACGTTTCGTCCGGGCATGATCATAGGTCGCGTCCAGCCTGGAGCGCAGGTAGTCCGCACCTGATATTGCCGGATATCTGGCCGGATTGTCTTCAGACATGCATCCCAGCAAACAGGACACGACCGCATCCGGATTGGGATCCAGGAAAAAGGCGATCGAATAGCGGTCCCTTTCGCCGGAATTGATGACGCGGTGCGGCGTCGACACGTAGGTGTCATTCGACCAGCGCATCAGACAGTCGCCAATATTGCAGATGAACGTTCCCTCGATCCTGGGTGCCTTCAGCCAGGCACCGTCACGCCTTTGCACCTCAAGACCGCCAACCGCGTCCGGTAGGAGAAAGGTAACGTTGCCATAGTCCGTATGAACACCAGCGCCAATCTGCCCGTCCATCGCACTTTCCGGATGCGGCGGATAGTGCAACAGGCGCAACGTTGCGAGCGGCGCATCGAGTTTGTCCTCGAAGAAATCCGGCGCGGCGCCGAGATCGACGGCGATCGCCCTATGCATCTCCCGCCCGAGCGCCCAGACAGCCTCGAAATAGGCGAGCAGCGTGTCCCGCCAGCCCGGGATGTCAGGCCACTGGTTCATGGCCCGGAAGGGCTCGCCTCCGGTTATTCTCGGGTCATCTGCTGCCAGGTCCAGGCCAATATTGAAGGCTTCCTTGAGGTCGGGCGGCGTACCCGGGTTCAGGTTTTCACCTTCTTGCGGCACGTAACCGCGATTGGTTTTGAAGAAATCCTTGGTGAGCGCCATCTTGGCGTCCAGAGGCAGCGCAAAAAGGGCATGTGAGGCAGAAAAGGTGCGTTCGATGAGCGCTGCGTCGATGCCGTGATTTTTGACATAGAAGAAACCGATATCGCGCGCTGCTCTGCCAATTGCGTCAGCAACCTCTTGAAGGCCACCCTCCGTCCCGGACAAGAGCGGTTTCAGATCAACAACAGGGATGTCCACCTGATTCAATTCCTGCACGACTGTCGGCAACTCCTTGACGTGGAACGCTCTTGGCTCTCGGCAAGCCTTCGATAAGACACAGTCGCACACAGCCACGCTGCGTCAAGCAGGAAAGGAAACTGGACGTCAGGGCTGGTTTTGCGAGGCCCCGGTCTGCTCACCTGTAACGACAACGTCGAATGCTTCAAGTGTGGCAAGCGTTGACAGAGCCGTCCGTCCGAATTTTGACGGCGTCGCCAGAAGCACGCAACGACCTGCAGCAGCCATGGCGGCCTTCTTCACGGCAATTTTCGACATGTCGAAATCCATCACGCGACCACGGTCGTCTATCGCCGAGCAGGCGATCAGCGCATAGTCGACCCGAAGGCCGTTGAGCATCATCACGATATCTTCCCCCACCAGCGAGCCGTCCTTGCCCGCCATGCGTCCCCCCAGCACGGTGACCTCGTGCCGCTTTGGATCGAAGGTGAGCGCTGTTCGCATGCTGTTGGTGAACACTTTCAGGCCATTCAGCCGATTAAGCTGACCGGCTGTATATTCGATCGTTGTACCAACATCGAGATAAAGGCTCGCACCATCGGGGATCAGCGCGCTTGCCTGAGAGGCAACGGCCAGTTTTCCCTCGACACCGACCCGCTCCTTGTGACCGTGATCGAGACGGATCGTCTCCATGTCGCCGATTGCCCCCGCGCCGCCGTGAAAGCGTTGCAGCTGCCCGGCTTCGGCCAAAGCAATTATGTCGCGCCGCACAGTCTGCGCCGACACGCTGAATTCTTCTGCAAGCTTCTCGATCGTGACAAAGCCCTGCTGTTCCGCAAGTGCAATGATCCGGTGTTGCCGGTCGCTGAACGTCGCTGTCGGGATAAATCGGTTCATGAAACTGTCAGGTTCCCATGCAAGATATGTAAAATATCTTACAGGGAATTGCGAAAGACGCCAATGGTCCAGACTCACTATTTTTTACATGACGCCAATATCTACAGTGAACACGGCAGGCTCGATCCCTGGACCTGGAGGTGGGAAAGCGCGGACGTTCCGTATGGCGCAACTGAAGTATCGCCGCTCGACGCAGTGCGGAAAATTCAGGCAGCCGGCAAGGCGCGGCGCATCCCGATTGGCATGATCGGGCCGCGCGATGCAACCGATGCGCAAATGGAGGCTGCCGAAGCGATCGGCGCCGATCTCGGGCGAATGGGTTTGACGGTAATCTGTGGCGGAAAAAGTGGCGTCATGTACGCGGCAGCCAAGGGCTGCCATGAAGCTGGCGGACTTTCGGTAGGCCTTGTGCCGGATCACGACTGGCGTTTGGCAAACCCTTATATTGCCCTTCCGATCGCGACGGGCCTGAGCGAAGCCCGCAACATGATCATCGCCAAGTCCTGCGAGGTTCTGATTGCAGTCGGCGGATCCTACGGCACGCTCAGCGAAATCGCTTATGGCCTGCACTTCTCAAAGCCTGTGATCGGTCTGCTCGGTGCACCGCATGTGGAAGGTCTTGAGGCGGCGGACGGGCCGGACGACGCAGTCAAGCGAATGGCCAAACATCTTATGGCGCGCATCGAACTGTCATAATAGCTACATCACCGAGTCCTAAATGTAAGAAAACTTACATCAGCTGGTAACGTGGGCATGACTTCACAGGCCGTACTGGAATTGCGGGACGTGACGAGGCGGTTCGGTGCATCAACCGTGCTCGACGCGGTCAACGTGACGGTTCGCGACGGCAGCTTTACTGCACTTCTAGGCGCCTCCGGATGCGGCAAGTCGACGACCCTCAGGATCATGGCCGGACTGGATCGGCCGACGGAAGGCGAGGTTTTCCTGAGCGGCGAAAATGTCGCCGATAAAACCGCTTATGAGCGGAACATCGCCATGGTGTTCCAGTCCTACGCGCTTTATCCGCATCTGACTGTTTTCCAGAACATCGCCCTGCCACTGACCATGCGCCACTTGAACGCATTCAGCCGCGTCCCGGGACTGGGCCGTCTGGCACCCGGCAGCGCTACCGCACGCGAATTGATCACGAAGAAGGTCACGGAAACAGCTGACATTCTGAGCCTTGCCGATCTGCTTCACCGCAAACCCAACAGCCTGTCCGGTGGTCAGAAACAGCGCGTCGCCCTGGGCCGCGCTCTGGTGCGGGACCCGGTGATGTTTCTGCTGGATGAGCCGCTTTCCAACCTCGACGCGAGGTTGCGGGTGAAGATGCGCTCCGAACTGGTTTCCCTTCACAAACGCACGGATCGCCCGTTTGTCTATGTAACCCACGACCAGGTCGAGGCGATGGCCATGGCAGACCAGATCATCGTGATGATCAAGGGCAAGGTGGCTCAGGCAGGATCTCCGCGCGACCTTTATGACCGGCCCGCGGACAAGGAAGTTGCCGCCTTCATCGGCACCAATTCGATAAACTTCTTCGAGCCGGATGACGGCCTCGGCCAGATGAACGGGTATCCCGTCAATGCCCTGATCGGCATTCGTCCGGAGCATCTGGCACCAGCTGCAGGCGGTCATTTTGGCGCCCGCCTGGAAACTGCGGAATTTCTCGGCTCCGAGACGGTGCTCGGCCTGCGCACCGAGCGCGGAAAGGAAATCCTGGCGATTGCGCCGGGCGATTATCCGGTGCCGGCACCCGGAAGCGAAATCCGCCTTGGTGTTTCACCGGAGCGCCTGCATCTCTTCGACAGGCAATCGGGCAAACGCCTTAATACGGAGCATGCGTGATGAGACGCCTGCCCCTTGCCGCCCGTGATGCCCTGACGAATACCTGGCTGGTTGGACCGGCAACGCTCGCCATGTTGGTGTTCATTTTCCTGCCGGTTTTGATTGTCGCGGTCCTGTCCTTCACCGACTACCAGTTCGGTGCGCGAAGCTTCGGCTGGATCGGCCTGGAAAACTACGAAAAGCTTTTTGGATCCGCATTGGGCCGGCGGGCCATAACAAACACGCTGCTTTATGTCGCCATCGTCATTCCTGCCGCCGTTGGCCTGGGCCTTTTGGTCGCTCTCGGTCTGCACAGGATGATGGACTGGGCGCCGCAGCTGTCGAACGTGCTTCGCTCGGTCTATTTCCTGCCGGTCGCTGCCACATTGGTCGCCATGTCCGTCGCCTGGCAGATGGTGCTGCACCCTTCCCTCGGTGTGGTCAATCAGACGCTGGTCGGCTTTGGCGGCGAACCGAGGAACTGGCTCAGCGATCGCACCATCGTGCTTTATACGCTCGCCGTGATCGGCATCTGGCAGACCGTCGGTTACAACATGGTGCTGTTTCTGGCGGGCCTCGTTGCCATTCCGCCTGAACTTTACGACGCAGCAGAAGTTGACGGTGCTGGTGGAAACTGGTCGCGCTTCTGGACTGTAACCTGGCCGATGCTTGGCCCGACCACGCTTTTTGTTCTCGTGATCACGGCCACCAATGCCTTTCGGGTGTTCGAGACTGTCGCGACGCTGACCCAGGGCGGTCCGGCTTTTGCTTCGGATACGCTTGTCTATGCGCTCTATCGCGAGGGCTTCGTCTATTTCAAGGCAGGATATGCCAGCGCGATCACCATGGTGTTCTTTGCCGTCCTGCTGACGCTGACCCTGATGCAGTTCCGGATTGTCGAGCGGAGGGTGCACTACCGATGACCCCGGGACGACTGTTCGGCAGATCACTCTCGCTTGCGTTGCTTCTCATTGGCGCGCTCGCCATTCTGTTGCCCTTCATCTGGATGGTGTCCCTCGCCTTCAAGCCGCAGGACGAGATCTTCACCGCAACGATCCAGCTGCTGCCCTCGCGAATTGAATGGAGCAATTTCACCAAGGCGCTGACCGAAACGGACGTCCCCAGATACCTCCTGAACGGCGTCATCGTCGTTGTTGGCATTCTTGTGTTTCAGATCCTGTTCGCCGTTCCATGCGCCTTTGCCCTCGCGCAGCGCCGTTTCGCGGGTCGGACACTGATTTTTGGTCTGGTCCTTGCGGCACTGCTCGTGCCGTTCCACGTTACCGCCATTCCGATTTTCCTCGGTTTTGCGCAGATCGGCATCCTCAACACCTACTGGGCTCTCATTCTGCCCTTTGTGCCGACAGCCTTCGGAATTTTCCTGTTCCGTCAGTTCCTTGCGCAGGTGCCTTCCGAACTCTTCGATGCGGCCCGAGTCGATGGACTCAGCGAAACTGCAATCGTCTGGCGCATCGCCTTTCCGCTGGCAATGCCGGCAGCGACCGCCTTCGCCATCTTCTCAATTACGGCGCACTGGAACGACCTGTTCTGGCCTTTGATCGCCACGACGGATTCAAATCTGGCAACGCCGCCGCGCGGCATCCTGTTTTTCCGGGACGAGGAGTCAGGGGACGATGTCGGGCCACTCATGGCTGCGGCCGCCCTGATCACGGCCCCGCTGGTAATCGCCTTTTTGCTCGCGCAACGCAAATTCACCCAAGGTCTCGCAGCCGGAGGCCTGAAGGGATGACCGTCATAACGCACCTTGAGGAGCGCGGATCCAACCGTGCCGAGTTCGATCCATTTAGGAGGCATTGAGACTATGAAGACATTGTTTATAGCAGCAGCCTTCGGCCTTGCAGCGACTGCCGCAAGTGCCGAGCAAACCGAAATCCGCGTCCACTATGCCATTCCAACCATCTGGGCGGAAACCCAGGACAAGCTGGCCGCAGCATTCATGGAGAAGCACCCGGACATCAAGATCGTCATCGACGGCCCCGCCGAGGGCTACGCCGACGGTGTTCAGCGCCTGCTGCGCGAAGCTGTCGCCGGCACTGCCCCGGATGTCGCTTACGTCGGCCTCAATCGCTGGCGTATCCTAGAAGACCGCGGCCTGACCAAACCGGTTGACGATTTCATCGGCGACAAGGCGGGTGAGATGGGATACACGCCGGCACTCCTGTCGCTTGGCTCTTACGAAGGCAAACAGCACGCACTCGGCACATCGGCCTCTACGCTGGTCATGTACGTTAACCCGACCCTGGTCGAACAGGCCGGCGGCTCCATGGACGACTTCCCCACTACATATGACGGAATTATCGAGCTGGCAGCCAAGATCGATGCCCTCGGTGACAACATCGACGGTGTCTGGATCGGTCGTCATGACTGGCGGTTCCAGTCCCTCCTCGGCGCTCACGGCGGCCGCCCGATGACCGAAGACGAAAGTGACATCACCTTCGACAGCGAAGCAGGTCTGAAGGCTGCCGGTCTTTACCAGCGCTTCGTCAAGGAAGCCGGTATGAAGCCCTATGGCCAGAACGAAGCACGCCAGGCGCTTCCGGCCGGAACGCTCGGCATCATGTTTGAGAGCTCTTCCCTGCAGAAGCGTTTCGAGGAAGGTGCGGGCGATGCGTTTGAGCTGACGGTCAAGCCGACCCCGATCGTCGCGGAAGACAAGGAAACCGTCTACTTTCCAACCGGCGGCTCCGCCATCGTCCTGATGACAGACGACGAAGCCAAGCAGAAGGCCGCCTGGGAATACATCGCCTTCGTCACCGGTCCGGACGGTCAGAAAATCATCGTCGAGAACACCGGCTATGCACCCGCCAATGCCAAGGTGATCGAGGACAAGGCCTATCTCGGTGCCTTCTATGACGCCAATCCAAACTCACTGGTTGCGCATACACAGGTTGCCAATCACGCTGGTCCCTGGTTCGCCTATCCGGGAGCAGAAGGCGTCGCGGTCACCGACCTGATCGCTGCAGCCATGGTCGAAATCGCCGAAGGCGCCGACACCGACGCCACGGTCAAGGAACTTGCCGAGACACTGCGTTTGCAGCTCGGCATGAAGTAATTCAATGACTTTCAAGTCATCGTTGGACGCCCCCGGACTCCGGGGGCGTTTTCGTTTACCCAGATTGTAGTTTTGCGGTGGGGCTCCGTTAAGGAAGTTTCCAGAATCCGGTGGCTCCAGCCGCTCCCTCAGGACTCTCAGGTTGCAATTCCGCGACACATCGCGTAACTAAATTTATTAAATTGAGAATAAAAATTACGGATTACGCAACATGGGAGCACCTGCGGGTGAAACGAGCTTCGACGTCGCAACTTGGGCAAACAGCGCGATTGAAGCAAGCGGCATGAAAAACACGGAGGTCGCCGACCTCCTGAGTTTGACGCCGGCCTCCGTGTCAAGGATCCGAAAAGGAAAACAGTCGCTCAGCGCTGAACACATGCTGCTTTTGTCCCGGGAACTTAAGACACCGCTTCCCGGCGAGCTGCAGGAAAGCGCAAAGCGAGACCGCAGGAGCCTGGACAAGGACCTTTACTTGAAGGCGCTGGAAAGCGTCGTGGAACAAAATGAGCGCAAGCCGGAACACGAGCGCATGAACCAGTTCGAAATCCTGGACAGTGTGTTCTTCGTCTATGAAGCTCTCGTCAAACTGAAAAAGTAACAGCAAGTGGCAAAAAACATGAGTGTGCAGGACTTTACGAAGATACAACTTGAGTTTCTTGAGCTGTTTGAAATCGCTGCAAGGTATGACTGCCTGTATCTGCTCGATTTTCACTGCTTCAACATGTTCAACCACGATCAGACAAGTCTTCTGACCGACGCGGAAAGAGCGCAACTTGCAGCGGAAGCGCGCAGCGACATATTCGCTGAAGCGATCCAACGCGGATTTGTGCCGAACCCGGGACCGTTTGGACGGATTGATGAGCAAGAATACCTTTGTTGAGCCGCTTCCGATCTCAAATGTAGAGAGCGGGCTGGCCGGGGAACGAGCACAGTTTTTGCTCGATACCTGGAAGGAAAATCGCGGCGTCATGATCCGGGACAGCCGCATGACCAAGCTCAGCCCCTGGCTGCTGCTGACGCTGCCGGATGCTGAGCCCGGAGACGTGCCCAAGATCACCTTCGCCGGGAACCAGACCACGTTCCGTCGATTCTTCCCCCATGCTCTCGATCCGGATGCACCGAAGCCGGCCACAAGCTTTTTGCCTGAAGCGTATCGCACCGGCGTTGCCGACGGCTATCATTCCGTTTTCAAGGGTGAACCCTGGCTCGACATCCAGCGGACCGGCAACCGTTTAGGAGCCGGCGTTCCCGACATGACCCTTCAGCGGCTTCTGGTCAGGTTCGAGACCCGGGCGGGCATTGTACGGATTTTCTGTCTGATGGAATTGCTCGAGATTCACGAGCAACGCGATCTATCAGATCACACACGTCATCCACACTATTGCCCGCAAAAATCAGATTGGCATCCAGCGTACCAGGCAACGGCTCTTCCCAGGCAAGAGCGTTATGGCTGCAGCGGGTAAAACCGCACTCCCGCCAGAACCCGTCCAGAAACGTGTGCCCTTGAATCCAGCCGTAATAAAATCCGGCTCCCCAGTCATGGAGAGCCTCGATCTGTGCAAGCTGGTTCAAGAGCCCGCCTAGCTTGTGCCTGCGCCACGGGCGCGCGACATATGTTCCGCCAAGATAGACCACGTCTCCGGTAATCCGGCGGCCGACGCGCGGTTGCTCCGCTGCCAGCCGGACCTGCCCTCCCTCGGCATTCGGATAACAGCGGTGAAAGTATTTCCGCCAGAAATCCGTCAGGGTCATCGGGTATTCCATTTTGTCGAAGCGGGCACATACCCGCCCCGCCATCCTGCCGTCGCTATCGGTGAGCGCCAGCCAAAAGGCCTGTGACGGGGTGTAGGTGTTGAGCGTCGGTGTGAAATGCCCTTCCAGCGGCGGGAATCCGCTTTCCGCTGCCATTTTCTCCACGACATCGAAATCGGAACCGCGGCGCAAGACGAGATCAAGGTTTTGGAATTCGCGGTCGATCACGCCCCAGGCACGCTTGACCTGCGCCTTGTCCAACTCAAAATCCAGTCTCTGCATGGATCATCCAGCCCGATTACACCAGCCGCAATTTCGAATTGCGCATCACCCAACAACCAATGCAATCGCATAAGTTGCAGAAATGATTGAAAATGTTATCAGAGTCGGACCGGCATTTGACGCACCCTGCACGACGTTAAACAGGATTTTTGATCGAAATTGCAAATTCTGAAAGAAAATCGCCCGCCGACACCAATCCATGAAATTAGTTTTGCCAGGTGTTTGCGAAAATGAACGAGTTAGAACACCACCTGACGAGGCGATTTGGCGTTGGCAAAGAAAGAATGGACCGTTCCATGAAGACACTGTCAGAGCAACTGAGGTTCAGATACGGCGAAGACGTGGACACGACCGGCGTTGAAAACGCTTCAGAATTCCTGGCCTCCTTTATCTCGCGCGGTTCCTGCCGGTCGTTCAGAAGTGAACAAGTCGACCCTCAGCTCTGCAGACTGCTGTGCGCCGCGGCCCTGGCCTCACCAACCAAGAGCGATCTCCAGCAAAGGGACATCATCATCGTCCGGGACAACGCCAAAAAAGCGAGGTTACTCGAATTGGCAGGTCCCCTGCCATGGGTTCGTGACGCTCCGAACATCGCCGTTTTCTGCGGAAACAATCGTCGTCAGAGACAACTGCACGAGCTTCGTGGATTGCCTTTTGCCAACGATCACCTCGATGCTTTCTTCAACGCAGCCGTCGATGCGGCGATTGCCTTGTCCGCATTCGTCACCGCTGCCGAAGCGATTGGTCTCGGCTGCTGTCCGATAAGCTCCATCCGCAATGAAGCGACCCTCGTCAGTGATCTTCTGGACTTGCCGGACCATGTGTTTCCTGTTGCGGCGCTGGCATTCGGCTACCCGGTCGCCGAAGCGCCGACCATCAGCATGCGCTTGCCCCTGTCGGTGACCGTCCATGAGGACACTTATTCGGAAGGTGAGCCATCTGGTACGATTTCCGCTTACGACAAACGCAGGCAAGCCCAGCAGCCCTACACCAACCAACGCGCAACAGACCGATACGGGAAAGCGGACTTCTACGGCTGGTCAGAAGACAAGTGCCGCCAATATTCCGTGCCCGAACGCGACCAATTCGGCGCCTTCATCCGCGCAAAGGGCTTTAACCTCACTTAGGGAGATGCGCTGCCTTACGTTCGAGAAACGGGCACGCGCCGATCAAAGATTGGCCTGAAGCACGAACTCGGCGCAGCGAGACCCAAGCATCATGGCCGGCGCGTTGGTGTTTCCGGCGTTGATGTCGGGAACGGCAGACATGTCGCACACGCGAAGACCTTCGATCCCGCGGACACGCAGTCTTCCGTCGAGGACTGCCATCTTGTCACCATCAGCGCCCATGCGGGCAGTTCCTGCCGGATGATAGTTGGTCTTCACGAACCGTTTGCAATGACTGCGGAGTGCGTCGTCCGAAGTGTCCCCCGGATCGGGTATCGCAACGGTCTTGAGATTCGAGGCGAGCGGGTCGGAGTGGAAGGCGTCAAGAAAGAAACGCTGACCCGCAATCATTTCGTTCATGTCCTCCTCTTCCTTCAGGAGGTTCGGGCAGACAATCGGCATGCTTGACGGGTCTGCGGAGGCAAGCCTGACTTCGCCACGGGACTTTGGCTTCACCACGACGGTCGTGACTGTGACCCCGTACCCGTCCTTCAATTCTGTCTGTGCGTCCCTGTCGAGATAAACGATCGGAACACAAAAGGCCTGGATCGTCGGCGCTGCATTGCGATTGCTCGGGTTGACGAATGCCCCTGCTTCCACGCCTGCAGATGTAACGCGACCACTGCCGAAGATCTTGAACTGGATGCCGTTCCAGATCATGCGCCAACCCTCGCCCTGCCGGTAATACCCGTGCGCACCGTTTGCATAGGCGGTGATCGGAACTTCCGGGTGATCGATCAGGTTCTGTCCGACACCGGGAAGGTCGTTTTCGACCTTGATGTCGAACTCGCCCAGATGCTTTGCCGGCCCGACACCGGACAGCATCAGGATCTTCGGCGTCACCAGAGCCCCGGCGGCGAGAATGACCTCACCGCTTGCGCGGGCTTCGTGTGTTCCCTCGCGATCCGTATAACGGACGCCAACCGCGTGACCGTTCTCGATGACTACCTTGTCAACCGAAGCTTCAAGCTTGATGGTCAGGCGCGGATCATCCTTGAGCGGCTCCAGGAAGGCATAGGCCGTCGAGCTTCGACGCCCGTTCCTGTTGGTGAACTGGTAAAATCCGACACCACGCTGAGACGGCCCGTTGAAATCTGCGTTGTAAGGTTCGCCAAGCGCCTGAACGGACTGGACGAACCAGCGGGACATTGTGTCGATGTAGCCGGGGTCGGAGACCTTGACTTCACCATGCGTGCCGTGCAGCTCACCGGCCAGGCGGTTGTTTGCCTCCATGCCCGTAAAATGCGGCAGAACATCCGACCAGCCCCAACCGGGGTTATCGTTGTTTCCGGAGAGAATTTGGTTCCAGGCATCGTAGTCGTCGGGTCGCCCGCGCATGTAGACCTGCGCATTGACGGAAGACCCACCACCCAGAACGTTGCCCTGCGGAATATCGTGCACGCGGCCATCCAGATGCGGCTGGGGGGTCGTCTTGTGATAGCGCATGTATTTCGACCCGTTGATCATCTTGAAAATGCCTGGCGGCATGTCGAGCAACGGATGCCGGTGCGAGTACCCCGCTTCAAGGAGAAGAACACGCGCGCCGCCTTGCGAAACCAGCCGTGAGGCTGCAACAGCGCCGCCGGATCCGCCGCCGACGACGATATAGTCGAATTCGGTGGTCATTCGTCGCCCCAGTCGAATGTGACCCGGACGAATTCCCAAGCTGCTTTCAGGTGATTTGTGAGCGCCTCCTCCGCAGCGCCCGGATCCCGTTCCAAGATGGCATCCAAAATGGCCTTGTGAGCGATATAGTTCACCTCGTTCCGTTCCGGCGAGCGCAACATGCGGTCCCACTGCGGGGCCAGCCAGGATGTGTAACCTTCGTGTATCGCAGGGAAAATCGGGTTTTTCGGAATGCGGTAAAGCACTCCATGGAAGGCGACATCCGTGCGATAGAATTCCAACGAATCCGGGATCGCCTTCCGGTTTTCCTCCAGCGCTGACTTGAGGTCGACAATGTCGTCCTTGCGTGCAGACGACGCTGCTTCGCGAACCAGCGCGCGCTCGATAAAAACGCGGCTGTCATAGAGGTTCTTGATACCGGACTTTTCCGTCAGCAGATGCTGCACGACATTCCCGCAGGCGTGCAGGACGGTCGCATAGTCCGGCTTGCGCACGATGGGACGAAACCGGGGCCGCGTCTCAACAAGCCCCCGGCTTGACAATTTTGAGATCGCTTCCCGGATAACAGTCCGGCTGGTCCCAAACTGTTCCATCAGCTCACGCTCGGCGGGAAGCGGAGACTCATTCTCCAGCTCGCCCGAGACGATCTTTGCTTCCAGTGCGGCGACGACANTGTCTGCCGCCCGCCCCGTTTCATTGCCGATTTCCATGGAAGGTGCNTTCTCCATCAGCGTTCACAGTTTCATTATTTGGTACGACATAAATAGACGCTTGGTAAAGCAAAATTTTCACCTAAATNTTTTCGAAAGAATTTTTTCTNATGNTTTTCAATNATTTATCCATCTTTTTGCTANATCAAGTCAGATTCCTATTGACTTTACGCGTCATTCGCATCTTCATACATCAAAGTTTGGTCATACCAAAAGGCGCTTTCATTCGTGTTTGATTTCACTCTCTCCGACGGCAAGCCTGTCAAGGCCGGGATGTTCATCAACGGCCAATGGGTCATGCGTGAGACCGGTGCGACGATCCAGGTCGAGAACCCGGCGAACGAGGATGTGATAGCTGAAGTCATGGACGGAACTGCAGACGATGCNNTNGAGGCGCTCNCNGTNGCGTCNAAAGCCCAATCTGCCTGGGCAGAACTGCCGGCAATCCAGCGCGGTAATCTGGTCTCGAGGCTCGCNNGNGAAATCGCGGCGAACAAACAGCAACTTGCACGCCTGATCACACTGGAACAGGGCAAACCTGTCAGCCACGCAGCCGACGAGATNGAAGCCAGCATCACGTTTTTGAATTATGCCGCTGAAAATGCGCGGCGNATCGAAGGCGATATCGTCGCGTCCGACAATCCCTCGGAGGAAATCCATATCAGGCGNCATCCCTATGGTGTCGTNGTCGGGCTGACCGCATGGAATTACCCATTTGCCCTTGCNGCCAGAAAGCTCGGCCCTGCCCTTGTCGCCGGCAACGTCTTTGTACTTCTGTCGCACGAAGCAACGCCGCTCTCAGGACTGGCCATCGCCGCGCTTAGCCAGCGGGCCGGGTTCCCGGCAGGTGTTTTCAACGTGCTGACNGGTCGCGGGCGCATCGTTGGAGAGGCATTGGTCAAAAGCCCGCTCTCGCACCTTGTGACCATGACCGGAAGCACCCGGGCGGGTCGCGAGATCTATGCGTCCGCAGCCGAACACATCAAGGTCGTGCGTCTGGAACTCGGCGGTAAGGCCCCCTTCATCGTGATGGATGACGCAGACATTGGAACAGCGGTCAAGGCAGCGGTTGCGGCTCGCTACACAAATTGCGGTCAGATCTGCACCTGTAACGAGCGCATGTATCTGCATCGGGCAATCGCTGACGAGTTTCTGGAGAAGTTTGTCGAAGCATCCTCTTCTCTGACCGTCGGTGACCCGCTGCGCGACGTGGATATGGGCCCGAAGGTCAGCCGCATTGAACGGGACAAGGTTGCGAGCGCCGTAAGTCGCAGCGTTGATGCTGGTGCAGACGTGCTGCTGAAGGGCGGCATCCTGGAAGACGGACCTTACAGCAAGGGACACTGGCTCGCTCCAACAGTCCTGGAAGTGTCTGACAACGCCAATCCTGTCCTACAGGAAGAAATTTTCGGACCGGTCGCAGCAGCCATGCGCGTCGACAGTTTCGAAATGGCAGCAGCCCACGCAAACGACACTTCCTACGGTCTGTCGGCGTATCTTTTTACCAAGAATTACAAACGCTTGGCGCAGGCACCTTATCTCTTGAAATTCGGTGAACTTTATCTGAACCGGTCGAACGGCGAAGCGGTTCAGGGCTTTCACACCGGTTGGGGACTGTCCGGCCTTGGCGGTGAAGACGGCCGCTACGGCTTCGACGGCTACCTACGCAAACAAACAAGCTACCTGAACTGGGGTTAGGACCTCATAATCCGCGGTCTGGAGGAGTTTGGCCGCACCAAAGTGGAGGAAGACATGAAACGCACTCTCTTGCTGGCAACCGCAATTGCAATCGGCGCAATGGCAACAGCTGCGACGGCCGCAGGTTTGCCGCCGCTGGAGCAGAAAGACCGCTACAAGGTCGGCTTTGCCCAGATGGAATCCAACAATCCCTGGCGGATCGCGGAAACCAAGTCTTTCCACGACACGGCGGAAAGCTGTGGCTGGGATCTGATTGCAACTGACGCCGCTGGCTCCGCTGCCAAGCAGGTCGCCGATGTCGACAGCATGATCGCCCAGGGAATAGACGTTCTGTTCCTGCCACCGCGCGAGGAAAAGCCGCTTATCCCGGCAGTGAAAAAAGCAAAGGCGGCCGGCATCCCGACATTCCTTGTCGACCGTTCGGTCGATCCCAATGCGGCGAAGGCCGGTGAAGATTTCGTGGCCTTCCTTGGCTCCGACTTCATTGACCAGGGCAAGCGCGTTGCCGAGTGGACAATCGAAAACTTCAAGGGTGACAAGGGCGTCATCGTTCAACTGGAAGGGACAACCGGCTCGTCTCCGGCCAACGACCGCAAGAAAGGCTTTGACGACCGCATTGCCGAGGACGGCCGTTTTGAAATCGTCGCCTCACAGTCCGGCGACTTCGCCCGCGACCTCGGCCGCCAGGTCATGGAAACACTCCTGCAGGCCCATCCTGACGTCAATATCGTCTACGCCCACAATGACGAAATGGCCATTGGCGCCATCCAGGCCCTCGAGCTGGCCGGCCGCAAACCTGGTGATGACGTGCTCGTTGTCTCGATCGACGGTACGCGCGATGCGCTTCAGGCCATCATCGACGGCAAGATGGGCGTGACCGTGGAAAGTTCTCCGTTCTTCGGTCCCCTCGCCTGCGAAACCATGAAGCGGTACGCAGCCGGTGAAACCATCGAACCCTGGGTTCAGGTCAAGGACCGTATTTTCACCGCCGACAATGCTGCGGCGCATGTGGACGAAGCCTACTGAACCCTGACTGCCGGAAGGGATCTCCCTACCCTTCCGGCACTTTCCCAACCCTTTCGACAGGAGTGGATATGGCACCCTTGCTCGCCATGTCTGGAATCAAGAAACACTTCGGTGGCGTCCCTGCCTTGCGAAGTGCCTCCCTTGAGGTTGCCCCCGGAGAAGTTCACGCGCTGATCGGCCAGAACGGTGCGGGGAAATCGACCCTCATCAAGATCCTGACCGGTCTCTACCGAAGGGACGAGGGAGACATTCAGTTCGCCGGTCAACCGAGCTTCCTGTCCTCACCCGGTGAGGCCCAGCGCGCCGGGATCGCCACGATCTACCAGGAGCTGAACCTGGTCCCGCTTCGATCAGTCAGCGAAAACGTCGTCATGGGCCAGGAACCGAGGTCGTTCGGCTTCATGATCAACTGGCCGGAAGCGCACAAACGCACCCGGGACATCCTGTCCCGCTTCGGCATCGAGATTGATGTGACTGCCCCTCTCGGCAGCTACTCGACAGCCATCCAGCAGCTGGTCGCAATCGCACGCGCTGTGTCCATGGACGCCAAACTCGTCATCATGGACGAGCCGACTTCGTCGCTGGACAGCTCTGAAGTCGAAATCCTGTTCGGGGTTGTCCGGGAATTGAAGTCCTCCGGCGTCTCCGTTCTCTATGTCTCTCATTTCCTCGACGAACTGTTTCAGATCTGCGACCGGGTCACGATCATGCGAGACGGCCAGACAGTTGGCTGCCGCGAGATCGCCGACAC
>JGI12316J14372_10002480_pt1 | contig 19767 bp, 10 predicted proteins | sample MarCyaLeptolynsp_FD_14372 | JGI IMG/M metagenome (IMG submission 14372) | reverse complement strand
GGGCCGCCGTCAGCGGCCCCTGGCCGAGCGGATGCCCCGCGCGCATCGCCACGACGAACCGCTCGCGCACGAGGCGGGTGCGGCGCAGCGTCGGCGTTTCGAACGCGTACCGAAACGCCGGGCCGGTGGCGCAATCGATGTCGCCGTCTTCGAGCTGGCGCATGAGCCGGGGGCCCGCTGAAACCACCCGCAGGTCGACCAGCGGTGCCTCGACGGCAAACCGCGCCAACAGCAGCGGCGCGGCGCCGGCCTCCCAGTAGTCGCTGGCGGCGATGGTGAAGGCGCGCGTCGATCGCGCCGGCTCAAAGCTGTCGCCCAGGCGAGCCGCCGCCTCGAGGTCGCGCACCGCCGACCCCACGGCCGCCCCGACCGCGAGCGCCCGACGCGTGGGGACCAGGCCGCCCCGGCTCGCCACCAACAGCGGGTCGTCGAAGCGCTCGCGCAGCTGCCGAAGCTTGTGGCTCACGGCCGACTGGCTCACGCCCAGGCGCCGGCCCGCTCCGGTCACGCTCTTCTCCTCCAGGAGCACCGCCAACACCCTGAGAAGATTTAGATCTTCCACGACATTAGAATAACTCATGCAGCGTATAAGAAGCATTCGCTTTTCTCACCTCGGGAAGAGCACCACCCTGGGGCCATGACGAACCTCCTGTGGATTCTTCGCGCGGCCCTGCCTCTGGCGGCGCTTCTGCTGTGCACGCCAGCCCGGGCTCAGACCACCCTCGAGGCCTCGGCCGGCGTCTCGAACCTCGACCAGGGAGCGAGCGTGAACGGCTCCTGGCAGGCCTCGGCAGCAACGCGCTGGCAACTCGAACTCGACCTCAACGACGTTCGCACCGGGTTCATCGACGGCTTTGCCGTCGACAGCGGCTCGGAAGCGCGCCTGGCGGCCGGAGCCGAACACCGTCTCGACGTTCGCGGCCCGGTCGCCATGATGGTGCGCTGGCGCGCCGGAGTCGGCCGCATCTCCACCGACGAAATGCTCGTCGACGACGCGGCAACCCTGGCCCTGGCAGAGCTGGGGCTGTTCGCCGAGATCGCAGCAACCCGCCGACTCACCGTGCGCATCGGCACCAACGTGCCCCTCGACCTGGCGGTCTCGCCAACGGTCGACCTCGCCCTCACCGGCAACACCCTCACCAGCGAAGCCTACTACCGGCTCACCGGCGCCCTCGATGTGTTCGCTCGCAGCGAGGTCGGCGGAGTCTTCGGCTACGGCGGCGACGGGGCCAAGTGGCGCGCTCTCGGCTTCGGCGGCGTGCGCTGGAACCTCACGCGCGACGCGGCGCCTGGGTCAATCGCCGACAGCGCGACCGAAACCGCGCAAGCAAACGATGACCGCACCATCGCCCCCTTTGTCGGCCTGGCCTGGCGCGCCCTGCGGGTCGGCGGACACACCAGTCACGGACCGGCCTTCGAAGCCGGCGTCCGCTGGCGCGGCGTCAAGCTCGGCCTGGCGGGCTTTAGCCGCCCGGGCCCCATCAACCCCCGCACCTTCACCGTCGAAGCCGCCGACGGCATGACCTACCGCGGCAGCAGCACTCTCGACCTGCGCAGCGACGGCTCGTTCCTCGGAGTGCTGGTCGCCCCGGTCTTCGCCATCAACGACCGACTGGCCCTCGAAGTGCCCATCACCGTCGGTCAGGCCGCCTTCGGCTTTTACCTCACCGGCGACGACCGCGACACGCCCGACGGCCGCCGGGTCAGCGACTGGGAAAACGAGCTGCTCGACGGCCGCGACGCCGCCATCGCCCTCGCCGCCGAAGGCGGTCTCCGCGCCACCTACGACCTCACGGGCACCGACTGGCTGCGAGCCACCGCCGCCGTGCACTACCTGCAAACCTTCGGCTACGACGCCTTTGTCCGCGACGACTACAGCGGCCTGTCGACCAGCCTCGGCCTGCAGGTCAGCACGTTCTGATCTGAGTCCACAGAGCCTAACTTCGGTTCCGATGCCCGAAGAAGACCGGGAAACGCTTAGGCCAAAGTGGGCCACGCCGCCCCGTCGGGTTTCCGAAGGTTGAGATCGTGTCGTATACCAAATCACGTGCGCGAGCTACCGGCGGACAGCCCTTTAACCCAGCGCGTGAACGAGGCGCCCGGGCCAAAACGCCGACGTTGCAAGCCGGCGGCGCTTGCTGCGCTCGTAGTCTGCCTCGCCCTCGTGACCGGGTGTGCGAACGGAAAGGCGCACAACGCCGACGTCGCACTCAGTCCATCCGAGGTCTCAACGTTAACGCATGAGCATCCTGACCTGCTCGAAGCCCGTGGCCGCAGCGCCTACCACAGTCTTGACTACGAACGCTGCGCCGCCTTGTTCAAGTTCAGGGGCCGTCGGGACGGCGACTCCACTTCCTTCTACAACGCCGCGTGTTGCGCAGCCATCGCAGGCAATTCAACTTCAGCGATCGAACTGCTTGCGGAGTACGCGAGGTCCGGTGGATGGATGGCTGAGCAAGTATTGGCCGACGCCGACCTCGCACCTGTGAGAGCGCACCCTGAGTGGGAACGAATTCTTGCGCAAGTAGCGACGAATCGACAGCGCACTCTTTCAGCCAACAACTCGGATTTCGCACTACTAATGGAGCAGTCGAAGCGGGACGGTGTTCGCGCCATGTCGTCGACCGTACGCCGCGCGCGCTCGCAGCAGCGACGAGCACGCGTCTACGAGGTCTTGACCAACGAACCGCCACGCACGGAGCTCGACTTCTTCCACGCCTCTAGTGCACTATCCCGCGGAGGCAGCACCGAGGACCTTCGCCGTTCGTTGGCGTTGTTGGATGAAGGGGCGGCCCTGTACCCTCAGTCCGTCGCCCTTTCAAAACTAGCATCAGAGGTCGAAGACCGCCTTCTCGTACATGAGGGCAAGCCGCAGCGCTGGGGCACCTACGTCCGCCTAAAGGACGGCCGATACTCTCTTGGTTCCGTCCTCAATCGAACCACAGACGAGCAGCGCCGGGCCCAAGGTCTTGCCCCGATCAGTGCATACGAGCAGATCGTCGAGATGCGGAACGCGAACGAGGCTCTCTTGGGCGGGGACGAAGCTAGATGAAAACCGAGTTCCCAGACTCAACCTGGACGGAAATTGCCCCCCCCGACGAGCAAGACAAGAGCGCGCCGATTCCGTTCCCTCAGCCGGCCTCGTCCCGCTACGAAATCGTAGAGCAGATCGGCGCCGGCGGCATGGGACGCGTCTTCCGCGCCTTGGACCGAGTGCTCGACCGAGAAGTGGCGATCAAGGAACTCTCAAACGTGAGCACCGCCGGTGCCGAACGTTTCTGCCGCGAAGCACGCATCGCCTCACGCTTGCAACATCCGGCGATCGTCGCAGTCTACGACGCGGGGCGATGGAGCGGCCATGACCCCTTTTACGTAATGCGTCTCGTCGAGGGACAAACTCTCGCCGAGCGCATCGCGAAGAGCAAGGACCTCGACGAACGTTTGAAGCTGGTTTCAGCGGTGGAGCGTGCTGCAGAAGCGACGGCTTACGCGCACTCCAAGCAGGTGATCCATCGCGACATCAAGCCGAGCAACGTAGTACTGGGAGACTATGGCGAGGTCTTTCTTGTGGACTGGGGCATTGCGAAGAGAGTTGGAGAGCCTGATCAAACGTCCCCCGACACCGGAGGGGACCATCCTAGTTCGCTGGCAACCGCGACCGGGGCAATACTCGGCACGCCAGCCTACATGTCACCTGAACAGGCCAAGGGTGACCAGGTCGATACAACCGCAGACGTCTATTCGCTGGGGGCGACGCTATTTCACGTCATCGCTGGCCGACCGCCCGAACGACACTCCGTAGACCTGGCCCAAATCCCGACGGAAGCCCCGAACGATCTAATCTCCATCTTACGCAAGGCTCTTTCTGCGACCCGCGAAGCTCGATACTCGAACGCTCGTGAGTTCGCCGACGACTTGCGTCGCTTCTCTCAAAGTCGCCTCGTATCCGCTCGTCGCTATACGTTAGCCGAGGTCATCTCTCGCTGGTATGCCCGGAACCGGCCATTGACCCTCGTAGCCGCTTCGGCGCTCTGCGCCTTAGCAATAGCGGGCTATTCCTGGGTCGACCGACAGATACAGCTCAATCGAGCATCTCGCTCGCGGCTTATCGAGAACACCATCAACGAGGCCGAGTTGCTCCTAGACCGAGATCCGACATCGAGTCTCGCGACCCTGAAAGACCTACCACGCGACGGACGGCGAAGGGTCCGAGCCAACATCGTAGCTTTGGACGCGAGCTCTCGAGGTGTAGCGAAGCACGTTATCCAAGGTTTTCCCTCATGGCCCCGCGACGTCACGATTCTATCGCATGCGACCGACCCTCTAATCCTTGTGACCAGTGGAACCCAAGACATGCTTGTCCGATGGGTCGGGAATGTCACGGTCGCCCCGCTGGTAGCGGACGGCGCCTCGCTTCGGTATAGCGTAGCCCTCAACGACGACACCATCGTCGGAATCACCGCTGACGGTGACGTCGCTCGTGTTCACGCGCGCTTGCCCGATACCTTCAGCGTCCTAGAACGGCCCGAAATCGATATCTCGACGAAGCTTACGGAACGAAGCTGGCGGCTCCTATACCCAGCATTTCACGCAAATTGCGATTCTGTCGCTATCGGGCACTACGACGGCGCCGTTACGATATGGAGACGGCCGCCTATGCGGTCGACAATCCTGAGGCCCTTCAACGAGCCTGTCGATTCTGTGCGAGTTGCGTGCGACGGACTCGCCGTCGCAGTTCAATCGGCCTCGGGCGAGGTCCAATGGGCTCGCCTCGATCGAGGAGCCGAATGGCACCAAGTGGACCGACTCGCAGTCTTGGACCTCCCCGCTCAAGTGACGAGCAGAGGCTTGTGGACTGCTGAGTCAGACAGAGTCTTTCGATGGCCGGCAGCGGGTCCGCCAGAAGTCGCCGCTACGAAAGCAGGCGACCAAGTCTGGAACCTTGTCGTTCACGAGGGTGAGTTAGTAGCGCTTTGGGAGAGTGGGATGGCGACTCCCCTTCGCGGCAAACCTCACGAAACGCCGAGTGCGCCGTGGCAATGGAAACCGCCAGGGACTGAGATTGGCTGCAGGTATAGAGGGCCCGACACAAGAGGTTGCGTAAGCCGGAATCTGCGAACTCTAGCACTCACGCAGGGTGCGTTGTCGGTTCCGTATGGTTCCGAAAGGGTGAGACTGTACGGTCATCGGCTTCCCGTCACCGCGATCGACGTCGACGACTCCGGTATGTACGTCGCGTCAATCGATGCTGGTGGCGAACTCCGAGTATGGGACCGGTCAAGTCCACCGGACAAGCACATGTTCTTTGCTCCCCCGCTCCCACGGATCTGCGGTACCGAACACCGGTTTCGGCGCGCCCGTGACGTGGACGTCTGGTTGGCCCGTTCTCTCGAGGGAAAACTCTGCGTCTTCCGAGAAACGTGGCGCCCTCTAGACACCGAGGCCCACACCGATGCCACATTTGAAGTCTCGGCCAGCGGGAATGCGGTGGCTATGCTGTCGGGCCGCACGGTCTCACTACTCGATACGTCGACGGACTCCAAAGCATCCTGGCACGTCGGTGAAAGCAAACTCCTGGCGGTTTCACCTCAGTCGTCGCTTGTCGCGTCGTCCGACGGATCAAGCATCCAGGTTTGGACGGCCACGGGCGAATTAGTCAAGGTCATTCGTGGTGACGCGCCGGTTCGGGCGCTTCGATTTTCGGCCACCCACCTCACTGCGTGGATCGGAGATGAGCTCGTGTTCCAGCCGTTGGAAGATGGAGAAACTTGGAGAACATCTGCGCCAAAGAGCCCAATACGAGACTGCCACCTTCGCTATTCACGAAACGAACAACGGTTGGCGGCCTTCTGTTGGCGCTCGACCAGTTTGCACCTGGTCGACGTGGCCACTCGCAACGCAAGAATTCGGATAGCACGTGACGTGCTCGATGTCTCATTCAACGAAAGTGGTCGAGTCGCCGCCGTCCTCCGTGCAGGGCTCGTTGAAGTACTCCATGTAGACAGCGAGGCCTCCATGGAACTCAATGCGTACGAGGGAGCGCAAACGCTGGCCTGGCCCCGAGACGGAGGCTTCGTCAGCCTATTCACGAACAAACGACGAAGATACGATCTCCGGCAGACCCAGACAGTTTTCGCAACATCTCGTGTCTTAGCCGGCTACCTCGACCTGATGTCTACGGCGAGAAACGACGATCGCACACCGTCCAGCCTTACCATCGCCAATCGCCCCCAGGCGGAACGTATTCGATGGGAAGCGCCCGAACCTGTGACCAACAGGCGAATCACCGCTGTCGGCAAAACCCAGCCCAGTGACGAAGTGAAGTGGTCGATGGTGCGACTCAACCAACGGCAGTTGCGAGCAGCGATACGCTACTGCGTCTTGTCAAGCGGTCAGGTCGAGCGCGTTCGCGTAGATTCGAGTTCGGGCTATCCGAGCTACGATGAAGCGCTGGCAGAGGCAGTTCGCAGTTGGCGCTTCAAACCCGCCGCCGGCGCACCGCTTCATTGCACCGTCGCTTCCTTCGTCTACTCCCAGAGCGACTAAGGGCTCGGCTAGCGCGGGTCGCAGGTTACGTCGCGCGGGTCGGTGTGGCAGCGCTGGCACATGCGGCCGGCGCGGGACAGCAGGTTGCGGCAGCGACGGCTGCCGGCCCAGCCCGGCGGGTGCGGGTTCTGGCGAAAGGTCGGCGTGGTGCCGCCGTGGCAGCCGATGCAGAACTGTTCCCTGTGGCACGAAGCGCACTGCTTGATGTTCTTTTGCGCCTGGAAGCTGTGGTGGTTGGGGCCGCGGTTGCCGAACTCGTTCCAGCCCTCCGGGTGAAATCTCGGGCCGTCGCCCTGCAGCACCGAGCCGCGAAACTCCGAGACAATCGAATCCGAGGCGACGCCGCTGCGGCTGTGGCAGCCGACGCAGAAGGTCTGCAGCCGGTGGCAGGCCGAGCAGTCGGGGTTGTTGCGACGAGCCTCGACCGGGTGCAGCGCGATGTAGTCGTTTCCGTGAAAGTCGAGGGGCTTCATGACGCCGTTGTGGCAGCCGACGCAGAAGTCTTTTTTGTGGCAGGTCTCGCAGTACTCGGCGTCGTTGCGGGCCACCACCGCGTGGCTGGTGCGGAAGTTGGTGTCGTGTATAGCCCCGCGCAGCACGCCGGACGGCGCCAGCTTGCCCTCGGGAAAGTCCATCTTCACCACACCGCCCGCTTCGGCCAGGTGACACGTCGTGCACGCGGCCGGCGCCGTCGCATCGTCGTGGCACTGCAGGCACAGCGACATCTTCGGCAGCTGGGCGCGAGTGGCCAGCACCACGCCCTGCTCTTCGAACTGACCGTGGCAGGTCCGGCAGTCGACTTTGTTCTCGGCGTGGACCGCGTGGTTGAACTTGAGGTTGGGCGGCGGGATGACCACCCGCGCCACTTCATCTTTTTTCGGGTCGTAGCCGATGTGGCACGCGACGCAGTCGGCGCGCGGCTCGCCTTCTTCGACCTTCTTTTCGGGCTCGTCGCGGTCGATGTCGTGGCAGATATCGCAGACGTCGTGGCCCGGAATCAGGTTGTCGAGGGACGACCGCGACTCTTCCGCATCCTCGTGGCAGAAGACGCAGCCCATCTTGTCTTTGAGGTGGTCCGCGTGACTGAACTCGATCGGCAGCTGCTGCTCGCCGAAGATGACGCCCGACACGGGGGTGCCGTCGAAGTTCTCTTTTTTGATGTCCGCGGTCTTCCACTGGCGCCCGCGGCGAGCGTCTGTCGGCGAAAGCCAGCCAAAGGTAAGAACGACCAGCAGGCCAATGGGGACGGCGAATCGAGTCGTCATGGCTAGAGCTCCGGCACGAACGCCAGATCGAGCACGGCGAACAGTTGAAAGTTGTTGCGGTCCTGCCAGGGGTTGTCGTCGGTAACGCGAACGTTTTGCTCGCCGGTCACCGACAGCGCCACCCCGGGAACGAACCGATAGGTGGCCCCTAGCTGCGCACCGAGCGACGTACCGTCGAGCCCCGGCAGCGAGTCCTCGCTGTAGGTAATCGACGACAGTCGGGTCATCAGCACAAGGGGCGCGATCACGCGCCAGCGGCCGTAGGCAAAGCCGCCCGCGCGGCGTCCGCCAAAGCCGTCTTCGTAGAACAAGTCGACCCGGCCGAAGATATCGGCATAGAGCTGCTTGCGGCCGCCCACGTTAATGCCGCCCGCGGGCTCGACCCCGTCGGCATCCGGGTCGTCCATGGCGTCGCCACTATTAAAGAAGCGCGCCCACCCGCGAACGTACGTGGACCAGTCGGCCCGGCTCGGGCTCAGGTCGTAGGTAAGCCGCATATCGTGATAGCCGCTCACCGAGAAGATGTTGAAGATCGAGTCGCCGTCGAAGGTCGGAAACGAGTAGTAGTACTCGGGCGTCAGTCCGTGCGAGCCCAGCTTGATGCGCGCCCCGAGGTGGCCTTCGTCGAACCAGTTGTGCAGGATGCTGTAGCGGACCGCGGCGAACGGTGACCAGTGCCCATCGCCATCGCCAATCTTGAACGTCGTGCTGGCCGCCAACGACACCCGCTCTTCGTTGACACCCCACTCGGGCGCCTCGCCAAAGTCGTTCGGGTAGTAGCCGACGTCGGGATTGGTGAACCGATCCACCGGACCGATGATTCCCGGCGAGCGCGACACCGAGCGCCGGTACGACAGCCGGGCGACGACCGGCAGCCCGTCGGTTTCCACCGCCGCCCCGAAGGTCGGCATGAGTTCCTCGCGCTGCGGACACTCGAAAGCGTCGGCGCGAAATCCGTCGCTTCCCGGCCCGGGAATCGGGATCGGTCGCCACTCGCCGGTGCCGGGCGTTGCGCCTTCGACATACTCGGCGCACTCGGCGTTGCCCGTGCCGTCCGGGTCGAGCACCGACGACCCCAAAAACGACGAGTCGCGCGTGCGCAGACCGCCGAAGACTTCGACCGCCAGCGACGCCGGCAGGTGCGCCTTGACCGACGCGCCGTCAAAGCTCCACCAGTCGAGCTGATCAACGCGGAGCTGCCGACCCACTTCGATGTCGAGAAAGCCGCCAAGTCCCCGCACCCCCGCCACTGCCCACAGGATCTCCAGGCCCAGGCTTTGCGCCGCCAGCTCGGGAATCAGGTCGATGGCGTCGAAGGTCTGGCCGGAGAACACGATGTCGTCGCGCGTGAACTCGCCGAAGTCGTGATCGACCCGCATGAACGACGTGAAGTACACGTCCGGCGCGTTGCGGTCCTTGGGCTTGGCGTCGTAAAGCCCCAGGCCCCGGCGGTTGCCCGTGATGTCCCAGATGTCGAGGGAGAGGGTCTGGCTGAAGCGCCGCCGGGCCAGCCCGGTGTTGCTGGCGCTCGGCCGCAGCTGCGTGCGCGAGTTCAGCTGGCCGTACGTGATCGCGCGAACGTCGAATTCGTACGCGGCGGCGGTGCCAGGCGCTGAAACACCGACCAGCACCGCCAGTGCAGCCGCGCGCGCAAAAAGCCTTCCCACGGCGGCGAGACTAACGCAAAGGCCCGCGGCGATTCTTTCAAGCGCGCCACTTTTGTAGACTCGAATTATGACGCGACATCTCGTTTTGGCGTTCGTCATCGCCGGAGCTTGCGGGCCGGCCGCTACCTCCGGTGCCGGGCGTGCAACAGTCGATGACAGCCTGGCGGCGCGGCTCACTCTGCCGCCCACCGACGCGACATCTTCTGCTTTGGACGAGCTGGCCCGTCGGGCAAGCGCGGGCTCGATAGACGCCGCGTGGACCCGGGTTCATTACCTTCTCGACGCGTTCGACAGCGCCCGGTTTTCGTCGAGCGAATCCGCGCGCGAGATTCTATTCGCGGCCCTCGACGCCGGCGCCGAGGCCCGAGGCCCCGAGGCCACCAACCGCGTGATCGACGCGCTTGTGCGCGCCACCGACGACGTGCTCGCTCTCGACCCTGAGCATGCCGAGGCGAGCCGCGCCCGGGTGCTGCTGCGCTTTGACCGCGAGCCCCCGACCGCGCCGCCGACCATACTGCAGCGCACGATCGAACTGGCGACGGTGGCCCGGGCCCCCTCCGACCTGGCAACCAACGCGTGCCTACGCCTGGCGGGCTGGTGTCTGCGGGCCCTCGACGACGCGGTCGCCGCGCCGCGCGGTCGCGCAGCCAAAATGCTCGCGCACTGCCTGTACCCGCTGTACGAAGCGGACCCGGCGCCTTATTTTGCCGACGACCCGGCCCGGCGCCCGCCGCCCCCGGCGCCCGCCGACCTCGTTGCCGGCACCGACGCGCTGCTCGCAATTGCGTCCAAGACGCCAAGCCGCGCAGCCGCGGTTGCGACCTCGCTGCGCAGCGGCCTGGCCGAGAGACGAGCCGAGCTTCTCGCCGGTCTTCCGACGGTTCCCGCGCCCGGCGACCTCGGCGTGCCGACCGCGCGACCGGCCGCCCTTTACGACATGCAGCCGCTCGTGCAGGCCTCGGCACGCGTCGAAGCCAACGCCCTGCGGGATCGCTTGCTGGCCCAGCTCGCCGCCGACGGTCGCGCCCAGGTTGCCGTGGCGCTGCCGCCCGACGACGCCGGCGCGCTTTACCCGGTCGCCGCGGCCGCGCGGGCCGCCGGCGCCAGCGAGCTGCTGGTGGCCGTGGCCGCGTCCCAGAAACTCCAGGTTCCCGCCGGCGACTACTGGCACCGAGCCGGCGGCCTCGAGCCGGGCCTGCGCCAGGTTAACCGCCTGGGGGTCTTGCCCATTCGCATTGCCGAGGCCGATCCCGACTCGGCAGCGGCCCGCGACGCGAGCCGCGATGCGACCCGGGCGAGGCTCGACCTGCACCTGCTGGTTTCGAACAAAGGCTGGGTCGTGCGAACCCCCGGCAGCGTCCTCGCGGACTCCAGCGGTCCGCTCGACGAGCGCGTTGCGGCGGTGCGCGCAGCGCTCGCCGCCGTGCGCAGCGCCTTTGCCGATGAAGACGTCGCCTATCTCGCCGTCGAGCCCGGCGCTTCCGCGGAACAACTGGTCCGAGCGCTCGAGGCGGCTCGCACCACCGCCGACGGCGCGCCGCTGTTCTCGGCCTTCTTCCTGGTGACCGGCATCGAAACCGGCAAACCCGACGGTGTCGGCGACCGCGTTGGCCGCCGGGCAGCCGCTCGGGTCGCGGTCGTCCCCCAGGACCTCGAGCGCCGCGTCCCGGCGCTGCGCGCCTGCTACCAGCGCCGCCTCGACGACCGCCCGGTCGCCGGCACGGTGCGTTTGGAGCTCGACGACAACCGAACCCGCGCCGTGAGCGGCCCCGCGACGCTGCGCGAATGCGCGCTGGCCGCTCTGGCGGACCTCATCGAGTCGGAGAACATGGCGAGCGCCGAGATCCGCTTTTCCCTGGCTCGCTAGTGTCGCGCGTGCGGGCCGCTTACCGATCCGCGGTCAACCGCTCGAGGCGGACGACGGCGTCCGCATCACCGAAGACCCCGGCGCCGACGAGCCCGCGCGGCGCCGCATCGCCGAGATCGCAATCGAGCAGCTCGTCGGCCCCCAGGAACAGCCGGGCGCGGTCCGCGCGCACGTCCACCCGCACAGCGGCGTCGACCAGGTTCGCCACCTCAACCGTCGGGCCCCCGGAACAAACCTGCTCGCTTTGCCCGCCAGCGACGCGCCGAATCTGCGCGGGCGCGCCCGCTTGCAGCAAAGCGGCCATGTAGTCCTGGCCGCTCGAAAAACCGAAGAGCACGGCCAGTCCGCCGGCGTCGACCGCCGCGCGAGCCTCGAGCGCGACATCGACGAACCCGGGACCGCCGGCGACCACGTAGCTGTCCACCCGATTCTCCAACCCATCGGCCCCTTCCAACCGCACGTGAGCCGGCGCGTCGGCACTGGCGTTGACCCGCCGCACCCGAGCCGGGTTGCTCGGGCTCAGGGCGAACGACAGCGCCGGATCGGCGACAACGGCCTGCAGCCGACTCGAAAACTCGTTGGTGAGGTCGTGCCGATATACAAACGCGCGCCGCACTGCTTCGCCATCGCTGTCCGAACCGCCGAGCAGCAGGACCGCACCGTCGTCGAGACGAACCGCCCGAAGTCCGACGCGGGGCACGTCCTCGGCGGCGGCCAGGTCCAGGGGCACGAACTCGCCGGTGACCGGCTCGAACAAGGCCGCCAGCGGACCGTCTGTCGAACCGCCCACCGCCAGCACCGCGCCGTCGTCGACGGCCGCAAGCGCCACCCCCGGGCGCGCGGTGGACGGCGGGCCGAGCTGCGTGCCGGCGGCGTCGCCCGGCGGCACCGAGAACACCTGCGCCGATGCGTCGCCGCCGAAGGCAACCAGGGTAAGGCCGCTGGCCAGCCGCACGGGCACCCCGGCGACCTCGGCGAGGCCTTCGCTGGCGGCGCCGCCGATGGGATCGATGCGGTCGGCCCGGGTGACGGCCGCGCCGGCGCCGTCGGTACCGCCCACGATCAGCACGCGACCGTCGTCTTCGATGATCGCGCGGCCGCCGACACGCGGCCCGGACAGGGCCGGCCCCGGCGTCTGCTCGCCGGTATCGACGTCGACGATCGCGGTATCGGCCAACGCGGTTCCCGGCTCGCACGCACCGGACGTGTCGACGTCGCCACAGCCGCCGGCCAGCAACAGTCGACCGTCGGGCAAGGGCGCGGCCGCGTGAAACGCTCGGCGCGTGGGCAAAAACAGCGCCGACGAAAACGCGGCCGGCCCCGGGTCGAACAAGGCGAACGCCTGGTCGGTGCCACCGGCCAGGGCGACCCGTCCGTCGTCGAGCTCGGTGAGCGACGCGCCCACCAGTCCCTGCGGACCGCTGGCGTAGGTGCGGTCCGATACCTCGACGAAGTCGCCGGTGGCGGGCCGGTAAAGCTCGACGGACGCGACGGCCTCGCCGTCGGTGTCGATACCGCCGGCCACGAGCACGCCCGGACCGGCTCGAGCGACCAGCGGATTGCGTCGGGCCGCGGTCATCGAACCGGTGGGACACAGGCCTCGCGGCGGCGCCATGAGAATCGGCACGGCGCTGCCGTCGGGCAAATCGTCGAGCGCGACCACGGCGCTGCGACCGGTGGTCCTCGGGACCGCCCCGGGGCCGAGCACCGTCACCTCGAACACGCGCGTGTCGGGCGGGAACTGATCGATGACCACGTCGGGGCCGTCGGCGGGCACGAAGCGCGCGGTCGCCTCCGACACGGCGAAATCGCCGAGAGCCGCGACCCGCACGGCGCGACCGTCGGTCGCCAGGCCGCAGTCGCCTGCTTCGGCCGGGGCGACTCGCGCCAGGCGTACCTCGCGCCGATCATCGTCGCCGCACCCGGCCAGCACCGGGCACGCGGCCAGCGTCGCGACGAGCGCGACCGACGAACGTGGCCCGAGCGCGTGCATACGGCCAATGGTACACTTGCGCCAGCATGTCCGCGGGGGCGACGACGTTCGGCAAGTATTTCCTGGCCGAAAAGATCGCCACGGGCGGCATGGCTGAGATCTACCTGGCCAAGCTGCTCGGCCCGGGCGGGTTCGAAAAAACCCTGATCATCAAGAAGATCCTCGGCGACCTGGGCACTCGCTCCGAGTTCGTCGACTTGTTCGTCAAAGAGGCCAAAACCCTGGTCGGCCTCAGCCACGGCAACATCGTTCCGATTTACGAGCTCGGCGTGATCGACGGCACGTACTTCATCGCGATGGAGTACATCGACGGTCCCACCCTCGCCGAGCTGAGCCTGGCGGCCGCCCGCGGCGACGAGTCGATCGAGCCATCGGTGGTTGCCTTCATCTTTGCCGAGATCATGCGCGGCCTCACCTACGCCCACCGCAAGGGCGCCGGCATCGTTCACCGCGACCTGTCGCCGCGCAACGTCATGCTGTCGCGCGACGGCGAGGTCAAGCTGGTCGACTTCGGCATCGCCGCAACTCTCGACGAAGCCCAGGCGCTGGGCTCGACCGACGCGCGCCCCATCGGCTCGTTTCCGTACATGTCGCCGGAACAAGTTCGGGGCGAGTCCCTCGACGCGCGCAGCGATTTGTTTTCCGCCGGCGTGCTGCTGTGGGAGACCTTGTGCGGCGCCAACCTGTTTCATCGAGACACTGCCGAGCAGACCCTCGACGCCGTTTTGTCCGCGCCGGTCGCGCCGCCGTCGGACATTCGGCCGGACATCCCCCGCGCCCTCGACGACGTCTGCGCGAGGGCCCTGGCGCGCGAGCGCGCGGATCGATACGCGAGCGCCGCCGACGTCCTGCGCGACCTGACGCGTTACCTGTACACCATCGATCCGCCGCTCACGTCCGCGGTTTTGCCACCGCTGGTCGCCCGCTTGTGCCCGCCGGAAGTCGCGCGCGACACCGGCGACTCGAGCGGCACCTCCAGCGCCCGGCGCAACGACGGCGATACCGCCGTTCACGTACGGGACCCGGAGAATGGCACCGCGCCGATGCCCCGGCGCCGTCCCGAGACGCACGGCCCCACGCGCACCTTTGCAACCAGCGTCGAGTTCGAAGAGGTCATTCGCAACGCCACCCCGCTGATGGCCTTCGACGCCATCACCGAGGACGTCGAGCGCGAGCTCGAACAGCACGCGCAGCGCACCCGGGCGACCGAGGCTCCGTCGCCCCGCGCCCGCACCGCCTCACTCGAGCCAGCGGTGCAAGCGTCCGGGACCACCGACGCAAACGATGCTCCCGCCGGCGAACAGACAGTGCCTGCGCCGCGGCGGCGAAAGGCGTGGGGCGTGCCGCTACTGGTCCTGGCGGCCGCCGCCGTTGCCGCCCTGGCCTTTGCGGCGCAGACCGACCGCGAGGGCCCGGTCGAGCCCGTGGCCGCGGTCGTGTCGGCGGGCGAGACCGAAGCCGAGACCGGGACCGAACCCGGAACCGAAGCCGAGACCGGAACCGAGACCGCGACCGAACCCGAAGCCGAGACCGGGACCGAACCCGAGACCGAGACCGAAGCCGAGACCGAGACCGAAGCCGAGACCGAGACCGAAGCCGAGACCGAGACCGAAGCCGAGACCGAGACCGAAGCCGAGACCGGGACCGAACCCGAGACCGGGACCGAGACCGGAACCGAACCCGAGACCGGAACCGAACCCGAGACCGGGACCGAACTCGAGGCCGGAACCGAACCCGACACTGATAGCGGCATCGAGGCCGATACGGGAACGACCGGACGAGGGACAGCAGAGACCGACACCGACACCGGTGATGCGCGCGGCACCGACACCGACGCGGCAACCGATGAGACCGTTACCAGTGAACGAACCGGACGGCCCCGAACGCCCCGCGATGCGCCCACACCCGATAGCGACGTCCGACCGGCGGTGAAACAACGGGGCAGCCTCAAAGTCGGGGCGCAACCCTGGGGAAACGTGTTCCTCGACGGTCAAAAGCTGGGCACTACCCCCGGCACCTGGCAAGTGCCCCCTGGCCGACATCGATTGCGCGTGGTGCACCCGCCCTCGGGGCAGTCGCGCGAACTGACCATCGACGTGCGACCAAACGAAACCGCGAGCCCGCCGCTGGTCATCTTCGAGCTCGACTAGCGGGCTCTTTCAAGCCCCGACGCGCGGCTTGTTTCGCCCGCCAGAAAGCGCAAAAATAGCCCCGTGGGAAGGGGGACCCTCGTGGTTGCCGTCGCGCTTGCGATCGGCTTGGTGCCAGCGCGCGCGCTGGCGGAACGCATCGTCGTCGGCGACTTGTACGCGGAGCCAGATCTGCGCGACCACGCCGCGGCGACCACCATGCTCGTGCGCTCCATGCTCGGGTCGGCCAACGGCAGCGTAGCCAGTGGCGACGAGGTCGCAACCGCGCTGGCGAAAATCTCCGGCGGCGCCGTCGGCACCATTGCCTGGATTCCGCCAAGCGACGGCCCGGCCCTTCTTCGCGTGCTCGGGGCCAACGCGCTCGTGGTGGGCTCCGTCACCCGCGACGGTCCGCGGCTCACCGCGGCCATTCAGATTCTCGACGCGACCGGCTCACTGATCGCGGCCCGGGTCGCCTCGGCGCCCGGCGACGATGTCCGCGCCCTGGCCAAAGACCTGGCCAAGTCCATCGGGGCATCGACGGGCCTTTCGCCGGTCGACGCCGCGTCCACGTCCGTCGGGCAGCTACGCCCTTACGCGGCCGCGCTTCGCGCTCTGGCTCACGACGACCTCGCCACCGCGACCGCCTGGCTCGCCACCGCCGACCCGCGGGTTGCCGGACGGGTCGCCGACGCCCGCACCGCCGGGCGCGTGGCCCGCGAGCGCACGGACCTCCCCGTATCGGCACGTCTCGACGGCGCGCTGCTCGCCCTGGACCCGGCCGCCCTCACGAAGCTTGCCGGCGACCGCAAAGTCCGCCGCCAGCCAGAGGCCGCGGCCGCCATCGCCCGCTCGCACCTGGGTGCCCTCGACACCGACGCCGCCAGGCAAGCGCTGCGAAAAGCCCGCGGTCGCGCCGACGCTCTCGTGGTCGCCCGAGCCGCGCTCGCCCACCGCGCCGGGGACTCCGCGGGGCGAAACGAAGCCGTCGCCGACCTGCTGGGGGACGAACCATCCCTGCGAGCACTCGCGTTCGTCGCCAGCCTTCCGTCCAAAGCCCTGTCCGCCGATCTCGAGGGCACCGCCTTCGCCGCGGCCGAAACCTTGCCCGCGGAACACCGCCGGCTTCGATCGACTCTCGCCTTGCGCGCCGCTCGGGGCGGCATTTCGGTCGAGAAAGCCCTGACCCACATCGACGTCGCCGAACTCGACAGCCGCGAACGCAAACAGCTCGCCAAGGTGCTTTCCGGCGAGGCCGCCTCGTCTCCGCAGGGACTCCGACTGCGCAGTGAACTCGACGTGAGCCGGGGCAAACTCAAAGAGGCGCTGGCGCTCAGCGAAAAAGCCATTGCGGCCGCGGCCGACGACGCGCGCGTATGGGCCACGCACGGCCGCTTGATGACCGCCGCCGGTAACCCGGACGCGGCCATCGAGGCCCTGCGCCGAGCGACCAATCTCGACCCTTGGTTCACCCGCGAGCTAGCCCGAGCGCTGCTGGAGGATGGCCAGTACGAAGCGGCGCGACGACTTCTCGAGGGTCTGCCCGACGCCAGCTCCGTCGAGCTCGCGCGCGCTCGCGGCCTCGCGATGCTCGAGGGCGGCGACGCCGACCAGGCCGTGGCGGCCCTTCGCCAGGCGACCTTGCTCGACCCGAGCGACCTGGCGGCCAAGGAAGCCCTCGCCCGCGCGTTCGACGCCTCCGGGCGCACAGCCACGGCCGCCGAGCTGCGGGAGGCGACGTCCACTCTGCGTGCCAAGGGCCTTACCGTGCGAGAGTCGGCGCTCATCGACGAACCCGAGGGCGCCCAACGCGCGGCGCTGGCCGACGACCAGCTGCAGGAGCTGGCCGACAACGAACTGCGCGATCTGCTCGAGGCGTTTCCCCTGCTGGTCGACGGCGGCATTCGCGCAGCGGCCGTGGTTCCCATCGCCGTGAAAGAACCCTTTTACCGGCCGCGTCACGCCCTGCCGGATCGACTCGAACAGTCGCTGCGGCTCGCGCTCACGCGCCACTACAAGGTGCGCATCCGCGAGGCCGAGGTCGGCGCGACGATCGCCGAACCCCTGGTCCGCCAGCGGCTTGGCGCCATCGCGGCCGACGCGAGAGCCCCCGCCCTGATCGGCTATCGCATCGAGGCCGACGGCGGCAACGCGGCCATCAAGCTGGTGCTCTACGATGCCAAGAGCGAAGAAGCCAGCGAGGTCGCCGGCGCGGTCACGCACGATCGCTACGGCCTGGTCCGGTGGAACACCGCGTTCGTGGTTGGCGTGGCGACGATTCTGGCGCTGCTGCTGTTCTGGCAGGCGCTGGTGTTCCTGCGCGGTACCGGCACGCTTCAGGTCAAGGTGGTCCTCGACCCCGGGGCCCGGCGGGAGGTCTTCAACCTCGTGATCACGCGGCGCGCCAAGCGGCCCGAGATTGGCCCGCACTCCGACTTCATCGACCGCACCCGGCAGCAAGGACACCAGGAGACCCGTTACGGAGCCACCCTGGTCGGGCCAACCACGAGCTTCGACCGACTTCCCCCGGGCCGCTGGTTCGTACACCTGGTTGGCGTGTACGAAAAGGGCAACGAACAGCGCGAGCTCGGGCCCGCCGAGGCCACGCGCGAGGTGCGCGTCCGCCGCAATCAAACCGAGCGCGTCGAGCTCGACCTGGTGCCGGTCACGGCCGAGTACGCGATCAGCGTGTACGACGGCACCGCGCCAGCGCCAGGGGCGTCCGTTTGGCTCGACAGCAACGCCGACGCCGCAAAGAAGGCGCCCGCCTCGGGCGAACTGCTGTTTCACATTCCGGTCGGCGAACACATTCTCAACGTCAAGGCCAACGGCGTGACCGTGAAGAAGACGCTCAACGTGGCCGACACCCGGGTGCATCGCCTGGTGGTGAACCTCGAGCGCGAGCGGCGACTGGCCGAGGTCGCCGGCGGCATCGAGCTGGGCGGAATGAGCAGCGGTACCAGCGGCAAAGAGGCGTCGGTGCAAATGCGGCACATCACCAGCGAAGAGCTGGAGGAAAAAGCCGCGCTGGCCGCGGTCGGCACGTCCGCGACGGTCGGCCTGGGCGCCGGCGGCGCACCGCTCGCCGCACCGACCGGGGGGCCGCCGCCGGTAACGGCCGCGGCCATTGGAACGAGCCCCGGTGCGGGTGTTGCCAATCGGGGCGCCGTGGGCTCCAGCCCTGGCCTCGACCGCTACCGGCGCACCTCCGAGCTTGGCCGGGGAGCCATGGGCGTTGTTTACCGCGCCCACGACACCGTGCTCGAGCGCGACGTCGCGCTGAAACTCATGAGCGACGAGATTCGCCAGCACCCCCAGGCGATGAAGCTCTTTTTGCGCGAGGCCAAAGCCCTGGCTCAGCTCAACCACCCAAACATCGTCACCGTGTTCGACCAGGGCGAAGACGCCGAGGGTGCGTTCATGGTGATGGAGCTGGTCGAGGGCGACACCGTCGAACACTTGCTCGAGCAAGGCGACGGCATCCCCATGGGCAAAGCGCTCGAGATCATCGACCAGTGCGCGGCCGGCCTTGCCTACGCCCACGGCCGGCGCGTCATCCATCGCGACATCAAGCCCGGCAACATGTTCATGTCGCAAGACGGCATCGTCAAGCTGGGCGACTTCGGCCTCGCGCGGGTGGTCGAGGAAATCAGCATTCGCAAGACCGAGGTTCGCGGAACGCCCCTGTACATGGCGCCCGAGCAAATTACCGGCACCGACGTCGACTTTCGCGCCGACTTGTACGCCCTGGGCTGCACCGCTTTCGAGCTGCTCAGCGGACGGCCCCCCTTTATCGACGGCCAGATCCTGTACCACCACATGCACACCGCACCGCCCTCCCTGCGCAGCCTGGTCCCCGAGGTACCGCCCGAACTCGAAGCCGTCGTCGCCCGCTGCATCGCCAAAAACAAAGCCGACCGCCCGGCCTCAGCCAACGACCTCCGCAAAGAACTACGCCCCCTCTGCCAACGCCTCTGCTCGTAGCCCGAATCCGAGTCCGAGCCCGAGTCCGAGTCCGAGACCGAGTCCGAGACCGAGACCGAGACCGAGACCGAGACCGAGACCGAGCACGAGCACGAGCACGAGCACGAGCACGAGCACGCTAGAGCCAGGCCACACGACGCCCATCAGGCTGCTAGATGCCCTCCGCCGCCGCGTTCCACTAACTAATCGGCATAGGGGCCCCGAGCATTTGCTCGGGGCCCCCTGCCACACCACCCGGCATGCGGGTCCGCACCGGGCGGTTCGGCCTGTTGAGCTCACGTCGCCAGGCGTGGGACGCCTAGGCGGTCGAAGTACG
>JGI12316J14372_10002479_pt1 | contig 19769 bp, 10 predicted proteins | sample MarCyaLeptolynsp_FD_14372 | JGI IMG/M metagenome (IMG submission 14372) | reverse complement strand
CCATCGCATCGGGCCGGTAGGTTTCCCGAGCATGGCGCGCCCATGCGAGATACTGGCTGAGCGGGGCGGCGGAAGCGGCAAAACTGTAGACCCGGCCGTGCCGCGCGATCTTCGCGGCAAGACGGCCTTGGATCGTCTCCGCGTAGGGCACCATCGTCGCCTCAACGTAGGAGTCGCCGATCACCGCAAGGAGCGGCGAGGTGGTGTCAACCTCATACTCGCGGTCGTTCACAAACCCGGAGCTATTGACCCGGCCGCCGTTGACGATGCTGAAATTCCAATCCTTCGACCAGAGATAGTCGCGGTCCGGCATGAAACGGAAAACCGGACTTTTTTCGTTCACCGGCTGGCCGAAGAGGCTGGTGGAAACCGGCAGGAATCGGAGCGTGACCTCGGCCAGCACGAGCGGTGTGGCGGTGCCGATGGCGATCGCGATGGCGGCGAACAGGATCTTTTTCATTATCCGGTACTGCTAAGCTCCCGTCCCATACGCGGCAAACGACCCATGGCACGGTACGTCCTGACTCGTCCGGCTAGGCAGTTCCCGGCGGTTCGGCGCCCGGTTCCCGCACCGGCGGAAAACCGATCGTGTCCTCGGTTCCCTGCTTCTCGATAGCCGCATCGGAGTTTCCCTATTTTGAACTTCTTCGACTTGGTTGATTTGTACCGATACATGCCCGACGGACAACCTGCCGGCAACCGGCGTTTCGGGAAGCAGCCAAAAATTTGCAAAGTTGACGCTTCATGGAACGACCGGGACGCTGTCCCGCGAATGCAGACGCCCGCCATTGACACATCTCAACGACCATCCCCGTCACAATCCGCAGTATCGCGCCATCGCAACCTTCGGGAGCACGATCATGAAGAACTTTTCGACACTCGCAAAAGAGTATCATGACGGCATGGGCCAACTGGCCGGCACCATCCCGGAGACCGTCAGTGTCTTCCAAAACCTTGTTGGAACGGCGTTGCAAGACGGCGCCCTCCCCGCCAAGACGAAGGAGCTCATCGCGTTCGGGATCGCGATCAGCGTGCGGTGCGACGGCTGCATCGCCCACCACGCCCGCGCCGTCCTCGACGCAGGCGCGACCCGCGAGGAAGTCGCCGAGATGATCGGCGTGGCAATGCTCATGGGCGGCGGGCCGTCGTCCGTCTACGGCGTCGAGGCGATGCAAGCCTACGACGAATTCGCTAAGGCAAAGGCCGCCTGACCGGCGGCTAAACGTAGCGCCTACTTGAGGTTTCCCGATTGTGCTGGTGCCTGCGCAGACGCTTGGGTGGCGTCCGGGGCCAGGAAATGCGTCACGATTGGCTCGTCGCCGCCAATATGGAAGCCACGAACCTTCTCCTGGATCGCCCGGTCGGCTTCGGTCACACGCTCGTGGTGGCGCAAATGGGCAAGCCAGGACTCTTCGATAAAATACTCGAGATACCGGCCGGGTTCGGCGACGTCCTCGAACAATCCCCAGGCATAGGCGCCGTCCCGCCGCCGTGCGGCCTTGAGGTCCTGCATGGCGGCAAGAAATGCGGACGCCATCTTCGGATCGATCCGGTATTGGACGGTGACCATAACCGGGCCACGATCCGGCTCGATCTCAACGGCGACCACCGGTTCCGGCCAATGCGACGACGGTGAAAGGTCGAGTTTGGCACCTTGTTGCAATTTGGCCGGCCACGAGACCACTACGCCGGCGACGGCGCCGGCGGCGGCGATCAGCAGCGTCGTGGGGATTCCTAAGACCGTCGCCACTTGACCCCACAGGATGCTGCCAAGCGTCATACCGCCAAAGAACACCGTGATGAAAATCGACAACCCACGGGCGCGCACCCAGTCCGGCAGAGCGACCTGCGCCGAGACGTTGAGACTGGACAACACGGTGATCCAGGACGCGCCGGCAACGAGACAGACAAATGTCGCGACCTCCGGAATACGGATAAGGGCGAAGACGACAAGAACGAGCGCCGTGCCCACGGTCCCGGCAGCCACCAATCTGTCCGCACCGAGACGCTTCTTCAGCAACGGCAGAAACAGGGCGCCCACGACGGCGCCAACACCGACAGCCCCCAGCATGACACCATAGAGCTCGGGCCCGCCCCCAAGTTCCTGCCGGGCGATCAGCGGCAACAAGGCCCAATAGGCACTGGCAAAAAGAAAGAATGCAAGGGCCCGGACCAACGTCGAGCGCAAGGGCCCGCTCGCCCGGGCATACCGCAAACCGGTGCTGATTGCGCTCCACAAACGTTCAGCGGGAAGGTGGCTCTCCTTTTTCGCCGGTGGCCGCCACCAAAGAAGCGCTGCGATCACGATGAGGAAACTCAGTGCATTTAAGAAATACGGCCAGGCAATCCCGATGCCGGCGATCACGAGCCCGGCAAGGGCGGGACCGATCGCCCGGCTGATATTGATCCCGACGCTGTTCAGGGCAACGGCGGGCTGCAACTCGGAACGGGGCACGAGCTGCGGCACGATGGCCTGCCAAGCCGGCGTGACGAAAGCGGCCCCGGCCCCGGAAAGGAAGGTGAACGCCAGCAAAACCCACGCGGTGACCAGGTCGAAAATAACCAGCAGACCAAGCAACAAAGTCGAGACCATCATGACGGCCATAACGACGATGAGCAGACGGCGGCGGTCGACCAGGTCGGCGAAGGCCCCTGCCGGGAGCGCGAACAGGAAGACCGGCAAGGTCGTTGCGGCCTGCACAAGCGCTACCATCAACGGCGACGGAGACAGGGAGGTCATCAGCCACCCGGACGCCACGTCGTGCATCCACGTTCCGACATTCGAGATGACGGTCGCCGTCCAGAGAATCGCAAATGCGATGTGGCCGAATGGCGCCCACGCGGAGGCCTGTTCCTTCGACGCTGTTCGGTCCGTCGCCTCGGGCATTCCGTAACTCCTGATCAACCGGCGCTGCGGCTAGGACCGAACCGTCGGTTCTCGCTCAAACCTCGACGCCGCTACACAGCAAAGCACGAACAGCCTAAGGCACCCCAGAACGATTTCAGATCGCGAACGGGAATTGGATCGTTCCACGCAATGCTGTGATTGTGTCCATGCAAGCCACATGTGTTAGCACAGCCATCCTGGCAACTCTGAGCGAATTGCGACACGGCCGCGCCCTTGGCCGCTCGCGTGGCCGCTCGCGTGGCCGGACTCGGTTCCAATTTGACCGGGCTCCAATCGGGAGAGGCAGGCGGCAATGGCCGCGCGAGGGTCGAAAAATCACCGTCGCCGTCGTTGACACCCAACGCTCATAGTCAGAAAGCTCGTCGCCGGCCTTCTGCGCAAACAGGTTGTAGGCAATCCGGACGGTTAACTGACCGTTATCATGCGTCCGTTGTTAGCCGGAAGCGGACATAGTCCAAAGTGACGGGACGGGAGCGAACGGCTAAGTCTTTTTGATTTGTTGAGGCGACGCTGCTGTGGGACATCCGCGGTTCGATACAAGAATGCGCCTATCCGTTAAAATGGCGGCATTGGCGCCAGCACAGCTTGGGCCGCCGACGGGTGGCAACCGGTCTAGTTTAATTCGGTGGAGGCATGGAGCATTTTGATCACGTCGTCGTTGGAGGCGGCATCATTGGCGCCTCGACCGCCTATCACCTGACCCGTAAGAAGGCCGGGAAGGTTTTGCTGTTGGAGCGCAACGAGCTGGCCAGCGCGGCATCCAGCCGGGCCGCCGGGCTGGTGATGCAAGTCTCAACGAAGCCGTCTAAAACCCCGCTGGCAAATCGGACCATCCGCACCGTGCCGGTGCTCGAGGAAGAATTGGGCGAAAGCGTCGGCTTTCACAACGTGGGCAGCTTGCGCATCACCGCTTCCGAACGCCGCGCGACAGAATTGGCCTCCATGGTGGCGTACGCATCACGTTGCGGCATTCCCGTGGAATGGACCGATGCCGACACGCTGGGTCGCATTGTTCCTTGGCTGGACACCAGCCACGTACACAAAGCGGCCTACTTTCCGACCGATGGCTATGTCGATCCGTATATTTTGAGCATGTCGTATATCAAGGCCGCGCAAGCACGCGGCGCGGTCATACGTCCACGCACCGAGGTGTACGACATATGTATGGAGCGGCAAAAGGTCACCGGTGTCCTGACCGATGCTGGGCGAATTTCCTGCGGCACCGTCATAGATGCCTGCGGTGTTTGGTCGGCCCTGCTCTCTGCCCAGGTTGGCTATCTGCTCCCGTTGGCTCCGGTGCGCAGTCACTACTGGGTTGCGGAACCAGATGCGGTCTATGGGGGCGAACATCCGGTGACAACGCTTCCAGACGCCGCGGCCTACACGCGCCCGGAAGTGGGCGGTCTCGTTCTTGGGGTTCAAGAAACCCATTCCGCGACATTTGACGCCCGCGAATTGCCGAATGATCCGGCAGCCTTCTCCCCTACCGATGGAGAGGAACATTGGGATGTCCTGGTCGATGCCTACAAGGCCGTGGCGCAATTCTTTCCCGGCATCCAGACGGCCCGTTTCTCCAGCTACATATGCGGATTGTCGTCTTACACCCCGGATGGCGAAATTGTCTTGGGGCCGGTTCCCGACGTTTCGGGTTTTTTTGCCGCCACCGGCGCGTGCGGTTCGGGGATTGCACTGTCAGCTGGAATTGGAAACACGGTTTCCGATTTAGTCCTCGGGCGGCCAACCGAGGTGGATATCACGCCATATCGCCCTGACCGATTTGGAAACGTCGACCCCTTCGGAGAATCTTTTCGCGAACGCTGTGCCTCGGCCAGGGCTTCAAAAATTCGCACAGTCGCCTGACGTCGATCAGCCGCGGGCGGCAAACCGTGAGGCGCGGCAAAATGGTGAAATAAGAGGCGTTGCGAGCACCGAGAGCCGAAACACCGTGGCGGATGTCCGAGTAGGGTCGGCAGCAGACCGTTGGTGACCTCTGCGCAATGTCTGCTTTCGGCAATAGAGCAGACATACATACGTGCCGCCAATTTTGCCGCCTAGAAACCTGCTAACCGTATTTATCAATGCATAGCGTGCCGCTTATCGGCGGTTTGGGAAACAATCTAAGAACCCAAGCAAAATTAGCGCATTGCAGAGAAGTTTGGTGGGCCGAGCAGGATGAACCTAGGCACTGGGTAATTGTCATCACTTTGCCAAATGCTATTCTCTGGCGACCCAGTTCATGATGTTGAGGGTTTTCTTGCCCAGCATCTACATGCATTAATGCTAGATTGCATTCCGGTGCATCTATACAAGTGCGCCAAACTTTCCTGATGTCCCCTAATCACAAAATCAGAACCCAAATTAATGACGCCTCTCAGCTATTTGTCTCTATTTACTGGTGCAGGAGGTTTGGACCTTGGATTTGAAGCTGCGGGATTTCAGTCAGTCGGGTGTTTGGAAATCGATCCGATTGCCCGCCAAACGATAAGAAGAAATCGAAGCGAATGGGACCTGCTGGATAGTGGGAATGTGTTAACCGCTGACCCTGATTGTATTCGAGCAGATTTGGGTATGGCGCGAGGCGATCTCGATCTGTTGGTCGCAGGACCACCCTGCCAACCATTCAGTGCTGCCGCCCGTTGGGTCAACGGACGCGTTCCTGGACAAGACGATGAGCGGGCAAATTGTATCAACGCTATTTTTCGCTTCATTGCAGCCTTTAGACCGCGCGCGGTCGTCATAGAAAATGTTCCTGGCCTAATGAAATGGTCGCGACAAGGCGGGCGCGGTCAAATTCGGAGTCGACTAAGTTGGGTGAATAAAGAAACAGGGGACCAATATCGCACGTCTACATGGTTGCTTGACGCCGCCGACTTTGGAGCGCCGCAAAGAAGACGACGGGCATTCGCCATAATTGTTCGCGACGGCAAAACACTAGCTCCACCTCCAATCACTCATGGCATACCTGGTGTAGCGCTAACCACATCATGGGACGCACTTCACGATGTTGAAATTTCAGTGGAAGAGCTTTCAGAACTTAGGGCCAAAGGAAAATGGGCCGATTTGCTCCCATTCGTACCCGAGGGCGGAAACTATATCTATTTCACCTCTCGCGGTTCCGGCCCTGCAATCTTTGGATATAGAACTAGGTATTGGGCTTTCTTATTAAAATTGGACAAGAATCAACCCGCCTGGACAATTTCTGCGAATCCTGGTCCAGCGACCGGCCCATTTCATTGGGAAAATCGCCGTTTATCGCGTCAGGAATTGGGTCGATTGCAGACGTTCCCAAAAGACTGGGAATTTGAGGGAGCCTACAAGGACGTACTGCGACAAGTCGGAAATTCAGTGCCGCCGCTACTTTCAGAAGCCGTCGCGAAACAGCTCGCACGTTACTTAGCACCCAATTACCAAACTAACGGATTCAAACATGTTGTGGAGCGTGCCGCGATATCGCCACCAGCAGCGCGACGGAAACGGAAGCTTCCCGAAAAATATCTGGATTTAGTTGGTATTCATCCAGACCACCCAGGACCGGGCAAGGGACCGCGTGCCGTGCATATCGCTCAGGAGGCCGCCAAAACCTCCGCGCCATAAACGGCCACTTCAACTTCATCGATTACATCGGTATACAAATGGTTCGAACAAATCGTTCGCAACGCTTTCCACAACATTGCAGACTCATAACTCTCGTATTCTGGTGGAATATGCGAAAGAAGCGTCTCGGAGCAGGTAACGATGAGCCTTTCCTGACAACGAGAAAAAGCCACGTTTGCCCTATTCAAATCTAGAATAAATGACTCTGCTCGGGAAATTGCGGCCGGATCACTCTCAGTGCCACAGACGATAACCGTAGGGCGTTCCCCTCCCTGAAGTCGTTCAACGGTATCAATCAAGTCCACAAATTGATTGTCCGCTACTAATTCAGCGACTGCTCTTTTTTGTGCCCTATGGGGCGTAACGATTGCGACCGAACCATCACCAATGTCATCGGGTGCAGCGTCCAAAATGCGTTGAACGATACTTACCTCAACTGGATTGCGCTTGAACGATCGTTGTTCTCCGTGAACTATCAATACAAGCCTTATTCCTTCCGACCACAGACAATGCCATGGTTCGATCGTCTCTTCTTCACGCCCCCGATCATCGGGTCCGGAGAGTTCAATGCCGTCAAGAGCATAAACTCGTGCAATAAATTCCCTAACATCCGACGGAAGGCGGTGTGTGTAGCTCAATGGCGATTCGATGATTTGAGTTTCTTCTAACTCATGGTCCTCGATCAGCTTTTGAATTGCCGAATACGCACTCAAATATGGCTGGTAGTCGAGAATTGGCGGACGATCTTCCTCATCCCAGTCGTGTGCCAAAATTGGTGCAAGTTGGCGATCATCACCAACAATTAGAATCTGACCATCGACGCCCACTTTTGTAGCGAGCGCTAACATGTGCGGAAACACCATCATGCTAGCCTCATCAATCACTAAGAGTCCTTCTCGCATCCTATTTGACGGTGATCTTTGAGTGCCAAAGCATTTCAAAATTGCATTAGTCGTGCCCGCGACTACGGCAATGCCGTCTCGCGGAATTGCCGTAGAGCGGGCCTCAATGTCTTGGACTCCATCAATTACATCGGGTTGATCTTCACTCGCACGGTAAAAATGAATATCCGAAAGATCTAAATTCTCTGCTTCAATTAGCTCTCTAAAATGCGGCGCATAATTTGCTAAGCGCTGGATTAACTCGTTTGCTGCTCTCCACGTTGGACCCGCGACAAGAACAGTGGCGTGATTTCGAGCAACTACTCGGCATAGAATCGTTACAGCTGCTGTTGAAGTCTTACCCGTGCCAGGCGGCCCCTTAATCAATTGAACGCGCGCATTGATCCCCTCTTGGGCTGCCGAAATCTGATCAGACAAGAGCCCCATATCAGTATTCGGGAATCGCCAATTATCGAGAATTTGGGCTACGCTCTCGATCCGTGCATGATTTACTAATTCGGGTCCGGGGCATGCCAAATTGATCGGATCAAACCACTGGAATGCGGGGCATGCGGCCCTTGCTTCCCGGAGGACCTTATCGACACGGTTCGCTACAAAATCTGATGCAGAAGGGAGCACCAACGCATGGTCATAGTTTCCATCCGCGAGAAAACCGGGGAGCAAGTATCGCTGGGTATCCGCGTTTACGTCCGCTCGCATTGGCATTGGAACACCAGAGAATTGCCTCGTTTCATAATTGAAACTTGCTGCGAGACAGGTCACCCCCCCTCTAGTCTGACCCAATGTTAAAGAGGTCTCCGGATCTCCGTTGTGTATAGCGATACGAACGAATTCACCTAAATCGCAAATCTCTTCCAGGTGCTGATAATTGACCCCATACGCATCTGAATCAATTTGCCCGCAAATTTGACCACCATCCACGACAACGCCTGCTATTGGCAGAGCAGAGCCGGCGAACACCATTTGCCGAGGCAATTTCATTGCCCCGACCTGCCAATCTCGAAAATCGACATGCCGATCCAACCGAAGCATGTCCAACGCAGTTTCGCGAAGCCCCGCATCAAGGAGAAAGCGCTCGATTTCCTCTAAGTTCAAAGACGGTTTGCGGATAAAATCGTTTTTGAATGCGACCTTCTCTTCCAGCCACCGTAGCGCCAGAACGCGAGACTGTAGGTAGGCAAGAAGAAGCTCTAAGTTTTCGCACCTGAGATAACGTTCAATTGCACCACGTGTTCGCCGATTCTGCACAGTATCGGGTTCTGGCAACGTCCCCCAAGCGGCGTGCCAATATGGGACTGGAAGCGTATCTGAAAATCTACTCCGAATTTCATACCTGTGGGTCAATGCGGCATCATCCGGTGCCATAGCCCACTCGCCAGCGTCGTTGGTATCTAAGGTAGACACATAGTCAAATACATCTTGTTCGAAAACTCTATCGAGGTCGATTTCATTTCCGTCAATTATTCGTTTCCAATGAAAAACCTCTCCAAAAAACGGTAAGGAGCAAATAACCCCTAATCCACGACCGGTCCACCCGAGCGCATAGCGAGAATCAATTTCGTCCTGAATGACGGAAAAAATCAATTGATCTAGAGGCTCACGACATCCAAGCAACTGATTCAAAGCTGAAAGAACTCGAGAGCCCGTGCGCGCACATGCTTCCACCAATTGCTTCATCTCGGATTGGTGAAAAACATAAAAGTGCACAGGCGCGATATTCGTGTCGGCAACTTCGCGGATAGCACCGATTAATTGTTGGAAAAATGCCTCTATTAAGTGGGCTTCGGCCTGAGTATCTTCTGTTTGCTCTCTTCTCCATGGTTCAGTTTTGACCTGCACGATATTACGCCCAGTGCCAACAACGTCGACAATCTCACCATCTTCGGTTTTTTCAAACACTCCAGGTCGAGGCCGCAAACCGTCGTTTCTCTCTTCAAATGGGGTGGATATTTCTCCCATTGAGTTCGTGACGTGGGCCGCGATGGCACCAACACGGCCTTCGACATAGTCGTAATTCACCTCCAGATAGACCCGCACTAATCGCACACCCGCTGTTTCGTGCGCGGGTAATTGACTCTGTGGCCCACCTCGTATTGCTTGCACGCGATACCCATCGCCGTCAGGTAATGTCGCCCGGCGGGTTTCGGCTCGGAGCACAATCAGCGGGAGCGAGTCTTCGATTTCATCTCTTGACTTAAGCGCCTCAGCAATAGGGCCGTCCAAATCAAGTTCGGCAAGATCATCAATTGTTGCGATGCCCACTTCCCGCAATGTTCGACATGCGGGAACGGATAGTCCCAAGAGTTCTAAACGGCGGTGTAGTGCGCTTTCTGGAAAGCAATCAGTATTGAACACGCAGGTATCGCACTTTTGATTAAGCTCATATTCCAAACTATCTAAATCCGCACCAACTACTGTTTCGAATCGACCACCTGCTCGGAGCAAAGTTTCAACGTCAGTCAATTCATTTTCCAAATGAAACGGTTCAAGCTCTAGGATCTCCTGGCGTTCGTTTGTTTCTTCATCGACTCTAGCGACAACTGCATCAACATCACTTCGGGTGATTTGCGCGCCGCAACACTCGATTGTCTGATCCTCAAGCAAATCCATAACCAGTGCCGCGTATGTCGCAGCTTGAATTCGGTGATAGGTGCGATCACGTCGGCTATCCTTGCACTCAACAATTCGGATTTTGGGAGTATCGTCTTGCCAGTGCAAAAGAGCGAAATCCGCTCTACCTTCCACGGAAAATATTCCAACTTGCCCCACCAAAATAAGTTCTCTTGCGAGCAACCGTTCATGGTCTTGGAGTTCGCGTACGCTAGCGACAAAATCTTCCCAATGTGTTTCAACTCCTCCATTTTCAGCTGTGCCGGAAACATCTTCATAGCCCGCATCGATTAGAGATCCATGCCAAGCGTCTTCCTGCTCTTGGCCCATTGCCTGGAGTACAGGATCTAACGGATTAAAGAAGCGTTCAGAAAATGGCAGCCGTTTCGCCTCGGCGCGGTTGCCGTATCCAAGTTTTAGGCGACGTTCACAACTCCTGAACCGTATGAACTCGCCAATCTCTGAAACACTGATTGTCGGAGAATCTGTCATGTTAATTCATTATCTGAATTTGGTTTACCTATTGCCATAGCATCAGCGATAAACTTTTAATTGTGTTAAATTTAATTACACACAACTAAAAATAGATCTCCCGCCCCCGTGATTGGTAACACGGGGGGTCAGAAATACATGATAACTTTAGGTAGATAAAAGGGGCCTGTCACTAGACAAGCCCTCTTTCCCGCAGCAGCGCATGCCGAGCAAAAACGCGACCGAGGTGGAGACATCAAGGCCCTGCCGCGCTCGCGCGGTAGCGAAGCTAGCCTTTATGTGTCCACCTCGGCCGGGTACCCAGGCGCAAGCGATGCCTTACCCAACCATCCAGGTCGAATCAAAAGTAGGCTTCAATCAATAAGATTTGGAGAGCCCGCTATTTCCCGGAAAACGGACGCAAGAACCAGCGACGTTGGAAGTCCGAAAATGACCCATGGCGGACATTCACCAACGATCGAAATACCGCTCCGAATTTCTGGGTTAGATTGTGCAAAGCTGTTTCCGTAATATCGATAAGCGTGCTAGCAATTTGTGGTTGAGAGAAACCAACGGAGACTTTCTGGACCATAATCTTAAGAAAATACAAGAGAGGTCTCATGAAACTCCGGCAGCCGTGCCATTCAATTTAAACCGCAACACCTAAGAACCGATTATACAAACGACCCCCGATTGATTCCTCAAAGCGACAAATGATCGGTTCAGTTTTAAACGTTTGAGAGATTGGTTCGACCAATGACAAAGGAATCGGATAAGAGCCCGAGCGGGGACTCGAAATTCAGTAGCAAGGAGTTTGATGTTGAAGCAGCTACTGTTTTTTATGATTTCAAATACAAATCTGTAATGGAGGCGGCGACTAAACTCACGCAAATTGCTGCGATTTTCTTTACGGCTATAGTCGTCTTTACGGGTTTCATGTTGAACTCTAAAATTAGTGGAGAAAATTTAGACAACATAGTTGTTGCAGTCAGTATTATACTCATTTTGTTTTGTATTGCAGCGGGAGCAATAATATATGGTGTAATTATGGGAATTATACAAATAAGGGAGACTTTCAAGAAAATATCCCCCAGCACGTTCGACGAAGTGTCAATGGACGCTTATTTTCGTCGAGGTATTGTAGTATTAAGTTTAGTTTTTTTATTGGGAGTAGTAGCAGGAATTGTATCTTTATATTTTATATCCAACAAATTATAAAAATAACTCGAGAATAAAAACTTTCGTTATCCGCGATTAATTACATCAATTTTACTTCGAGCAACATGCAGTATTAAGAGTACTGCATGTTGCTGTGTGTTGTATTCGCTTAAATAGACGCAAATCGTACGACAACTTAGCGGTAGCGCCTCCCGAGAAGTGTGTTTGGTATGAGTTAGGCGTCAGTATGTCGCCTAGGATCAGGAAACGATTTAGTCAGGCTCCTGACCGCCAACTCTATGTCGCTTCTTGGCAATACGCGGAATTCCGGCAACCGCGAAGCGACTTCCGCTTTACCCAAAAGAGCAGACATTCAAGCGCGGGGATGGATTTTCGCTCTTGACTCAAACCAGACATTCGATCCAACAGCCATTATCCTGCCGTCCGATCGAACTCTCCAATCACCGACGACAGCGCTTCGTTGAACTCGCCGATTGGAAACCTAGCACTCGAAAGCTCGTGCAGGTATCGCCATTCGACGAACGCATCGCTGCTAGAATCCAGCATCGATCGCAGACTCACACGAATGGGCGAAAAGCCTCGGTAAGGGTGCGGGATCTCTGGATGTGCAATCTCAAGGCGGGTCCGCGTATCTTCGTTCAGTCCGTCGAACAATTTCAGAAGATCGTGCGTTTTCGGTACTTCACTTCCCATGTTCTCCTTAGCCCACCAAGCTTTAAGAGCCAGTTCCATTGCGAAAGTTAAAAGTACTGGGCGAGCGATGAACTGTCCCTCAAATAAGGCGGCGTTTGAGGAGGGGTCAACGCCGTCTCCAAACGATCTCACAAGTTCCTGCAGAGCGCGAGCAGAGAACATCATCGAGTCTGGGTCCGAAATCTTTCGCTTTGGAGAAGTCATAATTTGATGTCGTGACGTATCCGCATTTGGTTTCCTGATACAGTAACCCTTATTCGGCTCAAAAGCCGCCCTGGTGGGCGGCCTAGCAAGTGGACCTCATTTAAACCGGGAGAAGTGCCCAGTTCTGTACATGAGTGGTGGGCCCGGCAGGACTCGAACCTGCGACATGACCGTTATGAGCGGTCCGTTCTAACCAACTGAACTACGGGCCCATCCGGGTCGGCCTGTTTGTCACTCTATCGACGCGCCGGCGGGACGTGCGGTTGCGTATCTACAAAAGAACGCGGGGCCCGTTGTAGCGCAACGGGCCCCGGTTCAGAAACCGCAAATTCGGGTTTCGGTGTTTTTAGTAGTCCAGGAAGCTGCGCAGCTTGCGGCTCCGGCTGGGGTGTTTCAGCTTGCGCAGCGCCTTCGCCTCGATCTGGCGGATACGCTCGCGGGTGACCGAGAACTGCTGGCCGACCTCTTCCAGCGTGTGGTCGGTGTTCATGCCGATGCCGAAGCGCATGCGCAGCACGCGCTCCTCGCGCGGGGTCAGGCTGGACAGCACCCGCGTGGTCGTCTCGCGCAGGTTCGAATGGATCGCCGCGTCGGACGGCAGGATCGCGTTCTTGTCCTCGATGAAATCGCCGAGATGGCTATCTTCCTCATCGCCGATCGGCGTCTCGAGGCTGATCGGCTCCTTGGCGATCTTCAGCACCTTGCGCACCTTCTCCAGCGGCATGTGCAGCTTCTCGGACAACTCCTCCGGCGTCGGCTCGCGGCCGATCTCGTGGAGCATCTGTCGGCTGGTGCGCACCAGCTTGTTGATCGTCTCGATCATATGCACCGGGATGCGGATCGTCCGCGCCTGGTCGGCGATCGACCGGGTGATCGCCTGGCGGATCCACCAGGTGGCGTAGGTCGAGAACTTGTAGCCGCGGCGGTACTCGAACTTGTCGACCGCCTTCATCAGGCCGATGTTGCCCTCCTGGATCAGGTCCAGGAACTGCAGGCCGCGGTTGGTGTATTTCTTCGCGATCGAGATGACGAGGCGCAGGTTGGCCTCGACCATTTCCTTCTTGGCGCGGCTGGCCTGGCGTTCGCCTTGCTGCACCGCCTGCACGATGCGGCGGAATTCCGGCAGCGGCATGCTGGCGTCGCCCGCCACGGCGGCGATGTTCCCGCGCAATTCCTCGATCCCGGTCTTCTTTTTCTTGGCGAAGGTCTTCCAGCCTTTCTTGCCGGAATCGCAGCACATGTCGAGCCAGTTCGGGTCCAGCTCGTTGCCGAAATAGAGTTCCAGGAAGGATTCGCGGTCGACGCCGCAGTCCATCGCAAGCCGCAGCAGCTTGCCTTCGGACCGAGTGATCGTCCGGTTCAACTCATAGAGCTGGTGGACGAGCTGTTCGATCCGCGCGTTGTTGAGATGGACCGTGCTCATCGCCTCGATCAGATCGCGGCGGTGCTTTTCGTAGGTCCGCTCGGTGGACTTGGAAACCTGACCGCCCTTCTGCTGCATCGCCAACAGTTTGTCCTGCGCGCGCTGCAGCTTGGTATAGGTCGTGGCGATCTGCTCGAAGGTCTTGATCGTCTGCGGCTTCAGGGCCGCTTCCATCGCGGCGAGAGAGATCGAGGTTTCCTCCTCGTCGTCATCATCGTCGTCATCCGACTCGTCGGTGACGTCCTCGCCGTTCGCGTTCTTGGCGTCCTTCGGATTGGTCGCCCCGTTGGCGGCGCCATTCGCGGCACCATTGGCAGCCCCGTTCGCCGCGCCGTTGGCGGCACCGTTGGCAGCCCCGTTCGCGGCGCCATTGGCAGCACCGTTCGCCGCAGCGGGCGCAGACGCGTTGGCCCCGTCCGGGCCGCCGCCATAGGTCGTGTCCAGATCGATGATGTCGCGCAGCAGAATCTCTTCGTTGACCAGCGCGTCATGCCAGCGCGAAATCGCGCGCATGGTCAGCGGGCTTTCGCAGAGCGCGCCGATCATCTTCTCGCGGCCGGCCTCGATCCGCTTGGCGATCGCGATCTCGCCCTCGCGCGACAGCAGCTCGACGCTGCCCATCTCGCGCAGATACATGCGAACCGGATCGTCGGTGCGGCCGATGTCGTCGTCGCCCAGGTTGCCCGACGCGGAAGACGCCTTGCCGTTCGCCGGCGCGGCTTCCTTCGTCTCGCCACTGTCCTCGGACTCTTCACCGTCGATGACGTTGATGCCCAACTCGGACATATTCGTCAGCGTGTCTTCGATCTGCTCGGAAGACACCTGCTCCTGCGGCATCGCCGCATTCAGCTCATCGATTGTGATGTAGCCGCGTTCTTTCCCCTTCGCGACCAGTTTCTTCACCGCCGCGCTCACGCTATCCAAGAGCGGGCCGTCGCCCTGCTCTTCTTCGCGTTCCGTAGCGTCCGCCTCTCGTGCAGCTTTCGTCGCCATAGGCAATCGCCCCTTCTCTTTTTTAGCTCATGCGCGCAACGGGTCGGCCGCGCGCCGCGTTTAGCCCCATACAGCGTAGATTGCGCCTATACCCCTGGAGTCAGTCCTCCAATTTGGCAATCTCACTCTCAGCTCGTTCGAATTCATTCCGGATACGAAGGAACCGCGCCTCGCCATCGGCCGTCCCTTCCGCCTCCGCAATTCGGCCCTCTTCCAACAACTCGCGGCTCCGGCTTGTCCGGAGCATCGATGCGAGTAAATCCCGCACCCCGGCCTGCACCTCTTCTAAAGGCGCGCCAGTGCGGGCAAAACCAGCATGTAATAACACATCTTTACCGAGCAAACTCTTAAGAGAGCCAGAATCCGCCGTTTTAGACAGGTGGCGTTTCAAGGCGTCAGAGTCAAGACCCGGAACCGAAGCGAGTAAGTGATGGATTTCCTGGCGTAATTTGTCAAGGTCAGGGTCCAAATCGACCCCCGCGATGGTTTCGACCAACTCATCGTATAACGCAGGATGGTTAACAAGTGTTGCAAGAAGCGCCTGTTGCCGCCGCCGCGGATTCGAGGCGACGAGACTCGCCAGGTTGCTGCGCGGCCCCATTTTCGGCGGATTTCCGCGGAATCGGCCATTTCCGGGGGAATCCCGCCGCATGGACGGCCGGAAAGTTTCCCGCAGCCGTTCGCGCAACATGTCGCCGTAATGCTGTTTTACCGTGTCGTCGGCGATCTGGGCGACGCGCTTGCGCAGGCGCATTTCCAGGTCGGCGCGGCGTTCCGGCGTATCCAGCGGCGACACCGCGGTTTCCGTCTCCCAGATCATATCCATCAGCGGATGCGCGCCGTCGATGACCCGTTGCATGGCGGCAACGCCCTGCCCCTGAATCAGGCTGTCCGGGTCCTGCCCCGCCGGCAGGTAGGCGAAACGCAGCGACCGGCCGGGCTTGAGCAACGGTAACGCCCGCTCCGCCCCGCGCGAGGCGGCGCGCTGTCCGGCGGCGTCGCCGTCGAAACACAACACCGGTTCGGCCGAGAGCCGCCAAAGCTGTTCGATCTGATCCTCGGTCAGGGCGGTGCCGAGCGGGGCGACCGCAGCCTTGAACCCGGCGCGCACCAGCGCGATCACGTCCATATAGCCTTCGGTCACCAGCACCTGACCGCTGTCGTGCGACGCCTGCCGGGCGCCCGCCAGATTATAAAGTGTCCGTCCCTTGTCGAAGAGCGGGGTGTCCGGCGAGTTGATGTATTTCGCCGCCGACCCGTCGCCGAGGATGCGGCCGCCGAAGGCGATGACCCGACCGCGCCGGTCGGTGATCGGGAACATCACCCGGTTCCGGAAGAAGGCATAGGGCGCGCGGCCGTCGTCGGGCTTTCTTAAGAGTCCGGCCTCCAGCAGATCACGTTCCTTGATGCCCTGCGCGGTCAGCGCCTCGGCCATGGCGCGGCCGTCCGGCGCGTAACCAAGCCGAAAATGCTTGATCGTCCCGTCGTCGAGGCCACGGTTGTGGAGATAGTCGAGCCCTTCGGCCCCCGCGCCGCGCCGCAATTGCATCTCGAACCACTTGCACGCCGCTTCGGTCACGTCATACAGCGACGCGCGGCGCTGTTCGCGTTCGCGATCCTGCGGCGTCTGTTCGGGAATGGCCAGACCGGCCTGCCCGGCCAACGTCTCCACCGCTTCCGGGAAACTCAGCCCTTCGGTCTCCATCAGGAAGGAGAAGATGTCGCCGTGCTTGCCGCTGCTGAAGCAGTGGTAGAAGCCTTTCTCGTCGTTGACGGTGAAAGACGGGGTCTTTTCCTGATTGAACGGGCTGAGGCCGACATGCTCGCGGCCACGGCGCATCAACTTCACGCGCTTGGCGCAAACGTCCGATACGGCGACACGGCCGCGAATCTCATCGAGAAAGTTCGGCGGATACGCCATCAGCGAATCTCTGGATTACCCATGCTTCAATATGGGCATTCATGTCGCATTTGTCGAACACATGCGACAGATTGATCGCGCTAAACTCGCAATACTAAGCCTACGACAGCTTCTGCTTCGCTGCGGCGCTGGCCTTGGCGAAATCCATCCGCCCGGCATACTGCGCGCGCAGCGCCGCCATCACCTTGCCCATCTCCTTGAGCCCGCCCGCACCGACCGACGCGATGACCTGCTCGACCGCCGTGGCGATCGCCGCTTCGTCCATCTGTTCCGGCAGGAAGCGCTGGATCACTTCGATCTCGCGCCCCTCGCGTTCGGCCAAATCCTCGCGCCCACCCTTTTCGTACATCTCGATGCTTTCGCGGCGCTGCTTCACCATGGTCTGAAGCAGGCCGAGAATTTCCTCATCGCTGATGCCGGATTGGCTGTCCTTGGACCGGGCGGCGATATCGCGATCCTTCAGGGCCGCGAGAATCAGTCGAATCGTCGCCGTGGCGCAGGTGTCTTTCGATAAGGTGGCTTCTTTGAGCGCTTCGTTCAGACGGTCGCGCATCATTGTTTCCCTAAGCCCACAATTTGCGACAAGCAAAAACCGTACACGAAACCCGAATGGTAGCGCAACAGGAAACGCGGCGCTAACTTATTGTTTTCAAATGATTAATTTATTAATAAATCCTTGACGGCGGCACAGCTTTTGCTTAGAACCACGACAATTTGCGCACGGACCGTTACGAAGACCGCGCCGCGCCCTCAAATCCATGCGCAAGCATGAGATAGACAATCGAGTTAAGGAGCCAATGGCGGAACCACGCCATTCCGACGATACCCCGCCGCCCGGTGCGACGGCCGCCTTGCTCTTGGCGGATGGCTCGATTTTTTGGGGCGCGGGATTCGGCGCCACGGGCGACGCGGTCGGCGAAGTCTGCTTCAACACCGCGATGACGGGTTACCAGGAAATCCTGACCGACCCGTCCTACGCCGGGCAGATCATCACCTTCACCTTCCCGCATATCGGCAACACCGGCGCGAACCCGGAAGACATCGAAACCCTGACGCCCGCCGCGCGCGGCTGCGTGTTGCGCGCGGATATCACCGAGCCGTCGAACTGGCGCGCCGCCCAGCATTTTAACGACTGGCTGGCCGCGCAGGGGTTGATCGGCATCGGCGGGATCGACACGCGCGCGCTGACCGCGCGCATCCGCGACCTCGGCGCGCCGAACGCGACGATCGCGCATGCGCCGGACGGTAAATTCGACGTCGCCGCGCTGCAGCAGGCGGCGACCGAATGGCCCGGCCTGGAAGGCATGGACCTGGCGAAGGAAGTTAGCTGCACGCAGACCTATTGCTGGACCGAAACGCGCTGGGCGCTAGGATCCGGCTACGGCACGCAGGACAACCCGACACGGCGCGTCGTCGCGGTCGACTTCGGTGCCAAGCGGAACATCCTGCGCTGTCTCGCGGACCTGGGGTGCGACGTGACCGTCGTGCCGGCCACCGCGACGGCCGACGACATCCTGCAGCACGATCCGGACGGCGTGTTCCTGTCGAACGGCCCGGGCGACCCGGCCGCGACCGGCGAATACGCGGTGCCGGCAATCCAGAAGATACTGGCGACCGGCCTGCCGGTCTTCGGGATCTGCCTCGGACATCAGATGCTGGCGCTGGCGCTGGGCGCCAAGACCGAAAAGATGCATCACGGCCATCGCGGCGCCAATCACCCGATCAAGGACCTGACGACCGGCAAGGTGGAGATTACCAGCCAGAACCACGGCTTCGTCGTGCAGTCGGAAACGCTGCCCGACGGCATCGACGTCACCCACCGGTCGCTGTTCGACCAGACCATCGCCGGCATCGCCGCGACCGACCGCCCCGTCTTCGGCGTGCAATACCACCCCGAGGCGTCGCCGGGCCCGCACGACAGTCATTATCTATTCCGCCGCTTCGTCGACTATATCGACGCCCGGCGCTAAGGAAGCCGCAGCCGCCGCATGCCAAAACGCACCGACATCAAATCGATCATGATCATCGGGGCCGGGCCGATCGTCATCGGCCAGGCCTGCGAGTTCGACTATTCCGGGACGCAGGCCTGCATGGCGCTGCGCGAGGAAGGCTACCGGGTCATCCTGGTCAATTCGAACCCGGCAACGATCATGACCGACCCGGACACCGCCGACGCCACATACGTGGAGCCGATCACACCGGAGATCGTCGCCAAGATCCTCGAACGCGAACGGCCCGACGCTTTGCTGCCGACAATGGGCGGCCAGACCGCGCTGAACACGGCGATGGACCTGTGGAAGGACGGCGTGCTGGAACGGCTCGGCATCGAGATGATCGGCGCCAAGGCCGACGTGATCGCCAAGGCCGAGGACCGCCAGCTGTTCCGCGAGGCGATGAACGAGATCGGCCTGGAAAGCCCGCGCAGCCAGCTTGTCCGCACGGTCGACGAGGGCATGGCCGCGATCGACGAGATCGGCCTGCCCTCGGTGTTCCGGCCCTCCTTCACGTTGGGCGGCACCGGCGGCGGCATCGCCTACAACCGCGACGAATATTTCGACCTGCTGAATTCCGGCCTGCGGGCGTCCCCGGTGAGCGAGGTGCTGATCGAGGAATCGGTGCTGGGCTGGAAGGAATACGAGATGGAGGTCGTCCGCGACAACGCTGACAACTGCATCATCATCTGCTCGATCGAGAATATCGACCCGATGGGCATCCATACCGGCGACTCGGTCACGGTCGCGCCCGCGCTGACCTTGACGGACAAGGAATACCAGGTGATGCGCGACGCCTCGATCGCCTGCCTGCGCGAGATCGGCGTGGATACCGGTGGATCGAACGTGCAGTTCGCCGTCGACCCGGCGACGGGCCGGC
>JGI12316J14372_10002467_pt1 | contig 19843 bp, 23 predicted proteins | sample MarCyaLeptolynsp_FD_14372 | JGI IMG/M metagenome (IMG submission 14372) | reverse complement strand
CGCCACCGCCTATGGCGCCAAACAGGTCTGCTCCTGCCTGTTCGTCGCGGAACGGGAGTTTGACAGCTGCCTCGGCGATTTCACTGAAGATGTCAGCCAGGTGAATTTCGCTGTGTCCTCCAGCCGCATCACGGAAAACGGCAGGTCGCGCAGGGACGACACAGTCACGGCCGAAGTCTTTGGCGGCATGATCCAGAACCGGGCGCGATTTGAGCCGGGCCTTGGCTGCACTTTGGAGCGGCCATGATCCGCCACGCGTTTTGCCTCCTCGCTCTTAGCGCCGGCGCACTGACAGCGACCGCCGAAGCAGCGGACCCGAACCACCTCGACTGGTTGACCGGGTGTTGGCAAAGCGATGATGGGGTGACGCGTGAGGTCTGGTCGACCAGCGAGGATGGCTACTATTTTGGCTATTCAGTGGTGACCAAGGAGTCCCGCGTCATCTTCTTTGAGCATATGCGCATCAACTCTGGGCCACTTCCTGTCTTCAACGCTTACCCGGCCGGCGAAGGTCCTTATCCCTTTGCTGCAACGGCGTTTTCCGAGACCAGTATCACCTTTGCCAATCCGGACCATGACTTCCCGCAAAAGATCAAATACTGGCGCGAAGGCCCGCGCCTGCGCGCGACGATTTCGGCCATGGATGATAGCAACCGCGGGGACTTCAGCTTCACGCCCTGCACCGTTGACTGAGCGCGCCTTACACAGTTTCCATCACCCGCGCGCTTTACGCCCACCCCGGGGGTCCTTACAAGTCTCCCCTGTTGTCTTGGGGGACAATTCAGGCGAGCGACGCAGGGGGCACGATATTGAGGGGCGATGAGGAGCCGCGCATGCGCATCATGATCGTGACAGACGCCTGGGAACCACAGGTGAATGGCGTCGTGCGCACCATGCAGCGCGTGATCTCTGAACTGACCGCAGAAGGCCACGAATTCGAAATCGTCCACCCGGGCGACGGCTTCAACACAATGCCGCTGCCAACCTATCCGGAAATCAAGCTGGCTCTGTTCGCCGAACGCAAGATCAAGGAACGGTTCGAGGCGTTCGAGCCGGATGCCGTCCACATCGTCACCGAAGGCACACTCGGCATGGCCGGTCGGAAGATGTGCCTGAAGATCAAACACCCTTTCTCGACCGCGTATCACACGAGGTTTCCGGAATATGTCTCGGCACGAATGCCGATCCCGACCAGTGCCGGATACAGTTTCGTTCGCTGGTTCCACAAATATTCCGGCAAGGTCATGGTTCCGACCCCCAGCATGGTCGAGGAGCTGAAGGCCAAGCGTTTCATCAACCTCGTCGCCTGGACCCGCGGCGTCGATACGGAAATGTTCCATCCCGACCGCCGCGAGGACGCTGGTTCCGAGAAAGATCCGTTTGATGGCCTGCCGCGTCCGATCTTTCTGAATGTCGGCCGCGTTGCCGTGGAAAAGAATATCGAAGCCTTTGTTGAGCTCGACCTGCCCGGTTCAAAAGTCGTGGTTGGCGACGGCCCGGCCCTGGAAAGCCTGAAGAAGAAATATCCTGACGTGCATTTCCTCGGCGCACGGTTTGGCGAGGATCTCGCCAAATATTATGCCAGTGCCGACGTGTTTGTGTTTCCAAGCCTGACCGATACATTCGGTTTGGTTGTGCTGGAAGCGATGGCGTCAGGAACGCCCGTTGCGGCATATGAGGCGACCGGGCCGAAGGATGTTATTCCCGGCTCAAATGCCGGTACGATCACGCCGATTGGCGGCGATCTCGCCGCCGGTGCCAAGGCGTGCCTTGAGTTGGAGCGCGCCACCTGCCGGACTTATGCCGAGGGCTATAGCTGGAAATCGGTGGCGCTCGCCTTCCTCGACAATTTGCAGCCCTTGCCGACGCCGGAGCGTCGCCGGTTCTGGCAGAAACTGAGGCGCAAGAAGAAAACCTGGGTCGATTGGGAGCAGTTTACCGACTGGATGAACCCTGACGACAAGAACAAGGAAGACAAAGCATGAGCTGGCAGTTGGGTTTCACATTGATCAATGCGCTGGTCATTCCAGCCTGGGCGCTGCTGCTGGTTCTGCCACGATCGCCGATCACCAAGGCGTTGGTCCATTCCATGTTCTGGCCGGTTCTGATGGGATCGATCTATGCGACGCTACTCATCGCCAGCATGTTCTTCGGCCAGGCGCACCCGGATGCCGGATTCTCGTTTGGCGGGGTGCAGGCTTTGTTTGATCACCCGAATGGCGTGCTGGTCGGATGGACTCATTTTCTTGTCTTTGATCTGTTTGTCGGCGCCTGGATTGCGCGCGATGCGCGGCGCCGCGACATCTCACATATTGTTACAGTCCCTTGCCTGCTCGGCGCGTTTTTGTTCGGACCAGTCGGATTGCTGCTTTACGCATTGATACGGGTGTTCTCGGGCAAGGGATTCGCCTTGAACGAGAGCTGATTGCGCAAGTTTTCTCCTCCAAGCGTTAGTGTCCCTCAACTGACAGCGTAATCAGCTGCGCTGCGCGCCTGCGCCGCGCTGGACTGGCCTTAAACTTGCGTCTAAAGACGCCACGAAATCAGCACTCAGGCAAAAGAGGTTTTCCATGGCTCTTCGCGTCGCAATCAATGGCTTTGGCCGTATTGGCCGTTTGGTCCTTCGCTCCATCATCGAACATGACCGCACGGATATTGAAGTCGTCGCGATCAATGATCTCGGGCCGGTCGAGACCAATGCCCACTTGCTCCAGTACGACACCGTACACGGCAAGCTGAATGAAGAGGTCAGCGTCGATGGCGACATGATCCGCGTCGGCAAGCGCGCGTTCAAGTGTACCGCCATCCGCAACCCGGCGGAACTGCCGCACGGCGAAATGGGCATCGACATCGCGTTCGAATGTACCGGCATCTTTGCGTCCAAGGAAAAGGCCTCCGCACACCTCGAGGCGGGCGCCAAGCGCGTGCTCGTCTCCGCTCCAGCGGGCGGCGCCGACAAGACCATCGTTTACGGCGTCAATCACGAGACCCTGAGCGCAAACGATCTCGTCGTCTCCAACGCGTCTTGCACCACCAACTGCCTGTCGCCGGTCGCCAAGGTTCTGAACGACACCGTCGGCATTGAACGCGGCTACATGACCACGGTCCACGCCTATACCGGCGACCAACCAACCCTCGACCGCATGCACAAGGATCTCTACCGAGCCCGCGCTGCGGCAAGCTCGATGATCCCGACCTCGACCGGCGCCGCCAAGGCTGTCGGCCTGGTCCTGCCAGAACTGGATGGCAAGCTGAACGGGTCTGCGGTTCGGGTACCAACACCAAACGTATCGATGATCGACCTGGTCTTCGACGCTGGCCGCGAAACCACGGTTGAAGAAATCAACGCTGCGATCAAGGCAGCAGCCGACGGCCCGATGAAAGGCGTGCTCGGTTATTCCGATCAGCCCCTCGTCTCGGCTGACTTCAACCATGATGCGCACAGCTCGACCTTCGCCGCTGATGGCACCAATGTCACCGAAGGCACACTGGTTCGTGTGCTCAGCTGGTATGACAATGAGTGGGGCTTTGCGACCCGCATGAGTGATACCGCGCTTCACATGGCGAAATTCCTGTAGGCGACGTTCATCTGATGGGACGCTTCAAGACCCTCGACGACATGGACCTTGCCGGCAAGGCAGTCCTGACGCGTGTCGATATCAATGTCCCGGTCGAGAATGGCCGGGTCACGGATACCACCCGGATCGACAAAGTCGCGCCGACCATCCTGAAAATTCTCGAGCAGGGCGGCAAGCCAGTCCTGCTCGCGCATTTTGGTCGCCCCAAGGGCCAGCCCAATCTTGACATGTCCCTGCGTATCACTGTGCCCGCTCTGGAAGCGGCGCTTGGCAAGACCGTGACATTCATCGAGCGGCCTGATCGCGGCGCCATTGATGCGGCCGCAGATGATGCCGTGATCCTGATCGAGAACACCCGCTTCTCGTCCATGGAAACGGAGAATGACCCGAAAATGGCGGGCTTCCTCGCCACGCTCGGGGATGTCTATTGCAATGACGCCTTCTCGGCTGCGCACCGTGCGCATGCTTCGACTGAAGGTGTTGCGCGCCTGTTGCCGAATTGTGCCGGCCTGCTGATGCAAGCCGAACTCGACGCGTTGGATGCAGCCCTCGGCGCGCCAAACCGTCCGGTCTTGGCTGTGGTCGGCGGCGCCAAGGTCAGCTCCAAGATCGATCTGCTCAAGAATCTGGTTTCGAAAGTCGACGCGCTGGCGATTGGTGGCGGCATGGCGAATACATTCCTGGCTGCGCGTGGATACAGTGTCGGCAAGTCGCTGTGCGAGCATGACCTGACCGACACGGCGAAACAGATCGAAGCCAATGCCAAGGCGGCAGGCTGTGATATCCTGCTGCCAATGGACGTGGTCGTGGCCAAGGATTTTGCCGCGAACGCCCCACACCGCACGTGCGGCCTCGATCAGGTCGCCGATGACGAGATGATCCTGGATGCGGGCCCGCAGACGGTGGCTATCCTCGCCGCGGCGCTGGACGTTGCCAACACACTGGTCTGGAACGGTCCGCTCGGCGCGTTTGAGATGGAGCCCTTCGACAAGGCCACCGTTCAGGCTGCGCAGGCGGCAGGCACACGTTGCAAATCCGGGGCGCTGATTGCAGTTGCCGGTGGCGGCGACACCGTGGCTGCGCTAAACCATGCCAATGTGGCGCAGGACTTCACACATATTTCCACGGCGGGTGGCGCATTTCTTGAATGGATGGAGGGCAAACCCCTTCCCGGCGTCGAGGCGCTTAAAGGCAGTTAAATGACATCAAGTTTCTTCTTCCGCTGGCCAGACAAGACCGCGGACGCAGAAGCCACCAAAAAGACAGCGGTGTCAGTTACAATTTCAACCAATATGTTCAGGGCTGGGTGCATGGCGCATCCAGCCCTTTTTCTATCTTAGAGGGATCACGAGATGGCAGTACAACAAATGACCGAACAGGCCGCGCAGAAAGCGGGTTTTGTCGCAGCTCTGGACCAGTCCGGCGGCTCGACGCCGAAGGCGCTGAAACTCTACGGCATTGAAAGCGATGCCTGGGCGAGCGACGAGGAAATGTTCGGCCTGATCCACGAAATGCGCGCCCGCATCGTCAAATCACCTGCCTTTACCGGTGACAAGGTGATGGGCGCGATCCTTTTCGAACGCACCATGGACGGCGAGATTGATGGCACGCCCACGGCTCAGTATCTGTGGGAACAACGCGGCGTCGTGCCATTCCTGAAAGTCGACAAGGGCCTGGCTGAAGAAGCCAATGGGGTTCAGCTGATGAACCCGATGCCAGAACTCGACGCGCTGCTCACGCGCGCGTCTCAGAAGGGCATTTTCGGCACCAAGATGCGCTCAGTCATCCACGCTGCCAATCAAGCCGGTATCGCCGCCAATGTCGCGCAGCAATTCGAAGTCGGCAATCAGATCCTCAGCCATGATCTGGTGCCCATCATCGAGCCGGAAGTGAACATCACCATTTCGGACAAGGCCGCGGCTGAGGACATCCTGCTGGCCGAGATCACCAAGCAATTGGACACGGTCCCGGCCGACAAGCAAGTCATGCTGAAACTGTCGCTGCCGGAAAACGCCAATCAGTACAAAAGCCTGGTCGATCATCCGCGGGTGATGCGCGTGGTTGCCCTGTCTGGCGGCTATAGCCGCGAGGAAGCCAATCGCCGCCTGTGCGAAAACACGGGCATGATCGCAAGTTTCTCTCGCGCGCTCACCGAGGGCCTGTCAGCCCAGCAAAGCGATGCAGATTTCGACACGCTGCTCGCGAGCACGATTGAGAGCATCTATGATGCCTCCTGCGCTGGCTAGGCTGCCGACGTAACGGAACTTCAAGAAGGCGGTCCTGCGGGGCCGCCTTTTTTATCTCTGGCAGGCACGACCCGAAACTGGCAGATAGTCAACATGGCTTTAGAAATGAGACCCGGCTGCGAACGCTGTGATCGCGACCTGCCTGCCGATCAACCCGGCGCGTGGATCTGTTCGTTCGAGTGCACGTTCTGCACCGAATGCAATCACCAGGTGCTCAAGGGCACCTGCCCGAATTGCGGCGGCGTGCTGCTGCCCCGACCGACCCGCGTCGGCGGCGCACTCGAGCGCTTTCCGGCCAGTACTGAGCGCGTGTTCAATCCACCGCAATCTTGACGACTCACCTCCGTTAGGCGCAAACCCTGACCATCATGAGCGACCCAACCCGCGAACGCCCTCGGTTATATCTGATCACGCCGCCGCAGATCGACGATGTGCCGGCCTTTGTCGATCAGTTGCGCGCCGCGATTCAGGGCGGCGATGTCGCCAGTCTGCAGATCCGGCTCAAGCAAGGCGACGAGATCGATCTCGCCGCCACGCGCGAAGTCGCACAGGCAGTGAAGCGGATCTGTACCGCCGAGCATATTGCCTTATTCATCAATGACAGCCCCCAGCTCGCCCGGGCGCTGCAGGTCGATGGGGTTCATCTCGGCATGAATGACATGGATATTGCCGAGGCGCGCGAGCTGATCGGCCCAGACATGATCATTGGCGCGACCTGCAAGAATTCCAAGCATCAGGCGATGATTGCGGGCGAGGCTGGCGCTGACTATGTCGCCTTTGGCGCTTTTCATCCGTCCGCAACCAAAGCAGGCACCACGCCCGCTGATCCGGAAATTCTCACCTGGTGCCAGATGTTTCTGACCCTGCCCTGCGTCGCGATTGGCGGAGTAACCGTGGCGAATGCCGCGCCGCTGCTCGCGGCGGGCGCAGATTTCCTCGCAGTTTCCAGCGGCGTCTGGGACCATCATGATGGTCCCGCTGCCGCGGTCGCCATGTTCAACCGCCTGATCGACGAGTCGCTGGCAACGGCCTGACCTAGTCGGCTTTTGGTGGCGCCGCCCGGCCCGTCACCTGATCGTGCAGCGACTTGTCCATCCGGAAGTGCGCGACCAGATACTCAGCGATCACGCGGAGCACCATGATCGCAATAATCGCCCCGATGGGCGTCTTGATCATGCCCCATAAAGCCGTGTCCCAATCATTGTCGAGATAGGTGAGCCAGAACCAGAAGCGGCGCACGGCGTGCCAGAGAATGCCCAATATGCCGAGATAATAGAGCAACCGCGTCAGCGTCGCGCCCATGGATTTTTCAAAACTCAGAAAACCAGACAGAATGCCCATGATTTCCCCTCCTTGCTGAGTGATGGCGCCATTCAACCGCAAGCACGCCGCCCTGTCCACAAAACTTGACCAAAGCGCCCGTCACCGCTACGCCGCGCGCTCTACTGATGAGGACGTCTCACATGGCCAAAATCAACGGCAACGAAATCAAGCCCAACATGGTGATCGAGTATAATGGCAGCGTCTGGCGCGCTATGAAATGCAACCATGTAAAGCCTGGCAAAGGCGGCGCGTTCAACCAGGTTGAAATGCGCAACCTGTTCAATGGTTCCAAGGCCAATGAGCGTTTCCGCGCCAATGAGACCATCGAGCGCGTGCGCCTCGAGCAGAAGGACTTCCAGTTCCTCTACGACGCGGGTGATGCCTATGCCTTCATGGATCAGGAGACGTTTGAGCAAATTGAACTGCAAAAGGATTTCGTCGGCGATGATGGCGACTTCTTGCAGGACGGGATGACGGTCGAGATTGAATTCTATGGCGACAAGCCGATTGGTGTTGCCCTACCGCAGCAAGTTACCCTGACCGTTGAAGAGACGGAGCCCGTGGTCAAAGGTCAGACCGCGGCAAACAGCTTCAAGCCTGCGACCTGCGAGAATGGCATTCGCGTCACTGTGCCGCCTTTCATTGGCGTCGGTGAACGTATTGTTGTGCAGACTGAAGACCGCACCTATCTGCGCCGCGCCGACTAGGACCTGCTAAACCCATGTCAAAACCTTCTGCGCTTGGAAATGTCATTATCGAAGCGGCCCGCAAGGCTGGCCGCTCGCTCGCTCGCGACTTTGGCGAGGTCGAGTTTCTGCAGGTCGAGAAGAAAGGCCCGGCGGACTTTGTCTCGAATGCCGATCATCGCGCGGAAGAGACTATTTATGAATACCTGACCAAGGCCCGCCCGGGCTATGGCTTCATCATGGAAGAGCGCGGCATTGTCGAAGGCAGCGACAAGACCAATCAGTTCATTGTTGACCCGCTCGATGGGACGCTGAACTTCCTGCACGGCCAGCCACATTATGCCGTCTCGATCGCCCTGAAACGCGAGGGCCAGCTGTTCGCAGGCGTCGTCTATGATGTCGCCAAGAACGAGATTTTCTGGGGCGAGACGGGTCGCGGCGCCTGGCTCGGCCAGCGCAAGCTGAAAGTTGGCGGGCGCAAGCAACTGGATCAGTCCGTGATCGCGACGGGCACGCCCTGGATTGGCAAGTCGGAAGAATATCACAGCCGCTTCGCCGCAGAGATCCACATGATGACCCGCTCGACCGCCGGAATTCGCCGCTATGGCTCAGCCGCGCTGGATCTCGCCTGGGTCGCTGCCGGACGATTTGATGGCTTCTGGGAAAGCCATTTGCAGCCTTGGGACATTGCCGCTGGCATGGTCCTGGTCCGTGAAGCCGGCGGGGTCACGACCGAAATGAATGGCGGAGACGCCCTGAAAACCGGGTCGGTAATTTCGTCCAATGCCGACCTGCACCCGCAGATCGAGAAACGCCTGCGCCAGGCGGGGAAAAACGCCCCGAATGTCGACTGACCCGGCCCCGGATACTGAGCAAAAATCCGGCCTGATCGGACGCGCACGGTCGGGGATTGAATGGCTAAACGCCAATAAGAAACGCTTCTTCTGGTGGTGGATTGCCTATCAGGCCGTGAAAGGCACGATCACGCTGTCCCTGATCTGGATTCCCCTGCTGCTGATCTGGCTACGCAGTCGCGGAGAGGCCTAGCCGCCAAACGCCGATGCATAAGCCGCCGAGGCGAGCGCCAGGCCTATAGCAGACCCCGCAGCGATGAGCACACGCTTCAGCAGCTTGTTCACCGATAGGCGCTTGAAAAAGAAGACAAAGATCGAAATCAGCGGCAGGATCAGCACCAGATAAACCAGCGCGAGAATGAAACTGGCCCCGGTGAAATCGTCCGCATCGCTTTCAGGCTCAACCAGGGTCGAGTCTTGGGGCACAGGCGTGTCACCGAACGTCTCGTCCCAGAAATCCAATTGGCGGGTCATCTCCTCGCACGAACTGCCATAGAAGGAAGCCTCTGCGACTTGCTGCTTGCAGCTGGAATTGAACGTATTGATTTCGACGATCGGTGTCGTCACCTGCACGACGATCGCCAGAATGATCACGATAAAAGCGTACGGGATCATGAAGAAGCGGAAAATGTAGCGCGTTCCCATCGCCTCTTCCCGCGCCACCGAGGACCAGACAATCAACGTGCCTGACAGCGCAATGGCCACAGCCATCACGTCCAGACCATTTATCGTCCAGCCAAATGAAATCTTGAAGAAGCTGGCGATCAGCGGAAACAGGCCGGCGAAGAAACTGGAGACAAATTTCAATGGGCCGACCAGCGTGAACACCATGCCGATCAGCTTGATCAGTTGCATGATCAAGAAGCCAACGCCGAGCGTGTCAGATATGGACCGCAGAAACTGCCACATCTCCGATTGTCCCTCTCTCCGAGGGCCAGCTTGGCAAAGATGCACCGGATTAACAAGCCGTAAGACGGCCCGCGCCTAGCTGTTCAGCTCAACATCCCAATACAGGTAGTCCATCCAGGTCTCGTGCAGATGGTTAGGCGGGAATTTGCGGCCCATTTCCTGAAGGAAGTAATTGTTCGGGCGTTCGGGCTTGCGCTGTGGGTGCATGTTGCACTCGTTCGGCATCCTTCCGCCCTTGCGTAAATTGCACGGCGAGCAGGCCGCGACGATATTGTCCCAGGTCGTGCGTCCGCCTTTCGAACGCGGCACCACATGATCAAAGGTCAGATCATCTGGAGAGCCGCAATAGACGCATTGGAACCCGTCGCGCAGGAACACATTGAAGCGCGTGAAAGCTGGAACGCGATCCTGGCGCACAAATTCGCGCAGCGCGATGACCGAGGGCAAGCGCATCTCGAAGCTCGGCGAGCGGACATATTGGTCATACTCGGCGATGATATCGACGCGATCGAGAAACACGGCCTTGACCACATCCTGCCAGGGCCAGAGGGACAGCGGATAATAGGATAGTGGGCGATAGTCCGCGTTTAAGACCAGAGCTGGCCGACCGTTTGGAGGGGTGGAAAGGACCTCAGCCATGCCGCGTCTCCGCGCTCATGAAGGTCCTGCTATGTCGTCCTTTGGTCTTGAAAGCGAGCTCTCCTTTTCGTTCGAGCGCATCATTACTGATTCGCTATGTCGAGAGTATGACAATCCGCCTCGCTGTCCAGAGTTTCCGGAGCTCTTCGCGTAACCTACTGACGAAGCTAGCTATTTCGGGTAAAATTGTACCAATCATAGAGCAAATGTGCGGCCACAGCGCGGAAAGGACGCCAGGTTTCGGCGTGCTTGGAGAAGGCTTTTGAGGTCAATCTTTCGCTAAGACCAGAGAGGCGTTTATGCGCTTCTATCAAGCCGACATCACCGGCTGGGAAGGCATCCAGATGCCCAAGCGCGTTCATCAGGAACGTATCTGCACTCCACGGACCGATCCCTTTGACGGCAAGCAGCTGCTTGCGCGCGGCTTCGATTGGCATCGCCGCGAGATCGTGCAGGTCGAGGTCGCGCGTTTCAATGGCGGTGGCAATCGAGTTGAGGTGCGAGAGTTTTGGTCGTGACAGACCGCAAGCCCGCAAGGCGTCCTGATCATCCTGCAGCACCGCCGCTGCCGTCATTTCATTATAGCGCGCCCGGATACGCGCCCAGATCGCATCCGCCGCCTTGGTCGAGATCAGCTGATAGACCACGATCCGCGCCAGGGTTTGATAACTTGCCTCAGTCGTGCGCCATGCGGGCAAGTCAATAGTTTCATAAGCCCGAGCCAGCGCCGGGTCGCGCGCCGCGAGCGTTTCACACGCAGATCTCAATGTCAGGGCATCGGGTGCTGTCATCACAGGTCGGAGCGGGCGCGCCCCTGCACCGCAAGGCCCTCCTCAATCAACCGGTCGCACGCCGCTTCGAGCACGGTTTCCAGTTCGCCCAGCATGGTTTTGGGATTGAGATCACTTGGCATGGCCGGAAGGATTTCATAGATCACCTGTCCTGGACGCCGGGTCAGGCCTTTGGCCGGCCAACACAAGCCCGCATTCGTAGCGAGTGGCACCAAGGGTAGTTTCAGACTCTTATAGAAGGCGCGGGTGCCAGCTGGTTTGTAGCTCGGCGCCGCTCCGGGCTCTGACCGCGTCCCTTCCGGGTAGATCAGCATTTGCCGCGACTCGCCATTCACGCGCGCTTCAGCGGCAGCGAGCATCTTTTTCATTGTTTTTGCCCCGCCATCCCGGTCGATTGCGAGCAAACGCAGTTTCAACGAGTACCAGCCAATCACGGGATACCAGAGCAGCTCGCGTTTCATCACCAGCACCGGGTCGCGGAAAATCAGGAAAGGCACAAACACATCCAGCATGGCCTGATGTTTGCCGGCAATCAGCACCGGTCCACCCGGAACATGCTCTCGCCCGCGAAACTCGACGTGCACGCTGCAAATCCAGCGCAAGCCAAACACGACCAATCGCGCAAACAGACGAATAAACCAAAGCAAGGCCGCGCGCGGCAGGAATAGCGTCGGCAAGGCCAGGATGCCGAGAACCGCCATCCAGCCATACATCCAGATCACAAAGATTACCGATCGGATTGTGTTCACAACGTATCCTTCAAGGAGGCGAGCACCGTCAGCCGGGCCGCAAATCGCGCAGCGAGCCCTGCCATGAGCGGTGTTACCAGCAGGATAACAATGTCCCAGAAATCGAGACTCAGGCGTGGTAGAAGTTGGGCTTCGACGCCCTCAGACCCACTGCCTGTGAACACGATGAGCGCGGTCACCATCAGGGCCGCGACCGAGCCGCCTAATCCTGCCTGCAAGGCCAGGATCCAGAATCGCCGTTCGAACAGACCGGCAATGTACCGGTCCTCCGCGCCTGACAGATGTAGAACATCAACGATATCCCTTCGCGCGAGCAGGGCGGCATGAGTGGCAAACGCGATCACCGCCACTGCTGTGGCCGATAACAGTGCGACAATCGACAGCGCCACCAGACGCAACACGCCCAACGCGCCATGCACATTTTCGGCATAACCGGCATTGCCAGCGACATCGCCATCAATGCTGAGATCGTCGAGCACGTCAGCTATCGCAGTGGACGGATCACCAACGCTCGTGTCGGCCTGCACCACCATCAGCATCGGCACCGGCAGGCCATCCGGCATGCCGCCCGGGCCAAGGCTCGGTTCCAGCAGCGCTTCGACTTCCTCGCGGCTGAGCACCCGCGCCTCGAACACGCTCGCGAGCGCGCTCACGCGATCGGCTGCCTGTTCGGCGGTCCGGCGGTCAATATCGCGCATGACGACAGTGATATCGCCTTCTATCTGCGCGCCCCACGCCTCGGCAGCCTTGTAGGTACCGCGGGTCGTGAGGGCGGCGAGGGCGGCCAGAAAACAGAGCGCCCCGACGACGAAGAACAGGGCTGCCTCGCGCGCATCACTGACCGGCAGGAGCGGAGTTTCGCGTTTGCTCATGCGGCGCCTCCATACTCGGCGTCCCGCACCAGCAGGCCATTACTCAGTCTCAGCACCGGCGCCTCAAACTCTCGAATGAGCTCCAGATCATGCGTGGCGATCAGGATGGTGGTGCCGACACGTTTGTTCAATTCCGCAAACAGGCGCAGGATCTTCTGACCCATTTCCGGGTCGACATTTCCGGTCGGCTCGTCGGCAATCAGCAAGTCCGGCTTGTTGATCAGGGCACGCGCAATCGCCACACGTTGCTGCTCTCCGCCTGATAGAGCCGGCGTCGGCGTATCCACACGCTCCCCGAGACCGACCCAGCGCAGGAGGTCAATCACCTCATTCTGATAGTTGTCCGGCTTTTGCCCGGAGACACGAAGCGGCAGCGCGACATTCTCGAACGCGGTCAGATGATCCAGCAGGCGAAACTCCTGGAACACGACACCGATCCGCCGGCGCAAAGCAGCCAATTGTTTACGCTTCAATTCATAGGTCTGGCGCCCGAACAGGCGGATACCGCCTCGGGTCGGGGCATGCGCCAGATACATCAGTTTCAAGAGCGAGGATTTGCCGGCCCCGGACGGTCCGGTCAGGAAGGTGAAGCTGCCCTGCTTCAGGATCAGGTCAATCTCGCTCAGGACTTCGCCGGTGCGCTCATAGGTCAGGCTCACCCCATCCAGGCGCACGGCAGGCTCATCGCTCAAATCTGGCCGAATACGCGACATGTAAATCCTTCAGCAATAGGAAGCCGGGCATATCGACTATTCCTAAAAATTGAGCGAATGTCCAAGCCATGATCCTCACTTGCCCAGAATGCGAGACTCAATACTTCGCCGATGATGATACGATCGGCGATAGCGGACGCACCGTGAAGTGCGCCACATGCGGGCATTCCTGGTTCGTTGGGCCGGAAGGCGCCAAGCAAGGCGAGGCGTCGCTAGGCGCACATGAAACCTATCGCCTGAAGGTGCGTGAGCGGCGCCGACGCAAGAGCCGCAACGCCGCTTTCAGCGCCTGGACCACAACCGCAGCGGCGGCTCTGGTCATTCTGGCAGGCCTGCTGGTCTTCCGCGGCGAAGTGGTCAAACGCTGGCCGGAATCTGCCAGCACCTATGCGATGATTGGCATGCCGGTGAACCGGTTCGGTCTGGAATTCATGGAAACCGAAGCCGAGCGTTTCTTCGACGGAACGACGCCAATTCTCGAAGTGCGCGGCGCTGTTCGCAATACGGCCGGACGCACGATCACCGCGCCGAATGTCCGGGTGATCCTGCTTGATGATCAGGGCGCGCAGGTGGCTGAGGCGTTTGCGCCGATTTCACCCTCATCGATCCCTGAAGACGCGACTGCGATTTTCACCGCGCGGGTCGAGAACCCACCCTTTGAATCATTTGAACTTGAACTCGGGTTCGTTCCAGCCGATACCGCCCTCGCAGCGACCGGATCCCAGACCCCATGAGCCTACCCAAAATCGACACCGTCTTGTCCGAGTCAGACCTGATGGCGCGGATTGACGACCTCGCCGCTCGTCTGGCGCCGCGCCTGACCGGAGAATGGTCGGCGATCAATATCCTGATCGGGGCGACCCCGTTTACCAGCGACCTGATGAAGGCGCTCGCTCGGTTGGATATTCATCCGGTGCTCGACGCCTTGTGGCTGGAAAGTTATCGCGATGCGCGCGAAAGCTCCGGGCGCGTGGTTGTTCGAGCCGACATTGCGCGCCAGGTGCGCGACCGCGGCGTGCTGATCATTGACGACGTGTTCGATACTGGACGCACTCTCGCCTTCGCCCGAAAACACCTGCTGGCCAAGGGCGCGCGCGAGGTCATTACTTGTGCCCTCGCCCGCAAACCTTGGGCGCCGGAAGGTGACGAGAATGTCGACTTTCACGCCTTTGACGCACCGCCGCGTTATCTGGTCGGATATGGCATGGACGATGCCGGGCTGTATCGCGGCCTGCCTTATATCGGCGCCCTCGACTAGGACAGTTTCTGGTCCAACCATTCGAGAATATCGGCGCTGACTTGTTCGGTGCCCGGTTCATCGACGATCCAGTGCGCGTGATTGCTATACTCGAAATAGTCGCCAGGCACGCTGGCCTTGGCATATTTGGCGCCCACTTTGCGGACTGCCTTGATCACGGTCGCGCGATCCTTCTTGGCGCCTATGGTCAGCGTCGGGATGGAAATCTGGGATTCGTCTATCTCCGGGCCCTCCATCAAGTCCTGATACACGCGCCCGCTATCAAACAGTGCGCCTTGATAGATCTCGTCATGCCGAGCTTTGTCGACGGCATTGAGGACACCATAGCTGAAACCTTTAGGACCCACTTTGAACATACCTCCAGGAATGTTCTTGCGCCCGGCTTTAACAATGCTCCAGAACGTCCGAAAGGCCCTGAAATCGGTGACTGTGCAGCCTTTTGGCTGGGCCGGCGTGAGGAAGATGGCGCCGCGCACCACGCCGCGTTCGGCGAGCTTCTGCGCAATCATACCGCCCATGGAATGGCCAATGACGACAGGCTTATCGCCATCTCGCTGAGCCATCTCAGACGCACTCTGCGTGGCCGCATCGAAATAGTCAGACAGGGTCAGATCTGCGAGGGCTGCGGGTGGGTCTTCGTGCGTGCGCAGTTCCGGATACAGTGTCGGCGCTTCGCAGGTCCAGCCGGCCATGGCGAAGTCGCGCTTCATCCGATCCCAGACATCGCCGCCGCACCCAACGCCGTGAATCATTAGCAGCGTCTTGCTCATCAGAGCGGCCCTCCCGTTCCGTTTCCAGAATTACAATAGGCAGAGATGGGCGATATTGGAAAGGGTGTGCGCTAGGACGCGTCGACCGGCTCGCTCCAACGCCGGAAGCGCGTCGCGACGTCTTCATAGACCGGGCGCTTGAATGGCACGATCAAGCCCGGAATCTCGTCCAGCTTGGCCCAGCGCCAGGCATCGAATTCCGGCTTGTGTTTATCGAGGCGGACATCACTGTCAGAGCCCTTGAAGCGAAGTGCATACCATTTCTGCCTCTGTCCCAGGTACGGCCCCCCCATCCGGCGCAGCAGGTCGGGCGGGAAATCATAATACAGCCAGTCTTCGGTCTCTTCGAGAATGTCGACCAGTTTCGCCGCGACTCCTATCTCTTCATCCATTTCGCGAAGGGCCGCTTCGACAGGTTCCTCGCCTTCGTCAACGCCGCCTTGTGGCATTTGCCATTGAAAAGCCCCGCGTCCGTTGACGCGGCGACCTACAAAGACATGCCCCGCCTTGGAAAACAAAGCGAGGCCGACATTGGCGCGATAATGCGCTGGATCGCGTTTCTTGGAACTCACCCCTGAGGGTCTAGACGAGCTTGCTCGATCTGACCAGCGCTCGGTCGGGTGCTCAGGGAACGCTTGGCATAGTAAGAGGCAGGTGCGAGCACGATGCCTTTTTCTTCCAAGGTCGGGATCCACTCTTGCACAAGGTCGATCGAGACTGGAAATGGCATGCTTGTGCCCAGAGCCGCGCCGCGTTCGCGAGCGGTCGTCTCCAGCACCAGAAGCTGTTGCGAGATCTCATCCGCTGACGGGCGGGCATCGATCCAGGATGTTGCCTTGCCGAAGGCGAGGCCGGCGCCGCGCGCGCTTGATTCAAACTCTGAGCGGATCAGGCTGCCATCTTCGAAAAAGGCGACACCCTTGGCGCTGAGTTCAGCAACGATCGGATCCACCGCGGCCTGTTCGGTCGCGAACTTGGCGCCCTGATAATTCATAACGCCGACATAGCCCGGCGTCCGCGCCAACAATTTGCCGAGGCGCTGCCGGTTTGTATCGGCCGAAACGCCAACTTGCATGACCTGTGCATGCGGGCGCTGACGCCCATAATCATAAGGCTCCATGGGCAATTCGATCAGAACTTCATGACCAGCCCGTCGGGCGCGGCGGACCCAGGTGCGCAAATTGTCAGAGGTCGGCGCAAAGGACAGCGTTACTTCCGGCGGCAGCTCGTCAATGGCGGCGCGGGTGCGGGTGGCATTGGTGCCGAGGCCGCTGACGATCAGCGAAACGGTTGGCTTACCCTCGGGGTTGGTGAAGGCACGCGCATTGCGGGCGAGCGGCGTATCATCGGCGATACTGGCGCCGACCTGGACCATTTTTGAGTTGAAATCCTCAGGCGTCGGCGCGTCACCGGAATCCCCGAGATCGGTGATCTGACTATAGGTCTGACCCGGCAGAACGGTTCGGCCGTTAATGCGGATGCCCTTTGGTTGTTCGCTGGTCGTTGTCGCGGATGCCGACATGCTCACAGCACCATTATACTCCACGCCGAGATCGGGTTCGTCTCCCGCGGCGGTCGGATTATTGCTCTGGGTCTCCGCCTGGGCAAAGCCTATGGCTTCTTCGTATCCGGGCAGGCGGGGATTGAGTTGTGGCGCGTCAGAAGGCGACTCATCAAACAACGCGACGCGAACCGTCGGACCGGATGCATCAGCATCACCCATGACATGCATGGCGGTGGCGCCAGAGCCGAGAAGGAACGTCAGCGTAAAAGCCCCAAGTGCCGAATGCACCAGGCCGCTACGGAATGGCGATGGATCGCGCGTGATGCGAGATGACATTGAGGCTCCTGAGAACACTTTAAACCCGAGCGCTCAGTTTGCCGTTCGAATGGTTAAGAAGAGGCAAACCCGAATTAACCTTTTCGGGTGATTTGCAGCCTTTCACGAGCCAAATTGCATGACAATTCAGTTAGTCGCTACCTGTAATTGAATAAGGCGATCGGACGCGATTAGCCCGCTCGGGTGTCAGTGCTCGCCAGAACCCCGCCCGCCTTAAGGAATTCTATGGCTTTCTCGAGCTGGTAATCCTCGCCCTCATAATCCTCAGGCGGCATGTCGTCCGGGATATGCGGCAGGTTACGGGCGGTGCCATCCTCATTGTCGAGGGCGTTCGGCAGGTCAGCCTCGGAATAGCGCCGGATCTTGGCCAGATCCTCTTCACTGACACGGCGATTGGCCACTTCGATGTCCGGAACAATGCCAGTGGCCTGGATCGAGCGGCCGGCCGGCGTGTAATAACGCGCCGTGGTCAGGCGGATCGCCCCGCGCTCTGCGCCGAGTGGCATCACGGTCTGCACCGAGCCTTTGCCGAAACTGGTCATGCCGAGCACGGTTGCGCGGTCGCGGTCCTGCAAGGCACCGGCAACAATCTCTGAAGCCGAGGCCGAGCCATTATTGATCAGAACGACAATCGGAACGTTCTTGAATACTTCGCCGCGCTCTGCATTCGAACGCATCACGTCGCCAGGCCGTCGGCCAATGGTCGAGACGACTTCGCCGCCCGACAGGAACTGGTCGCTGACGGACACAGCCTCGTCCAGTAAACCGCCGCCATTATTGCGCAGGTCGAGAATGATGCCGCGTGGATTGCGACCAATATCATCACGAATATCTTCGAAGGCTTCGATCAGCTTGGTCGTTGTCTTCTTATTGTTGAACGTGGCGATCCGGATATAGGCGATGTCATCGCCCTTATTGGTGTATTCGACATATTTCGGCTCGATGACCTCGCGGATCAAAGTCACATCAAACGGATCCTGCCCCTCACGATAGACCGTCACGGTCAGCTCGGTGCCAGGCTCGCCGCGCATGTCGGCGACCGCATCATCCAGGCTGAGGCCAACAATGGCGCGCGAATTGATATGCGTGAGCAAATCGCCTGGTTCGAGACCAGCGCGGCTGGCAGGCGTATCATCCATCGGCGTTACGACTTTGACGAAACCGTCTTCCATCGTCACTTCGATGCCCAGGCCGCCATACTCTCCGGACGTGGTGACCTGTAGCGCTTCAAACTCGTCCGGCGACATATAGCCGGAATGCGGATCGAGCGAGCCGAGCATGCCGTCAATCGCCGCTTCCAGCGCCGCCACCTCGTCAATCTCCTCGACATAGTCCGCCTTGGCGCGAGCCATGACTTCCGTGAACAAGGAAAGCTGCTCGAACGCCGCTTCATAGCGCGGTGAGGTATACTCCGAATCTGGCCAGGCGACCGCTGACACTCCAACGGCAGTGGCCCCTAAAACGACCCCTAACGCGGCTCCGGTCAGCATGGCTCTCATCGGCATTTCTCCTGCGTGCGGCCTTAGCCGCGTTTCATCCATTTCGCCGGGTTCATCGGCTTGCCTGATTTGCGGACCTCTAAATAGAGCTCCGGTTCACCACTTGCCCGGTCGGCCATCTTTGCGACGGGCTCGCCCTGTTTCACCGATTGGCCTACAGCGACATAGCTCGACGACATTCCAGACAACAGTACATGGTAACCATCACTTGTCGAGAGGATCAGTAACTGTCCATAGCTGCGAAATGGCCCGGAAAACTCGACCACACCATCGACCGGGGCGGCGACCTGCGCGCCGCTGCGGGTGAGATAGGCAATACCCTCCGACGTGCTGCCACCAGGCATCTTGTCGCCCCAGGCCCGCACCATGCGGCCAGCGGCGGGTGTCGCCAGCACGCCGAGCGGCTGTGACACGGTCGGACGCGGCAAGCTGGCGCGCCGGCTTGGCGTTGCACGCGGCGTCTCGGCAAAGGTCAGGCGCGGCTTCAGTCGCGGCGCACTCGGCGCAATGGCTTCCAGAGCCGCAATCAGTTCCCGCACCGAATTGGCCTTTTCTCCAAGCGATTCAGCGCGCTGGCGCAATTTTTCGGCATCTGCGGTGACGTCTTCAAAGGCAGATCGCTTGGCCGCGGTCAGCTGCGTGATCTCTTCGCGTTTCAGCGACAGTGCGGCTTCGGCCGCGGCGAGGGATCGCTGTTCGCGCAGGACCTGGCGTTCAAGCCGGCGCAGGCTGGTAATCTCATCGCCGAGCGCGGTTGTCCGCGCCCGCACTTGCGGGGCCACCTCGCCCATCAGGATGGCAGCGCGAATGGCCTGATTGGCGTCCTTGGGCTGGGTCAACAATGCCGGCGGGCGATGACGTCCGGAGAAGGCCAGCGACGCCATCAAATCTTCGAGAGCCGACTCCCCATCGACCAGTTCGGTCCGGGCAGAGCCGAGGCGGGTCCGCAGCGATACGAGCTTGAGCTCGGCCATGGTCGCCTGCTCTTCACGACGCTGACTCTCCATCGCGGCTGAAATCAGGTCTCGCTCCAGCCCTTCCAGATCATCCGCGACCACGCCACCCGCCTGTTCCAGCGCCGCCAATTGTTGCAGCGCATCCTGACGTTCGGCTTCC
>JGI12316J14372_10002465_pt1 | contig 19864 bp, 21 predicted proteins | sample MarCyaLeptolynsp_FD_14372 | JGI IMG/M metagenome (IMG submission 14372) | reverse complement strand
TGGTCAATGTTGTTGGCGGCTGTTGCGGCTCGACCCCGGCACATATTCGGGCAATCGCCGATGCGGTTGCCGACAAGGCACCCCGCCAGATCCCGGAGATCGAGCGGCATATGCGGCTTTCCGGGCTTGAGCCCTTCGTGCTGACCAAGGAGACCAACTTCGTCAATATCGGCGAACGGACGAATGTCACCGGCTCGGCAAGATTCCGCAAATTGATCAAGGAAGGCGACTATGCGACGGCGCTCGATGTCGCCCGGCAGCAGGTGGAAAACGGCGCCCAGATCATCGACGTGAACATGGACGAGGGCCTGCTGGATTCAGAGGATGCAATGGTGACGTTCCTCAATCTGGTTGCCGCGGAACCGGACATAGCGCGCGTTCCGGTGATGATTGACAGTTCCAAGTGGACGGTTATCGAAGCCGGTCTCAAGTGCATTCAGGGCAAGGGAGTCGTCAATTCCATCTCGCTCAAGGAGGGGGAAGACGCCTTTGTCGAGCAAGCGAAACTGATCCGCCGTTACGGCGCAGCGGTCGTGGTTATGGCCTTTGACGAAAAGGGCCAGGCCGATACGCTCGCGCGCAAAACGGAAATCAGTGCACGGTCCTACAAGGTGCTTACCGAAAAGGTCGGTTTCCCGCCGGAAGACATCATCTTCGATCCGAACATCTTTGCGGTGGCCACCGGCATTGAGGAGCACAACAATTACGGTGTTGATTTCATTGAGGCGACCGGCTGGATCCGCGAAAACCTGCCTCATGCGCACGTCTCAGGTGGCGTTTCCAACCTGAGCTTTTCCTTCCGCGGCAACGAAGCCGTGCGCGAAGCGATGCATTCGGTTTTCCTCTATCACGCCATCCAGCGCGGTATGGACATGGCCATCGTCAACGCCGGCCAGCTTGCTGTCTACAACGACCTTGATGGCGAATTGCGTGAACTGTGTGAAGACGTGGTTCTGAACCGCCGGGACGACGCCACTGACCGGATGCTGGATGCTGCCGAACGCTGGAAAGGCGAGGGGGGCAAGAAGAAGGAAGCTGATCTCACCTGGCGCACCTGGGGCGTTGCCAAGCGTTTGGAGCATGCACTTGTTCACGGCATTGACGATTTCGTCGTTGAAGATACCGAGGAAGCCCGGCAGGCCTTCGATCGTCCGCTCCATGTGATCGAAGGACCCCTGATGGACGGCATGAATGTCGTCGGCGACCTGTTCGGTTCCGGTCAGATGTTCCTGCCGCAGGTGGTGAAATCCGCGCGGGTCATGAAAAAGGCGGTCGCCTATTTGATGCCCTTCATGGAGAAGGAAAAGGAAGAGCTCGGACTTACCGGGCATTCCTCGGCCGGCAAGATCGTGATGGCGACAGTCAAGGGCGACGTCCATGATATCGGCAAGAACATTGTCGGCGTTGTGCTCCAGTGCAACAACTTCGAGGTGATCGATCTCGGCGTGATGGTGCCCGCGGCCAAGATCCTGGAAACCGCCAGAGAGGAAAAGGCCGACATGATCGGGCTCAGCGGCCTGATCACGCCATCGCTCGACGAAATGTGCCACGTTGCGGCAGAGCTGGAACGTGAAAATCTCGATCTGCCGCTTCTGATCGGTGGTGCCACCACGTCCAAGATCCACACGGCAGTCAAGATCCATCCGAATTACGAACGCGGCCAGGCAATCTATGTCACGGATGCGGGCCGGGCGGTTGGTGTTGCCACCAAGCTGATGAGCGAAGGCGCCCGCGAGCCCTATTTCGCGGACATTCGCACCGAATATGCCGACATTGCCGAAAAGCATGCGGCGAGCCGTGGGACACAGCAGCGCACGTCAATTGAAGTCGCACGCCAAAACGCCTTCAAATGCGACTTTGACGGCAAACCGCCGTTAGCCCCGAAAAAACCGGGCAGAACCGTCTTTGAGGATTTCCCGCTGGAAGAGCTGGTGCCGGTCATCGACTGGACGCCGTTCTTTGCGACCTGGGAGATCAAGGGACNATATCCGGCCGTACTCACCGACAATCGCTACGGTCCGGCTGCCAAAGCNCTNTANGACGATGCNCGNCGGATGCTTGACGAGATTGTCGANAAGAAACTNCTNACCGCGCGCGGTGTTGCCAGNATCTGGCCGGCGAATGCGGTCGGAGACGACATCCGTCTCTTCACAGATGAAAGCCGCAGCGAAGAACTCGCGACTTTCCATNCGCTTCGCCANCAGATGTCGCGGACNGCCGGAGGCCGTGCAAATATCGCCCTCAGCGATTTCGTTGCGCCGCTGGATACCGGTATCAATGACTGGGTTGGCGGGTTTGCGGTGACATCCGGGCACGGTGAGGACGACCTCGCCGCCCGCTATGCGGCAGAAGGGGACGACTACAACAAGATCCTTTCCCAGGCGCTAGCGGACCGGCTTGCCGAAGCCTTCGCCGAGAAACTGCATGAGATTGTGCGGAAAGATCTTTGGGGTTATGCGGCTGACGAAACCCTTCCGGCTGAAGACATTATCGCGGAAAAATACCAGGGCATTCGTCCGGCTCCGGGGTATCCGGCCCAGCCCGACCATACGGAAAAGGATACGCTGTTTGATTTGCTTGATGCGGAGCGGCTTACGGGTATCCAGTTGACGGAGAGCCGGGCCATGCTGCCTGGATCATCGGTTTCCGGTCTCTATTTCGCCCACGCTGACAGCCACTATTTCGGAGTTGGCAAAATCGAGAAGGATCAGGTTGCAGATTATGCTGTGCGCAAAGGCTGGGATCTTAGCTATGCCGAGCGCTGGCTGGCACCGATTCTGAATTACGATCCTGCCCGAATGGAAGCGGCGGAGTAGCTGCATATTGTAAATTATACCAGTTTTTTCGAGGCCTCCGGTGGATAACTTCCGCCGGAGGCCTCATTTTTATTGGTAAATTTAGCGATCCGGCACTTTTAATGGAAATTTTTTCAAAAATGCACCGAGTGCGCCCTTGTAAAGTGCACAGAGTGCGCTAATATATATCTCATCATGTGGCGCGGGCTTCGGCCGGTGCCCAAAGGAGAGAAAAATGAACGTGCACGTAGCCAGGATACTCCTGGTCCAGCACCGTCAGGACTACAACCGGAACCGACTGGCTTGGCTTCCGGCTCGTTTGTACCGGTCCTGGCGGGAAGCAATCCCGAAATTTCAGGAATCGGTACGCGGATCCTGAAATTGGGCCAACCCCGATCAGGCCCCAAAAACACGACAACAAGATTGGACGCCGAGTGCCCCTGGCGTCTGTTAACCTCTAAAAAACCCGGCGAATGCCGGGTTTTTTGTATTTCAGAGCTCTTTTGACCAATGCGGAGCCAAGTGCTGGAAGCAATTCAGCTCGAAAACGGGGTCCGGCGCAATGCAATGTGGGGTCTTGAGCGAGCTCCGCAACACCGGAGATGACTTAACTGGTCCAATTATGACCCGGGTGTCAGGCGTGCCTGACTGATGGGGTTTTCAATGTGATGAACCAAGTTACCGCTCCGATCGCGCCTCGCTGCCGAATCCGAAATCCGGCTCAATTGGCTCCGTGCCATTCAGCTAGGGGTTCGGGTAGCCGTCTTAAGAACGGCTAAACAGCAGTCTTGCGCCAGCAAATGCAAAGAAGCATCCGAGCAGGGTTTGAATGCTGCGTCTTGCCTTTGCATAAAGTCGGACCATCGCCGGGCTTGAGAAGACCAGAGCGTAAAGGGCATGAATCAACAACGACAGCGAGAATGTGCCCAGTACGATGACGACCCCAACCCAAATCGGGGCGCCTTTTTGCATTCCGAGCGAAATTATCGCAATCCAGGCTAGCGCTGCTTTCGGATTGGTCATCTGGATCATGTAACCGCGTACCGCATATCCGATCCGGGTGCCATTTCCGCCATCCAATTCCGAGACCTCAACATCACGATCAGACCGTGCTGCTTTGAACGACTTGTAGGCAAGCCAAAGCAAGTAAACGCCGCCCGCAATCTTTATGTAGGTCAGTGCGACGGCATAACTTGCAAGAAGTGCCGACAAACCGAGAACGGTGAGGGTCGCCCAGGTCAGCGAACCGGCAGCTACGCCAAGTGACAGCGCCAGTCCCGCCAGGCGGCCCGCGCTCATGGAAGTACCCATGACGGCAAGAACATTCGGTCCGGGGCTGATGATGGCGAGGAGAAAGGCCGAATAGGCCAGAAGAATTCCGGGCAGAAATAATGAAATTTGTTCCATTGCGGTCTCCTAAGCTGCGGTGGACCGTCAACATAAGGTGATCAGCAACATAAGTGCTTCGACGGCGATCGAACTATGACCGTACCGGACTTTCCTTCAGATAATGCCCCGGATTCAGTGGTGTTCTTCAATCGGAAAGAGACGTCGTAATTCCGTTTCGCCATTTGGAGAAACAAAGACCGTCCTCCCGGTCTTGGCGCGACGTAGCCAGCCTTGCTGCTGAAATCGAACGAGTAAAGCTGCGCCAAGTGATCCGGCGAGATGGTTTCGCCTTTCGCTCCAATCAAGGCAGGCCCGGCAGAGCGGGCGCCGGGCTGATTTCAAACTGGCAAGATCTATTCCAAGGCCTGAAATAAAGCGCTCCCCGTCTTCCGTGAGGCCAAGCGCGCCTTTGTCTTGAGTTACTTTCAGAAAGCTTCGCGATTGCAGGCTGTCGAAAATTCTCACAGCCATGTCTCCGGCGAGATGGTCGTAGCACACCCGTGCCACGCGCATGGCCGGATCTCTCGGACCCGTTTGGACCCGCGTATGCCCCTTGCGCGCTGCAAGTCCCATCACGGCCTCAAGAACGGCCGCGACTTCGGGCCCTGAAAGCACAAAATACCTGTGCCTGCCTTGCTTGGTTTGGGTCAGCAAACCGCCATCGACGAGCTTCTTGAGATGTGAACTCGCGGTTTGTCCCGTGATGCCGGCCTCCGTTGCCAGTTCAGTTGCCGTCAGTGCCTTTCCGCCTAACAGAACACCCAGAATGTTGGCGCGCGCCGGGTCTCCGATCAGCGCACCGATCCGGGCAATGTCTGGTCCTTCCTTCATAGTTCGATCTCCATCGAAGCATTCTCGCATCGAACCATGGCACAAAGGAATCATCATGACCACCCAAAAGGACCGCAGCATGATCACGTGTTTCATCCGATACCACATAGATCCGACCAAACGCGCAGAGTTCGAGCAATATGCGCGTAACTGGGGGCAGGCGATTCCCCGTTGTGGCGCGAATCTGATTGGCTACTTCGCACCTCATGAAGGCTCCACCACCCTCGCTTACGGCGTCTATTCCATCGAAAACCTCGCGGCTTATGAGGCCTACCGGGCGAAGTTGGCGTCGGATCCTCTCGGTCAATTGAACTACGAGTTCGCGCAACGGGAAAAATTCATCTTGCGGGAGGACCGCACCTTCCTGAAACTGGCGTCCGCACCGCATGGGGAGGGAGAAAAAGGTCAATGATCGCAGTGATATTCGAAGTGATTCCGCATGCGGACAAAAAACAGAACTATCTCGACATCGCCGCGGAAATGCGGCCCCTTGTGGAGGAGATCGACGGGTTTTTGTCCGTCGAGCGATTTCAGAGCCTGACGAATCCGGAAAAGCTGCTCTCCCTGTCCTTCTTCCGGGACGAAGAGGCCTTGAACAACTGGCGGCGTCTCACCGCTCACCGCAAGGCGCAGAAGGCGGGGCGGGCAAGCATTTTCAAGGACTATCGTCTGCGGGTTGCCCATGTTCTCAGGGACTACGGCATGGAAGACCGCGATCAGGCTCCTGCCGACAGCCGCGAAGTCAACGGCTAGCGCATTCAAAATGCCTCACCGATCTTTCGAATTTGTACTGCTGGGCGTTCTCGCCCTTTGCTGGGGCTCGTCCTACATGTGGATCGGACTTGCTCTGGAAACGGTTCCCCCGGCAACGCTGATGGCTGTCCGCGTGCTGCTGGCCTCGGTTGTGCTTTTGCTGATCATGATGGCTCGAGGGATACGCCTGCCGCTCGACCGGCGTCACTGGAGGCAATTTTTCATCCAGTCTCTTTTGAACGGAACAGGGCCGTGGCTGTTCCTGGCGTGGGGGCAGCAATACGCGGGAACGGCGGTCTCAAGCGTGCTCAATTCCACGTCGCCGCTTTGGGTGTTTGCACTGTCTTTTCTTTTCCTCAAGCGCGGGCAGCTGCCTGGTAAGCGCCAGCTGACCGGGGCATTGCTCGGTTTCAGTGGTGTCGTGATGATCATCGGCATTGGCGCGCTGGAATCGCTCGGCCAGAATCTGCTTCCGCAGCTTGCGGTCTTCTTGAGCGCAGCGCTGTACGGAATAGCGGCTTTGCGCGGACATCTGTTCAAGGATCTTCCACCGATCGTTCCGGCGACGGGCATGTTGATGTGCTCCGCACTTGTCCTTGTGCCTTTGAGCCTTTTGGCGGAAGCGCCCTGGACACTGTCGCCAGGCGCGACCGGGTGGGTGTCAATGATCGTTCTCGGGCTGGTCTGCACAGCCTTTGCCTTTTTGATCTATTTCCGCCTGCTGTCGACGCTCGGCCCGATGGGCACCGCGAGCCAGGCCTATCTGCGTGCCGGTGTCGGTGTGTTTCTCGGTGTCGTGTTTCTGTCCGAGAGCCTGGATCTGGAGACCTTCGCCGGAATTTGCCTTGCCATTCTGGGCGTCGTTCTGATCAACTGGCCAAGGGGCAGAAATGCGTCGCAGCCGGCAAGCGCCGTGAAATAACTGGCAAGGAGATCTCATGAGCTTTCTGACCGTCTACAAGGCCGGTTCAAGGCCGAGCAAACGCGCCAATCCGGACTATTTTACAGGTGTGGTCTGGCAGGACCCGGTCATGGATGCTCCTGTGCCCGCGCGCATGAGGGCGGTAAGGGTTGCCTTCGAACCCGGCGCGCGGACGCACTGGCACACGCATCCTCTCGGGCAGACACTTCAGGTGCTCGACGGGGCAGGATTTGTGCAGCTCTGGGGGCAGGATAAACTTCCGATCCTGCCTGGTGACGTCGTCTGGATACCGCCCGGCGCAAAACACTGGCACGGTGCCGGCCCGAACACTTCGATGGTGCATCTTGCGATCCACGAGGAAATGGACGGGTCAGTGGCGGATTGGCTCGAAGAAGTGGACGAAGCGACCTACGCGAAGGTTTAATGCAAATTCAGCTTAGGGTACGGACCCAAAAATGAAGCCGATTTGGCGGCATAGATGGCGAAATCACGCAAGGAAGCGTGTGAAGAGCGGGCTTTATGCCCGGTCAAGCGCGTTGACGCTGCGAGGTGAGGCCATTTTGCCGTCCTTCGGATTTGGTCGTTTTGGCCATCTGCTTCGTCGCGAAAGGCTTGAAAGTGAACCACATTTCCTGCGCTTTCGCTCCTTGCCGCTGGTCAAAACGATCCAAACCAAATTGACTTCATTAATGAGTCCGTACCCTAGCCTGGGTCATCGGCACGAAACGTTGCCGCGTGTCGGCCAGACGGAATTGCGCCCGGATGAGGAGACCGTGCGTTGATAAGCGGCGGCAAAACTTTGTCCATTGACCGGTTATCATGAACGCCACGTGTCAGGTTACAGATGCGCGGAAACGACCCGTTCGATTGCTTTGTCGCGCGTCCAGTTTCGACGCGTAGAGCGATCCAGGTCACAAGCTCTCATGCAACGCCCGCAGGGATTTGTTGGCATCACTCCATTGCCGGGGTGACTGGCCATACAAGCGTTTGAACTCCCGGCTGAACTGAGACGGACTCACGTAGCCGACGTCGATAGCCGCTTCATTCACGGTCATGCCACCGGCCATTTTCATCGCGGCGCTGTTCAGACGCATCGACTTCACGAATTGGATAGGCGACATCGTCGTTACTAGCTTGAACTTGCGGTGAAACGCCGCCCGGCTCATGCCTGCGCGCTTGGCCATATCATCGATTGAAATTGCCGCATCCAGATTGGACGACACATGCGCTATGGAACGTGCGATCGCATTTCCGGGACCGAAGGCCTGTCTTGCGAAAGCACCTGCCTCTCCTTTCAAGATTGCGTAATAGAGTTCGCGCAATCGCGCTTCGCCAAGGATTGCCGCATCGAGTTTATTGGTACTCAGCTGCAAGAGCCTCAAGAGCGCATCTGCGAAGGACGTATCCCAGCGTGCCAGCCGGATACCATTTGGCGGCGGTTTGCCGTTGGCCGTTTGCATGCCGCCCCCGGAATTCTCCATCTCCATGGTCAGTTCGGTCATGACGCGCTGATCGAGGGCTACAAGCACGCCAAACAGGGGGGCTGCCGGGGATGCGGCCGGTGTACCTGCTTGTATCGGCATGGACATGGGACAGCACAGGTAGCGGCTGTTGTCGTAGACGTGTCTCTTGCCGTCCAGCACGGCCTCCTTGGACCCGCTGACAATGGCGATGACGCTGGGTTCATAGACCGCCGGGACGCAAGGGATTGAGGTCGTGGCGCGGAAAAGCCTGACCCCCTTTATGCCGGTCTCGATCTGGCCGTCTTCCTGGATGCAGCCCTCGATCAGGTCTCTGATTTGCTGTTTGTACATGCGGTTCTTAAAACACCAGTCAGCTAACAAAATCAACACTGGTGATACAATCAGGCAAGTATTTGCGACTATTTCGTCTATTTTTGCAGAGTGTTGGCATTTACGTACTTTCGGGCATGACAAACCCATCTCTCGGCATCGACTGGTCGTGCCTCGAAAGGAACGTGGTGATGAAAGACACTCAATTCGGACCTAATGGCTGGACACCGGAACGTCTCGGCTCCCTCGCGGGCAAGACTTACGTTATCACTGGCGCCAACGCGGGGACCGGCTTTCAGGCCGCCCGCATTCTGCTCGCGAGGGGCGCCAAGGTTTTCATGCTGAACCGCAGCGCGGAAAAGTCGACGTCAGCCGTCAATGAACTGAAACAGGAATTCGGTGCTGATGCTGATGTAAGCTTCGTGCGCATGGACCTGGCAAACCTTGAAAGCGTGCGTTCAGCGGCGGACGAGGTGCTCAAAGCAGTTCCGCGGATCGACGCGATGATCTGCAACGCTGCCATCGCGCAGGTGCCGGAACAGAAACTGACGGTCGACGGGTTTGAAAGCCAGCTTGGAACCAACCACTATGGCCACTTCGTCCTCTGCGGCTTGCTCTTCGACCGCATCGAGGAAACCCAGGGCCGGATTATTGTTGTGGCCAGCCTGGGTTACAAGATGGGGATCCGGTCAATTCAGTTCGAGGACATGAATTGGGACAAGAACTACAGCGCCAACTCCGTTTACAGCCAAAGCAAACTTGCACAGATGATGTTCGCCTTTGAGCTGCAGAACCGGGCCAAGGCGGCAAATAGAAGTGTCGAGGTTTATGTCTGCCATCCAGGGTCGTCCGCAACATCATTGATCAGCACGAGTGGTGGTTTGATGACACGGATCGTCTGGTGGCTCATGACCAAGTCGCCCATGGTGCAGACCGCGGAAAAGGGCGCTTACCCGGAAGTCATGTGCGCGACCGAAAATGGCTTGGAGGAGCGCGCTCTTTATGGGCCAACGGGCCGTTTGGAATTCGTGGGCCCGGTTGGAAAAGGCACCCTGGAGCCTTACGCCTATGACAAGGCTACCATGGAAAAGCTATGGGATGTTTCGGAAGAGGCGACGGGGCATCGTTGGAACTTTTGACCGAACCGCAGACGATTTGAGTTTCGGTCCTCTCACCGAAACATGCCCGCCTTCACGCGTTTGCCAGTTTGGTTTGAGAGGGCTTGCCAAGTTTGGTTGCCGTGACTTTGCGGGGGTGTTGTGAAGTCACCTTCGTCAGCGAAGTCCATGCGGTTCTGACTGCGGTGGTCACCAGGGCGACTGCCTTATACGCCTCATCACTTCGGATCGTTCTCGCGCGGCGGTCGTAGAAGGCAAAATCGATGGATCCGTCTTCAAGCCTTCTGATGTCAATCTCTTCAGGGGTCATTGTGTTGCTCCTTGATCTGATGCTGCGAGCATGCGCGGATCAGGGGCGCTACGCTTGAAGGAGACCTTTAGAAGGCCTTGTGTTTTTCTTGATTTTTGGTTTGCCAAATTGCGGATATGCGTCGCTTCGAGTACCTTGACGGCCTCGGACAAGGTCCCCGGGGAGCGGCATGCGCTACGAATTTGCAGATTGTATTCTTGATACGGAAAGTTATAAATTTCAAAGACTTGGGGCGGATGTTTCTGTCGAGCCGCAGGTGTTCGAACTGCTTTGCCTGCTCCTGGAAAATGCCGGAAAACTGGTTTCGAAGGACAAGATTGTTGAACGGGTCTGGGACGGACGGATCGTGTCGGAGGCAACGATCAGTGCTCGTATCAATGCGGCAAGGACCGCTGTCGGTGACAACGGCAAGACCCAGGCGGTCATACGCACAGTGCAGCGCCGCGGGCTGGAATTGATTGCTTCGGTGAAGACAAACAGCGAGGCCGTATCAAAATCCGGTGCGCCGCCATGCAAACAGACGATCCATTTTGCCCGCTCGGATGACGGCACGTGCATTGCCTATGCGCGTTCCGGCAAGGGACCGGCGATCGTGCGGGCAGGGCACTTCATGACCCACCTGGAAAAAGACTGGGAAAGTCCGGTCTGGGCGCCTTACCTGCAAGAACTCAGCGCCCGCCACAGCCTTGTTCGCTACGACCAGCGAGGGAGCGGCCTATCGGATGCGGATCTCAGAGGAACGGACATTGAAGATTATGTCGCCGATCTCAAGGCGGTCGTCGATGCTGCGGGGCTCGAAACGTTTCCCTTGATCGCCTCCTCCCAAGGTGTGCCCATTTCCATCATCTTTGCGGCCACCTATCCGGAGCGCGTCAGCCGTCTGGTTTTTTACGGCGGATTTGCGCAAGGGCGCGCAAGGCGGGATCATCAATATGCGAGCGAAGAGGCAAGCGCCCTGATGGCCCTGATCCGTTCAGGCTGGGGAAAGCCGGACAGCCCCTTCATGGTGGCGTTCACATCCGTGTTCTGCCCCGGGGCCTCCAAGGCGGAAATGGACAATATGGTTGAGATTCAGCTTGCCTCGAGTTCCGCTGAAAACGCGGTGGCTATCAGGGAAGCCTTCGACCAGTTCGATGTCGTCAACAGGCTCGCGGATGTAAAGGTTCCGACGCTGGTCATTCACGCAAGTGGCGACGCGGTTCATCCCGTGTCACAGGGGCGTTTGCTGGCGTCCGAAATTCCCGGCGCTGAATTCCTTCAGGTTGAGAGCAACAATCATGTCCTGCTTCCGTCCCACTCCGCGTGGCGCAAGGTGGTTGATGCTCAACTGGCCTTTCTGGCGGATGACAGAGACACTTAGCCGTCGCTTACTTTCGCGGCAGTCTGACCTCCGCTTCCAATCCCGCATCCGTTCCGTTCTTGAGCGTGATCGTGCCGCCATGGGCATGGATGATGGACCTGGTGATCGCCAGCCCGAGGCCGATGCCGCCGGTTTCCTCGCTGCGGGATTCTTCCAGCCGCACAAAGGGCTCAAACACATCTTTGAGCCTGTCCTGCGGTATCCCCGGTCCGTTGTCGCGCACGCGAATGACGATCTCCTCGGCTGTTGAGGTCGCCTCGATCAGGACACCACCGCCATAACGAATGCCGTTTTCGATCAGATTGCGCAGCGCGCGCTTGAGCGCGAGCGGACGGCAGGAAAGCGTGATCTCCTTTTCCAGGCTGACACTGCAGCTGTGCCCGAGATCCTGCTGGTCGCCCGCAAGGCTCTCCAGCATCGCGCCGAGGTCTGTTTCTTCCGCGGATTCGGACTGGGCCTCGTCCTTTGCAAAACGAAGGGTTGCCTCGGTCATGGCGGCCATTTCATCGAGCGTCTCGATCATCTTCTCGCGGTTTTCGTCGTCGTCGATGAATTCCGCCCTGATCCTGAGTGACGTGATCGGCGTGCGCAGATCATGGCTGATTGCTGCAAGCATCCGGGTGCGGTCCTTCACGAACCGTGTGAGACGATCCTGCATGTCGTTGAAAGAGGAGGTCAGAGCCCTGACTTCCCTTGGGCCACTGGGCACTAAAGGTTCCTGTTCCTCGCCGCGGCCGAATTTTTCCGCGGATACCGCAAGGGTCTTCAGGGGACGCGTCACCCTGCGCACCGCGAAGCCGATGATAAGCACCGTGAGGAGGGTGGTCAGACCGAGCTGAACAAGAAGAGGCCTATACGTGCCCGAGGGCGGGCGGTAGCTCGTCGCAACGTTCAACCAGTCTCCATCACTGAGCTGGATCGACAACGACAGGTCTTCCGGTTTGTTCATGATCTTGCGCAGATTGTGTGGCCGTTCGTTCTTGGGGACCGAGCGCCAGCTCGGCGGGTCGTCCTTTTTGCTTTCACGGCTACGTGGGCCGCGCCGTTCGTCAGCAAGAATGTTGAGGTGGACTGTCTGACCGCGCTGCAGCCGGCTTGAAATGATCCCCTGAAGCCGCTGTTCAAAACGGGAGGTTCCCGGTTCCTGCGCAAGCGGCGTGTTGCCCAGCCAGAACACGGCGAAGCGGCTGCTACTGGCTTCAAGCAAACGGTTTTGCAGCGGCTTGGGCGTATCTTCCAGCAACTCGGCGACCGACACGGCCCGCGCCAGAAGGTTGTCGCGCGCTGCCGCAACCAGGGCAATCCGCCGCTCGTCCTGAAAGATCCAGATGCTCAGCGCCTGTGCCGCGAAGATCGCAGCCAGGAGCAGAATAATCAGCTGGGATGCCAACGTTTTTGGCCAAAGGAAGCCGAGCACCCTTTTCGTCATGTCGGGCAGGTTCATTCAGCGTTTTCTTTCACATCGGCGGTAAACATGTAGCCGCCGCCCCAGACCGTCTTGATCATTTTAGGGTCCTTGGGGTCGATTTCGATCTTGCGCCGCAGGCGCGAAACCTGGTTGTCGATGGACCTGTCAAACACCGCAGGTGTCCGTCCGGTGGTCAGGTCCAGAAGCTGGTCTCGGTTCAGAACCATCTTCGGGCGTTTCAAAAAGGCGCACAGCAACTGAAATTCGCCGCTTGAAAGTGCAACCGCATCGCCGCCCGGGTCGGTCAACTCGCGCCGCGAGACGTTGAGCGACCAGCCGTCGAACAAAAGTTTCTCCTGCTCGATCGGGTCGCGCTCTTTTGGCACCAGTGACGTTCTGCGCAAGACCGCCCGGATCCTGGCAAGAAGTTCGCGCGGATTGAACGGCTTCGTCACATAGTCGTCGGCACCGATCTCAAGTCCGATCACCCGATCGGTATCGTCGGCCATCGCGGTCAGGAGGATAACCGGCATGGAGCCGGTCTCGACAAGGTGCCGGCACAGCGACAGCCCATCCTCACCCGGCATCATGATGTCGAGCACAACGAGGTCGATCGAAGCTGCCTTCAACGCCTTGCGCGCATGCGCGGCGTTTTCGGCCACCGTTGCGCGCAGTCCGTTCTTGATGAGATAGCGCGCCAGCGTCTCACGAATGTCGCGGTGATCGTCCACCACCAAAATATGCGGGCTCGGGTCGCTCACGTTGCTCTCCAGTCAAATTTCGCCGCTCAGGCGCCACGCCGAACCGCGATCAGGTCGTCCGGGCAATCAAGGCCCTTGTTTCTAAGGCTAAAATAATAACAGGCGGGGTCCTGCGCGAATTGAACTTGTAACAAAGTGTATCGTCGGCGCCCAGCGGGACAGATCGCGACACTTAAGGCCCATTCGGCGGGTATTCCTGCGACAATTGCCTCCTACCTTGAGCCCATCAACGAACAAGGAGTTGTTGGAATGAAACCGTTCAAGAAGTTTGCAATTGCCGCTTTGGCTGCGAGTGTCGCGGGAACCGCGCTGACCGCCGGCCTGCCTGCCTCCGCTCAAAGCGGAGCTGCGACAGGGGACGGGGGGCAACAGATGGAGCAGATAAACGGCCAGAAGGTCGCACACCGGGGCGAGCGCCACGGTAAAAGGCGCGGCCACGAGATGCGCGCTGAGCGCCTGTTTGAACGCTTTGACGCAAATGCGGATGGCGTGATCACCGAAGCCGAAATTTCGGACGTAAGGGCACAGGAATTCGCGGCTGCCGATACGGACGGGAATGGTGAAATCAGCCTTGAGGAGTTCAAGGCCCAATTCATGGAGCGCTCAAATGACCGGATGGTTCGCGCTTTCCAGTTCATGGATTCAAACGGCGACGGCACCGTAACCCAGGATGAGGCGGACCAGATCGCCAACCGGATGTTCAATCGCCTTGACCGGGATGGGAACGGAACGGTTGAACGTGTTCGGGGCCAGGGCGGCCAGGACGCGGCAAATGACGGCGAGAATCAGCAGCGCGCGGAGCGCGGCGAGCGCCGGGGCCGTGGCGGTGAGCGCGGGCGCGGTGGTCAGGCCCGTATGTTCATGGGTCTCTTCGACGCAGACGGCAGCGGTTCGGTCACCCGCGAGGAATTCGATGCCAAGCGCGCGGAACTCTTCGCAATTGCCGACACGAATGGCAGCGGTTCCTTCACGCTTGAAGACTTCGGCCCCTTGTGGCTGGCCGTCAACGAGAACCGGATCGTCGATCAGTTCCAGCGTGCTGATGCCGACGGCAGCCTGGGGATCACCCAGGAAGAAGCCGGAAAACGCCTCGACAACCTGATGAACCGCGCAGACCGGAACAAGGACGGCGTGATCACCAAGGCCGACTTCAAGGGCGGCAAGAAAGGTGGCAAAGGCAAGAAACACCGCGGTTGATCGCGGAGTTCAGGCTGAACAACCAGTCGACCCGCAAACATCGCCCACCACATGCGGGGAAACGACAAGGGAGCCACATCCGTGGCCCCCTTTTGTTTTTCAAAACAACCAGCCCTTTTAGAATTGCGACATCGCATCGGAGACATGGACCTTTGTTCTTGAGAACGCGGTTCTTGCTTCCAGAGGAGCATTCTCAGTTTCAGCAGGTCAGGTCAGTGTTTGAAATTCGGTCTTGCCGTCTGGTCGATCTCTCGCCCCAAAGGAGAGGGAACTCACGAAACATAGACGATTTAAGACCCATTCCCGTGAGCGTTGCAGACAGACCTGGCAAGCGTCGTAGGGATCGGGTTTGAAGAAAATTATCTGTCAAATCGCGAACGTATTGCCGGGCAATCGCCCTACTGCGCCGAATCGCTCCCGCGTTACGGGATTCTCAAGGTTTTCCTGACACAATGAACCCCACTTAGTTTCAGGGAGGTCCCATGACCAAGCCGAATTTGACCGATTTTGTCGATGCGAAGATCGCAGGCGGACATGTCAGCGAAGACGATGTCATCACCTTGCGCCGTTTTATTTACGGCGATATGGCGGTTTCACTCAATGAGGGCGCAGCCTTGTTCAAGCTGAACAATGCCGGGCTGACCTATGCCGATACGTGGTACGAGCTGTTCCCCGAGGCGGTCGGCGATATCCTGGTCCATCAGGCCCGTCCGGAAGGATACGCTTCAGAAGAAAACGCGGACTGGCTCATCGGCCAGATCACAGCTGACGGGCATGTTTGCAGCCGAACCGAGCTTGATGCCGTGCTGCATGTGCTTGAAAAGGCCCGCGAAGCACCGGAGCGCCTTGAGCAGTTCGCCTTGAAGACAGTCGCTGATTCCGTGATAACGGGCAAAGGAGCGACGCGCTCAGGCTCTGAACTCAAGCCAGGCGTTCTTTCCGACGGTGAAGTCGAAATTCTGCGCCGCGTGCTTTATGCAGGTGCCGGCTGTGGCGGCATCGCCATCTCACGGGCCGAGGCGGAAATCCTGTTCGATCTTAACGACGCAACGATCGAAGCCGAAAACGCACCGGCCTGGTCGGAACTTTTTGCCAAGGCCATCGCGAACCACCTGATGGCGATGTCCGGCTTCGTGCCGCCTGCGCGCGACGTTGCACTCGCCCGTGAAGACTGGCTGGACCAACCGGGCGGTTATGCGGGCGGCCTCGGCGGCTTCTTCCGCAAAATGGTGAGCGGCGGTATCAGCGGTGTTCGCGATGCTTATGCCGACAAGTCCGATCCCTTCGCTGCCAGAGGCGCTTCGATGGAAGCGGAAATCGCGGCCAACGAGGTCGTTACCCACGACGAGGCAAGCTGGCTCGTGGACCGGATCGGCCGGGACGGGGTCCTGCACGAGAACGAAAAGGCTCTGTTGCGGTTCATCCGCGAAGAGAGCCCGAACGTTCACCCGGCCCTGCATCCTCTGATGGACAAGGCCGTATAAACCCAGGGTCAAAACTCATTCCTCGACGCGCATTGCCTCGGTTTCAATGATGAGCTGAACGTCGTCGCCGACGAACCCGTTGTCGACGGCATATGTCATTCCGAATGCGCTTCGTTGAACCGTTCCGCGAGCGCTGATCCCAAGCGTGAAACGGCTGTGTCCGAACGGATATTTTTCAGCCTTGTTGAGCGTGACGTCCAGTACGAGCGGTTGCGTCTTGTCGAGGAGGGTCAGGTTGCCCTCAACCGTACCGGACGTCTCGCTCTGCGGTGTTCCACCTTGCGCGGTAAAGGTCATGACCGGGAAGGTTTCCACGTTCAGGAAGTCCTTGTTGCGAACATGATCGTCACGGGCCTTGTTGAAAGATTCCACGCTGGCCGTCTTGACGGTGATTTCGACGTCGGAGAGCTCCTTTGTCTCCATGTCATAGGTGAAGCCACCCTCGAACTCCAAAAACACACCGAGCGTGTCCGCGTAGCCGATGTGGTCGACCATGAAGGCGATTGTCGTGTGGGTCGGGTCGATTTCATACCGATGCGGTTCGGCAAGGACCTGGGTGGTTGCCATTGCCAAAACGCAAGTGGCTCCAAGAACTTTCAGCATGCTCACCTCGCGAATACTCATTGTTGTCGCCGTCCCAAACCGGTTGGGATCGCGCGCGTGCAGGTTGTTAAGAGCTGAGCTAGCGCATATCGGCGCAACGGCAATGGCCAGGCCTCAGAACCAGAGGTCCTTCACGGTTCTGTTATCCCGGGGCAGGCTTTCCCAGCGATCCAAGCCGTCAAAATGTCTAATTGGAATGTCTGAAATCGCTCCGAGTTCGCTCATGCGCAAATTGACCGCCCCGCGGACGCGTCCATTCTCTTGGCGATGGGTGGTGATGTAGTGCGTGATCGAGCCGCAGCTCGTGCAAAACTGAAAGTCGATATCTCCACCGTCTTCGCGCCGATAGGCCTTCGTTTCTCCGGTGACTTCAATGTCATGATCGATATGGCCGTACGCCCATAGTGCGCCGTAGCGCCGGCAGATGGTGCAGCTACAGGCCGTCGCTGAATTCGGTCTTTGAGAAAGTGTCCAGCGAACCGCGCCGCAATGGCAGCTTCCTTCGATCATTGTTGGCGCTCTCATTCAGCCGCTATTGCGTTTTCGTACCGGCATTACTTGATAGTCGCAGGCCTTCAGATTGACCGCCTGCGCTGCGCTCACTCGCCGGCGTGAAAGTCAACGTGTATGTGGTTGCCGTCCGGATCCCACACATTGATGGCAATGATGTTCATCTCCGGAATGCCGGACTTGCGATAGGTTTCACCCCGGTCTCGCAACCTTGTCTCAAACTCTTCGGCGCCCGTTGCCGAAAAGGAAAAGTGTTCCAGCTTCAGCTCCACTTCGGAGCCCGTCCCAGGTTCACCGTCAATACCGACCAGATGCACGAAGGCAGTGTCGCCGGCATAAAGCCAGGCGCCGGGAAATGAGAAATCGGGTCTTGGGCCGCTCGTCATGCCCAAGACATCCTGGTACCAGGCAATCATGGTTTCAAGCTGCGTGGTGCGCAGATTGACATGGTTGAGCTGATTGATCTGCATATCTGCCCGTTCTCCTATTTCCACTTTATGGAGCACCCGATGGACGGGATCTGGTCTTCAGGCCCCCGGCCGGTATCCGCAATCTGTTTCATGGCTTCAAAAAGCTCGCGGCGCAAGTCTGCCGGCGCGGTGCCCATGCGGGTTGCATCCAGGCGCCCTCGATACTGAAGTCCGAGGTCCTTGTTGAAACCGAAGAAGTCCGGCGTGCAGACGGCGTCGTAGCTCTTGGCCACGCTCTGATCCGCGTCGTGCAGATAGGGGAAAGGAAAGGCGTGCTTTTCCGCCATGAGCTGCATGTTCTCGAAACTGTCGGCCGGATAGGAAACGTGGTCATTGGAGCAAATGGCGACCACACCGATCCCGTGGGCCTTCATGTCATGAGCATCACGGATGATCTTGTCGAGAATTGCCAAAACGAACGGACAATGGTTGCAGATGAACATCACCAGAGTGCTGTTCTCGCCGGCCAATTCAGCGAGGCTATAAGTCTTGCCGTCCGTTCCCGGCAGGGTGAAGTGCGGGGCCTGCCAGTCGAAGTCACAGACAGGTGGCTGAAGTGCTGCCATGGAGCTTGTTCCCTGGATTTGGATGTCAGCGCTTTTCAGAGCTCAGCCGGTTTCGCTGCCGCTCAGGATATCAAAAGCCTTCTAGCACGATCTTGCCCTTCGCGGTCCCCGTTTCAATGAACGCATGGGCTTTCCGCATGTTTGCCGCGTTGATGGGGGTGAGAACGGTGTCGAGGGTGGTGCGGATGCGTCCTGCATCGATTTCGCCGGCGACATAGGTAAGCAGCTCGTGTTGTTTGATCATGTCCGGTGTCTGAAACATCGCTCTTGCGAACATGAACTCCCAGTGAAGGCTCGCTGCTTTCAGTTTCATCCTGTCCATGGGCATCGGCAGATCTGTGTCATCAATGGTGACGATGCCACCTTCGGGGCGAATGAGCTCGACTGCAGCGTGCCAGTGGCGCATGTCGTTGAAGATCGCGATGTGGTCAACATAATCGAAGCCGAGCGCACGGACCTGGGCAACCATATCCTCGCGGTGATTGACAACTTCGTCCGCTCCCAGATCCCGGACCCAGTTCGTTGTTTCCGGACGCGAGGCGGTCGCGATGATTTTCAGTCCGGCAGCCTTGGCCAACTGGATGCCGATCGAGCCAACACCGCCGCCGGCACCGATGATCAGGATGCTTTCGCCTTTGCTGCAGCCATCGCGGTCGATGCCGAGCCGGTCGAAGAACGCTTCATAGGCGGTCAATGTCGTCAGGGGCAGGGCGGCTGCTTCCGCGAAACTCAATGACTGCGGCTTTCGGCCGACAATGCGCTCGTCAACAAGTTGAAATTCGGCATTTGAACCGGACCGGGTAATGTCACCGGCATAATAGACCTCGTCGCCTGGCTTAAAGAGAGAGACTTCCGGCCCCACGGCTTCAACAACACCTGCCGCATCCCAGCCAAGAACACGTGGCGTTTCCTCTACGGCCTCTTTCGGGGCGCGCACTTTCGTGTCGACCGGATTGACCGAAACGGCCTTGACCGCAACGAGCAGATCACGCCCTTCGGGCACGGGTTTCGGCAGGTCGACATCCAGAAATGAGTTCGGGTTCTCGATCGGTAAATAGTGAGTCAGGGCAACGGCTTTCATGGACTTCGTCCCAGATTGAATCAGCGGGCGCGAATTGGAATCACGCCCTTGTTGATTGGAGATTTTCAAATGGCTCGGGTCAGCCGATTACGCTCATTTCGTTCAATGTGAACTCGGCAACAGCGCCCTCGGTGGCGGTCATGTAGGCCGCAAGATGCGGGGCGCTCATATGGGTCTGCCACAGGTCCCGGTTTTCCCAGTTCTCGTAGAACATGAAATGGGCCGGGTTTTCATTGTCCTGATGGAGATCGTAGTTGATGCAGCCTTCCTCGGCGCGTGTCGTTTCGATCAGTTTGAGGAGTTCGGACTTCACCAGTTCGATCTTGTCGGGGGTGGCTTTGATGTTGGCAACGATGGTGAGCTTGGCCATGGGTCTGTCTCCTTGTTTGGCAATGAATGCTAGGGTTCGTCCCCTAGGGTACGGACCCATAAATGAAGCCGATTTGGCGGCATAAATGGCGAAATCACGCAAGGAAGCGTGTGAAGAGCGGGCTTTATGCCCGGTCAAGCGCG
>JGI12316J14372_10002458_pt1 | contig 19931 bp, 16 predicted proteins | sample MarCyaLeptolynsp_FD_14372 | JGI IMG/M metagenome (IMG submission 14372) | reverse complement strand
CGCAGGTATCGATCACGAATTGCTGCGCACGCTGGTGCTGTCCAGCCGAGTCTATTTCGAAGAGCGCGAGTTCAATCCTTCCAATCGCGAAGACGAACAGACTGTGTTCGATGTCGCGGCCAACTGGAAGCTCAATCCGAACGTTCAGATCCGCGGCGGTTATCGTTACGCGACGCAGGACTCCCTGTTCAATTCGTTCGACGATCACGCCTTCACCATCGCGGTGCGTTTCTTCCCATAAGGCGACCCAGGACGGGCTCCTGTGCCCCGTCATTGCGCAAACAACAAAGGCTCATGCACTGATCGGCATGAGCCTTTTTCTATGTGACTGTCTCAGGAAAGCTCGCTGATACCCGATCACCCCGGGACCTTGTGCCTTCAGGCAGGGACGGCTTCGCGGGTGACCATATTGCCGACATGGCGCCGACGTTCTCCGCGCGCATAGACGGCGCCCGCGGTGAAGAACAAGAAGGCCTGGAAGTTGAACCCGACCCAGAGGGACGATTCGACCATGGACGACATCAAGCTGATCGCGATGATCGCGCAGAATGCGATCACCGACATGTCAGCGCGCATGAATAATTGCTTCAAGGCCAGCCAGATCACCGTCGCCATGGCCAGCAAGAAGGCGCTGTACCCAATTATGCCAAGGTGCACCATCACTTCCAGATGCACGTTGTGGAAGGTCAGCTGTGTGCCAAGCGGTTTGTGNTCATTAATGTTCAGCGTCTGCGCCGAGCCGACATCATACTGCCAGAACCCGTCCAGACCGACGCCCAGATAAGGCCGCATGCTGATCTGATTGATCGCCTCTTCCCACAGATTCGTGCGCCCGGTGAACGTCGAATCCTTGCCGAACATACCCAGGAAGGAGTCAATCACATGCTGGTCGACAAAAATCAGCGCGACGTACACGATCAGCATCGCCGCCATCAGTCCCGTCACCACCAGGAGACTGGACAGATGCTGGACCTGACGACTGTCGAGGAACAGGACCCGCAATCCGAACACGATCCCAGCGCCGGCCATCAGCATCAGCAAGGCGGTTGTCGATTCGGCACTCACGACCATGTAGGCGAACGGCGCCATCGTCGCCAGGCCGAACAGTCTGACCAGTTTAAGTTCCTGCGGATTGAGAGCCGACGCGGCGGCGACCACAAACCCGGTCAGCATGAACAGCGCGGCATAATTCTTACTGCCGAAGCCAGCCCCGCGACTGATCGGTATCGCCTGGGCCAGAATGTAGAGCATGATGACCGCGCAGGCGAACAGCATGCAGCGGACAATCTGTTGCGGCGTAAACTTCGCGGAGACGACGACGATCACGATCGATGACAAGATCAGCAAAATGGCGGACCGCATAGCGTCGCCTGCATAAGGCGACCAGAACACCGATAACAAGGCGATCACCGTGAACGGCCACAACCACCAGGCTTTCGCCACGCCCGTTACCACATTGCGGGTGTCGAAGAAAAAGAAGGATAGGAAATACAGAATGAACAAATATCTGAACGGCGTCAGGCCGCCCATTGGCAGTCCGATCACCAGCAGCCACATGACCAGCAAGCCCTGATCATAAAGGCGCCCTCCCGGGAAGCGTTCAAAGACGCGCGCGACCACCTGTTCAGATTGCATTTCGGCTCTCATTGTCCATCATGTTGCGCATCGAAGTCTCGCCGGTTTTTCCGCCAGGTCTTGTGGACGCGGACGTCATCAGCCAGGACCTGCGATTAACCTTGTGATCCTGAGTTTATGCACTGATCATACCAATGCAAAGCAGGATCAGAAAATGATGGTAAAAAATGCCGTCCAGAATGTGGCACAAAACGCTGTCACCCCGAGTATCGTCCAGCGCAATGGCCATTTCTCGTTGGAAGAAGATACCGTGTTCCCGCGTATGGACGTGATTTGCGGCGCGGACAGGTCCATGGTGGACGCGCTTAAATTCGTATGTCCGGTCGCGTAGGTCATCAGGTACTCGTCACACATCGCTGCGGGGCAGCTGCAGCAGGACTCGACCATAGGCAGGCTTTGTTGATCAGTTCTTAAGCGGAACCAGAAGTTTTGTGCGGTTTAGGCCTAGCGCGCACCAGCTCGCCGCAGCACTGCCGGGAACGTCATCAGGACGATTTTGACGTCCATGAAGAAAGACCGCGCTTTGACATAGGCCACATCCAGCGCCACGCGGGTCTCATAGGTGGTCTCGCTGCGACCCGAGACCTGCCACAGACCTGTGAGGCCAGGACGGACGGAGCAATAGTGGGTGAAGTACTCACCATATTTCTCGATTTCACCCTCAACAATCGGGCGTGGCCCAACCACCGACATTTGGCCAGTGAGAATGTTCAGAAGCTGCGGCAGCTCATCCAGCGATGATTTACGCAGAAAGTCGCCGAATGGTGTGATGCGTGGATCGTTTTCGAGCTTTCTCGTGGCAATCCATTCTGCCCGGGCAGCCGGATCCGTCTTCAGCAGATTGTCCAGCCGCTCACCCGCATCAGGCACCATCGAGCGGAACTTGTAGAGCATGAACTCCTTGCCGTCCCGACCAATGCGCTTGTGGCGGAACAGGATGGGACCATTGTCTGAAAGGCGAATGATCAACGCAATCGGAATCAGGACAGGCAACAGGAAGATCGAAGCAGCAAGAACAATCAGAATGTCCATGGCGCGCTTGAAAAAGTTCGACACATACCAAGTCGCCGACTTGTGTGCTTTCGCCACAAATTCCGCGTTCTGCAGATCACCTGTGTATGGCTGGTAGCCCATTTCTTGTCCCACACCGAATCTCAAAAAAGAATATTTTCAATCTAGCTCTCAGAGCGTTGAGCAATTTTCCTGCCAACTTCTCCGATAGAGCCTTCGTCCCCGGGAAAATCTCTAATTTTCGATCACAAAAGTACTCTTAAGGAATCTTTATGTTTTAGGAAGAGCGGCATTGCAATTTAGTTCGCCTGTGACGCGAGTTTTTTCCGCAGTTGCCTGATTTTCAGCCGTATAGGCCGGTTGAATGACTCCCGCGATCCGCGAGTGCGTCTCAATCCCGATTTGAGCGCAGTCCTTTCCGTTGAGCCAATGCGGATCGACCCTTTCGATAATTCCAGAGTTATGCCAGAACGCGACTATAGGGAGACAAACTCAATGCCTGCGACTATTGCGGCGATCGCGAACCTGAAAGGCGGCGTCGGCAAATCTACCACGACGCTCATGCTCTCCGACGGGTTGGCTTATTATTATGGCGCCGATGTTCTGGTCGTGGACCTCGATCCACAAGCCAATTCGAGCCAGATGCTGCTCACTGATCGCGGCCTNCAACTGGCCTTTGAACAAGGCAAGGGTGTNCACCATTTGCTGGAACAGTTTGCGGCCAATCAGCCCCCGAACATNGCCAATCTGATCCTACCCAACGCNGTAACGCTGGAAGAGTTGCGCCGGGCCGAGGAACGTGATGAACGCCAGGGCTGGATCTCCATCCTGCCCTCCCATACGCAGCTTCGCCTGACCGAAATGGCACTGGAGGAAAAGATCTACGCCAAGGGTATGGCGCCCAGTCGCCTGGCCAGCTATCTCGCCGACCATATCGCCAAGGCGCTCGAGCCGCTGACCAATCTCTATGATGTCATCCTGATCGACACGCCGCCTTATCTATCGCCTGTGGCACGCGCGGCGCTCTCCATAGCTGATCAATTCATCACGCCAACGCTCGCCGACTCCGTTTCAATCTGGGGCACCAAACAGTTCTCGGACTGGATCACCGCGAATGTCACACCGCACCTTGCATCGCGCAATTATGTCGTGATCACCCGGTTCAAGAACACGCGCTACGCCCGCAACGCTGAGACGGAGCTGAAGGAAATCTATCTCAAGGATCGCACCTTCGGCCCAACTATCCCGGAATCAGTTCAGGCTCTGAGCGCCATGGATCGCCCAGATCTCGACAGCTATGATTCCATGCGCGGAAAATATGGTCGGCTGCGGGGGGACGTAAAACGCCTGACAGAAGGCTTTGCGGAATTCCTCGCCAAGCGCAGCAATGTCGCCCCGCCAAAGCGCGTTCGGGACTGATCAAAGCTTCTGCAGGGCCGCCCTCAGGTTGCGCAAATCCTCAGGCAGCGGTGTTTCGACAAACACACGCTCGCCCGTGACCGGGTGTTCAAATCCGAGACTGGCGGCGTGCAAGGCTTGACGTGTCAGCTTGCGGGCAAGGCTGGTCGCCGTGTCAAAAGCCTCGCCACGGCCATGCGCCTTGATGCCGCGATGACGGCCATAGACCGGATCTCCGATCAGCGAGCAATTGCGATGCGCCATGTGGACCCGGATCTGGTGCGTACGTCCGGTTTCCAGGCGACACTCGATCAAGGCTGCGGCCGGGCGCGCCTCGACCTTGCTGATCTCGCCATAGGTTTCCAGCGTCTTGTAATGGGTCACCGCACGCCGCCCGTCGCCGTCCGGGACGACCGCCATTTTCTTGCGATCCTTCGGACTGCGGGCAATGTCTGACGTCACGGTTCCGGCCCCAGGCCGCGGCGCGCCGCGGGTCAAAGCGAGATAGGTCCGATCTATCGTATGCGTGGCAAACAGCTCTGAGAGGCCTTTGTGCGCGGCCTCGGTCTTGGCGACGACCAGGACGCCAGTCGTGTCCTTGTCGATCCGGTGCACGATGCCCGGTCGCTCGACCCCGCCAATGCCAGGTAAGGCACCTTGGCAATGATGCAGCAAGGCATTGACCAGTGTCCCCTGCCAGCTGCCTGGTGCCGGATGGACGGCCATGCCGGCTGGCTTGTTGACCAGGATCAGGTGCGCATCCTCGAACAAGACGTCGAGCGGGATGTCTTCCGGTTCAGGGATGGCCGGCACGGGTGCGGGCATATCGACCAGGTAGATTACTCCCGGCTCAACCCCGCGCCGCGGATCGATCTGAACCGCGACTTCGTCGCCGCGTTTTTCCGAGACATGCCCGTCTTTGATCAGCGTTTTCGCACGGGATCGCGACAAGGATTCGATCTGTTCACTCAGGAATCGATCAAGCCGGGTTCCCTTATCGCTTTCGCCTGCTAAAGCTGATAATTCTGTCATCGTGCGGGTATAAACCTACACGTCAAAGAAGGACATGCTGTAATCGCAATAGCGGCAGCGAGCGGAGAGATAAGAATATGACCAAATTGACCCGGCGGGGCCTTTTGGGGGCGAGTACGAGTGTCCTCGGACTGGCGGCCTGCAATTCAGAACCCATTCTGGAACCGGAGACACGCATTCTCGTCAGCGCCGATGAGCGCCCGGCCTATCCCGGCACAGTCAGTTTCATTCATGGCGTCGCCTCTGGCGATCCGCGCTCGGACAGCGTCATCATCTGGACCCGCGTCACACCGGATGCGTCCTATCCGGGCGAGCCGGTGCCAATCAGTTACGATGTGTTCGAAGATGCCGAGATGCAGCGTGCTGTGAAATATGGGCAAGGCTTCGCGACGGCCGACCGGGACTATACGGTCAAGGTGGTTCTCAATGACCTCCTGCCGGACAAAGAGTATTTCTTCCGCTTCCGCGCCAAGGTCACGTCTGGAGATATTGTCTCACCATCTGGGCGCACCAAGACGACCGCTGCCAGCGGCGACAAACCGGTCAAGTTTGCCGTCATTTCCTGCTCGAACTATCCGTTTGGCTTCTTCCATGTCTATCGCGAAATCGCCAATACGCCGGACCTGGATGCAGTCGTCCATCTTGGCGATTATATCTATGAATATGGCATTGACGGCTATGGTGGCAGTACCGGACAGGAGCTCGACCGCAATCACGAACCGCCGCTCGAGATTGTGACACTGGACGATTACCGGACCCGGCATGCTCAGTACAAGACCGATCCCGACCTGCAGGCCGCGCATGCGGCTGCGCCCTGGATCACCACTTGGGACGATCATGAGAGCACCAATAATTCCTACCGCTCCGGCGCCGAGAACCACAATCCGGAAGCGGGCGAAGGTAACTGGACCGACCGCAAGCAGGCGGCTGTTCAGGCCTATCTGGAATGGATGCCCGTGCGCGATCCGGAAGTCGGCAAGGCTCGCGAGGCGCTTTATCGCCGGTTTGATTTTGGCGATGTCGCCTCGGTCATGTGCCTGGAAACCCGCCTGACCGGTCGCTCGGACGAGATCAGCTGGTTCACCGAAATTGGCGGACTGCCTGCCGCTGAAGTCCCGCTCGCGGCTGCCGGCACGATGATGCGGGTCCAGGATCCAGCGCGGACCATGCTGGGCGCAACTCAGGAAGCCTGGCTCGACGCCGAGTTGAAGGATTCCGCCGCCAAGGGCAAAGCCTGGCAAGTTCTGGCCAACCAGATCGTCATGGCCCGCGTGCGCCCGCCCAATTTTACCCAAACCATGACTGACGCGCAGAAGGCCGCTCAAGATGTTGGCTATATTCAGCAGCTGATCCCATTCAGCCAGCTTGGCCTGCCGTTAAATCTAGACGCTTGGGACGGGTTCCCGGCAGCCCGCGATCGGCTCTATGCCAGCGCCAAGGATGCCGGTGCCCGGTTGGTGACGCTGACTGGAGACACGCATACGGCCTGGGCCAATACTCTGGTGGATGCTGATGACGAGCGCCGCGGGGTTGAGTTTGGCTGCACGTCCGTGACCTCGCCAGGGCTTGGCACTTACATCAAGGACGTGCCTGATCTCGGCCCGCAATTCGTCGATGCCAATTCGGAGGTCGATTATCATGATCCCTTCGATAGCGGTTGGGTCCTGGTGACGTTGACGGCTGATGAAGCCCGCGCCGACTTCAAGAAAGTCACCGATGTGACCGAGCAAACCTACACGGCACGCGACGTTGCCAGCTATGCAGCCCAGCGCGACGGCGACAGTCTGACCGCATTGAGCCCGGCATGACCCAGACGCCCCCGCGGCAGTCTTGCGCAGGCCCATGATCCATGCTGTCTCAGCCACAATTGAGACAGGATATGGAGGGCGCTATGGGCGTTTTGGATGGCAAGGTGATTTTGGTCTGCGGTGGCGGCAACGGCATCGGCAAGGAGTGTGCCCTGCTGGCTGCGCGCGAAGGGGCGAAAGTCCTGGTCAATGATCTTGGCGGCGCGCTCACCGATGATGGCGCTTCAGCCGGAGATGCCGGTCTTGCCGAACAGGTGGCCCAGGAAATTCGCGACGCCGGAGGCGAAGCCGCCTCCAACTCGGAAAGCGTTACCGATATGACCGCCGTACAAGGCATGGTCGAACAGGCCAAGGACACGTTTGGCGGTCTGCACGGCATCATCAATCCAGCCGGCATCCTGCGCGATGGTATGTTCCACAAAATGAGTGAGGATGACTGGAAGTCCGTCATCGATGTCCACTTGCACGGCTCATTCAATGTTACCCGTGCCGCCGTGGAACATTTCCGCGAGCAGGAAGATGGCAGCTTTGTTCTGTTTACCTCTACATCCGGTCTGATCGGCAATATTGGGCAGGCCAATTATGCCGCCGCCAAAATGGGCATTGCCGGCTTGTCGCGGATCATCGCCATGGAAGGCACGCGTAAGAATGTCCGCTCCAACATTATCGCACCTTTTGCCTGGACACGGATGATCGCGTCTATTCCGGTCAAGGACGAGGCTGGCGCTGAACGGGTCGAACGGATGCGTACCGGCATGCGTGCCGATCAAGTGGCGCAGCTCGCCGTGACGCTGTGTGCGGACGGGGCGAAGCATGTCTCGGGTCAGATTTTCAGTGTGCGCGGCAATGAAGTCGTCCTGTTCAATCAGCCACGACCTGTAAAATCAGTGTCACGCATGGAAGGCTGGACACCGGAATCTCTGATCGAACAGGGATTCAGCGCCATGGAAGGCAGCTTCACCGATCTCGGCGCCACCACCTCTGTGTTTCCTTACCCGCCGGTCTGAGCTATTCCTGACGGTGAGGGGTATGCAGAAAGCAGACCCGGGGTCAGAGTGCACCGCAAATGGAAAACGAAGAACAGATCCAGGTCGAGGGCTGCGTCACCATCGAGAGTCAGCGTGTATGCGGGGACAATCTCTCCGTCACCGATCTTGACGCCGCTCCGGACAGCGCCGCAGCCAACGCGGTAGAGACCGCCGCCGATCCGGGCCCGTTCGCATGGGCCCAGCCAATCCTGGATGATCCGATCGGGTGGGCCGAGGCGCACTTGCTCGATACTGCGGTGATGACACCTGTCCTATGGCAGGTCGCGGCAATCCTGGGCGCGCTGGCGCTGGGAATTCTGCTGGCGCCGCAAGTTCGCAATTGGGTCATGTCCGGGCTTGCCCGCGTGCCGGAGCGAACCCGAAGCATGGTAGACGAAACCCTGCCGCGCCTCGTCCGCCCGGCCTTGTGGGCCGCATTGCTCTACGCCGCGCAGGCGGCGATGGCGGGTGGCGGCATGGACAGCACCTGGGTGCGCATTGCTTCGTCGCTATCAGTGGCCTGGTTGCTGATCCGTCTGGTGACCACTTTCCTTCCGGATGGATTCCGCAAGCCGGCGGGCTGGATCATCTGGATCTTCGCCGCCTTCTACGCCTTTGGCATCCTTGATGAAGTCATGGCCTGGCTCAGCACAATCGGGCCGCCATTCGGCAATCGCACGATCAGCCCGGTCTTCGTCGTCCAGGCCATCCTGACGGTTGCGCTGTTCATGTTCGCCGCCAATTGGCTGGCCAAAAAGCTGAAGACGCGGGTCGATGATTTGCCGCAGGTCGAGCCGTCGCTGCGTATCCTGATGGGCAATGCGGTTCAGGTCGGCCTGTTCTTTGGCGCCGCGCTGCTGGCCATGGCCGGGCTCGGTATTCCGCTTTCCGGTCTGGCCGTCCTGGGCGGTGCGATCGGCGTCGGGCTCGGTTTCGGGATGCAGCAGATCGTCGCCAACTTCATTTCCGGCGTGATCCTGCTGACGGATCGTTCGATCAAGCCGGACGACGTGATCGAAGTCGACGACACATATGGCGTCGTGAAATCACTTGGCCTGCGCTATGCCTCAGTGATCACGCGCGACGGCAAGGAGCATCTGATCCCGAATGAGATGCTGATCACCGACAAAGTGGTGAATTGGTCCTATTCGACCAAGGAAGTGCGGGTGAAACGGCGCTTGCGAGTCGAATATGAGTCCGACTTGCGCCAGGCCGTCGACCTGGTTCAGAAAGGCGCCATGGAAACCGATCGCGTACTCGCCCGGCCCGCCCCGAAATGCCTGGTCATGGAGTTTGGCGATGAAGCGATCGAGATCGAAGTGCGGTTCTGGATCAATGATCCAGAGAATGGCGTCTCCAACGTCTCCTCGGCAGTGATGCTGAACATCTGGGACAAGTTCAAGGAAGCCGGAATCGACATCCCGCTGCGCCATGAAGACGTGTTGATCACGCCCGGATCGACGCTGAAGGTCGAGATGGTCAAACAGTCCAAGGACGAAGACGCGTAAGGACGCGCGCTGAGATCACTGTCAGCAAACCAATATTAATCATGCCCTGCTAAGCTTTCCGGACTACGTAATCCGAGAGCTAATCGTGTTTCATGCCATAAAATCGCACTGGCGCCTGGTCGCATGTGCTTGCCTGCTGAGTATTGGCTTGCTGGTCTTCCATGGGATGACCGGGACGCCGGAAGGCAATTCCTACAAGTATAACCTGCCCTGGTTTGACGCCTTTTACAGCGCCTTCTGGCAAGGCGATCTGTATCCGCGTTTCTCGCCTGGGCTGTGGTACGGCATGGGTGCGCTGGACTTCTATTTCTATGGACCGCTGCCCTTCTGGATCGCCTCAACCCTCGGCGCGGCGACCTGCCCGGGATGCGAGACCGGTACGGTGTTCACTTTCGCGGGCGCCTGGATCGTGATCTTGTCAGGGGTCGCCTTCTTCGTCTTCGCCCGGCGCTTCTTCAAAGTTCACTGGGCCGGTTTCGGGGCGATTGTTTATGCGCTGCTGCCTTATCACTATGTCGCCGACTGGTATGACCGCCAGGCCGTAGGAGAGCTCACCGCCTATATCTTCATTCCGCTGATCGCGCTTGGCACCGTCAAATTGATCGAGGATCGCAAAGGGGGTGTCTTGTTTGCACTCGGCATTGCCGGCCTCGCCTTCAGTCATTTGCCGTCGACGTTGATTGTTGGGCACCTGATTGCAGCCGTGATTGTCTGGTCATTAAGCCAGCAGGACAATTGGACCGCGCGTTTCGAAATGGCCGCCCGATTTGCCGTCTGGGGCGGGCTCGGAATTGCGCTCAGCGCGATATACTGGCTGCCAGCGCTTGGCCTTCTCGGCACGGTGTCGCCTGACATGCTGGCGACGGATTATTACGATGCGACCCGCTGGCTGCTGCTCGACGGACAGTCGGAGATCACGCCGGAGACGACGGACTTCGTCAAAGCCTGCCTCGCCGTCATCGTCGCCGTCAGCTTGATCTCGATCTTTATCTTGAAACAGGACAAGGCCCCGAACGGACTTTGGCTCTGGATTATCGGACCAAGCCTGTTCGCCTTCTTCCTGATGACGGTGTTCTCTTACCCGATCTGGAAATTCTGGATTCTGAACAAGATCCAGTTCCCATGGCGCACCCTGATTGTCGGGGAGCTCTCCCTGGCGCTGGGCAGCATCGTGATCGCTCGGCACGCGGTGCAAAACTGGACCGGCTCAAAACGGCTGCGTGCGCAGCTCTTCGCCGGTATTTCTGCTTTGCTGCTCAGCATGGCCTATCTGGTACAGGTCCCGCGCACGGTTCAGACCATTGAAGACAGCGCCGCGCGGGCTGGGACGTTTGTGCCGGTTGGCACGCCGGAATATGTCCCGCCGAGAATGCTGGAACTCGCGCTGACACGCTTTCGCGCCGTCGCAAATGACTCGCATACAAGCGAAGAGCGGTTCTATCTGTTCTTTGATGAGATGCAGCGGAGCGCTGAAACCGCACAGGCCGCGTTCGAGGAAGATGCGCCGGGGGCGGTCCTGACCGCTGAGCCACATAACCGGCTAAGCCTGCAAGTCACGCTGAACGAGCCAAGCGAGATTCGCCTGCCCCTCGCGGCCTGGCCATTCTGGCGTGCCGAAACTTCGGATGGTCGCATTGTCGAGTTGGGCATGGACGACGCCCTGGGCCTGGCGACACTTTCCCTGCCCGCCGGCACGACACAGGCTGACATCTATATCGCCACGACGCCGCCTGAGAGACTGGCCAGACTGATCAGCACATTGGCGCTGACCCTGCTGATTGGCGGCTTCGCGCTTGGCCAGCTGCGGCGAAATTCCAGCTCCGAAAAGCCTTTGGCAACTTCTGTCAGCTAAGACGTTCGGCAAAGGTCTGCAGGAGCGTGCACCATGCCAACACTGTCTATCGTTGTTCCGATGTTCAATGAGGAAGAGGCCATGGATGCCTTCTTCAAGCGGGTGCAGCGTGTGCTCCAGACCGTGACGCCTTCTTATGAAATCGTCTGCGTCAATGATGGCAGCCGGGATCTGACGCTGGCTCGGTTGCGCCAGCGGGCGCAGCAGGATGAGCGGATCAAGGTCGTCAACCTGTCGCGCAATTTCGGCAAGGAAATCGCCCTCTCGGCTGGGCTTGACCACGCGACCGGCGAGGCTGTGATCCCGATCGATGCCGATTTGCAGGACCCGCCGGAAGTCATTCCGCTCATGGTCTCCAAGTGGCGGGCCGGCGCGAAGCTTGTCCTCGCCAAGCGCCGTGATCGGTCTTCCGATAGCTGGCTCAAACGCCTCACAGCGAATGGCGCCTATTGGCTTTTCTCCAAGCTGACCCATCCACGCATCCCCCAAAATGTCGGCGATTTCCGCCTGATGGACCGCGAAGTGGTGAATGCGATCAAGCGCCTGCCGGAGCGGTCCCGCTTCATGAAAGGCCTGTTTGCCTGGATCGGTTATGAGGCCGAGACCGTCGAGTATGACCGCGAAGCCCGCTCTGCGGGTGAAACCAAGTGGAATTACTGGAAGCTCTGGAACTTCGCCCTGGACGGCATTACAAGCTTCTCGTCGCTGCCGCTGCGGGTCTGGTCCTATCTTGGATTCGGAGTCAGCCTCTTCGCTATGGCCTATCTCGGATTTACCGTTGCCAAGACCATGATCTTTGGGCTCGACGTTCCTGGCTATGCCTCCTTGATGAGCGTGATTTTGTTCTTCAATGGCATCTTGCTGGTCGGTATTGGCGTGATCGGCGAATACCTCGCGCGCATCTTCACCGAGGTCAAAGCCCGGCCGCTTTACATTGTCTCGGAGACCATCGGGATCAAAGCCTCCGGCCAGTCTGACGAAACCCTTGATCTGTTTCGGCGCGACGCGATCTAGCTGAACGATCAGTCGCAACAGCCAGATTCACAGCAGATGCAGACTGGCTGAAAACTGGTTATGGACTGGATAAGAACCGGATACGCACCGGACTCGGACCACATCTGCAAAATTTAACAAAGAGTCACAATTCTCCTATTGACCACATTTGTAGTCATCGTTATTGACCACACTTGTAGTCAAAAGGTGAGATGATGAGTCTGCAAATCACCCCCGCTGAATTGGAAATCATGAAAGTGCTGTGGAAGCGTCCCGGCATCGGTGCATCGGAAATCGTCGATGCGCTGGATGGCGAACAGGACTGGAGTCCGCGCACCGTCAAGACCCTGCTTTCGCGCCTGGTCGAGAAAGGCGCGCTCGATACGGAGGCCGATGGCCGCCGCTATCTCTACCGCCCGACTGTGGCCAAGCGGGACTATCAGAAGAAGGAAGCCGGACAGCTGATCGACAAGCTGTTCGGGGGCCGCGCCGCCCCATTGGTGGCGCAACTGGCTGATGCCCGCGGGCTCAGCAATGACGATATCGAAGAACTCGAAGCTCTGTTGGGGAGACTGAAGCAATGAGCTGGACAGAATTTCACCCGCTGGTTCAGGAAGCCATTCTGACCACATTCGCCGTGGGTCTATTGGTGGTGCTGGTCCTGATGATCCGCAAGCCATTCGCCATGCGCTTCGGCGCCAAGGCCGCCTATCTGCTCTGGGCGCTGCCCCTGGCGCGTTTTGTCATGCCGCCGTTGCCCGGCAATTGGTCGCTGGCTGGCCTGCTCGGGTTCAACCGCCCGGCGCCGGTCGAAGAGACCGCAGCGTCACATGAATTCACCTGGGCGCCGACCAATGAAATCACAGCCAATATCGCCGTCGATTCCGAAATCGCCGCGGTGCTGGCGGAAAACCCGATTACGCCCTTCCCGGACGCCGCCGCGCCTGTGGCTGCGACGGGCACAAGCTTGCCAGAGGCCATCCTGGCCCAGGCTCCCCTGATCCTGACGAGTGTCTGGCTCGCGGGGATGGTCCTCTGGCTTGGACGCTCCCTGTATCAGCAACGCCAATTCCTCAGCCTGATCGAGGCTGATTCCGAACCGGCAGAAGCCGCCACCGTGGCCGAGACGACCCGCATCGCCAAGCAGCTCGGCATGAAGCGCGTGCCGGAAGTCCGCGCCAGCCTGCTCTGCAGTGGCCCGCTGGTCACCGGTCTGTCCAAGCCGGTCATCCTGCTACCATGTGGTTTGAGGAAGATTATGATGCTGCCGAACGCCGCGACGCCCTGGTACACGAGCTGATGCACCTGAAACGCCGCGATCTCTGGGCCTTCCAGGCCGCTCGCATCGTCGCCGCGACCCAGTGGTTCAACCCTTTCGCCCATGTTGCACTCAGCGCCTTCCGCACCGATCAGGAAGCGGCCTGCGACGCTGATGTGATCGCCCGCGCAAAACTGTCTCCCGCCGCTTATGGCCGGACCCTGGTCAAGGCCGCCCGCCTTGCCCGCCCCTCAGATCGTCGCATCGCCGCGGCGAGTCTGACCCTCGCTCATCCCATAAAAGAAAGACTAATAATGATGACGCACCCTACTCCCACCCTGCGTAGCCGACTGATGGGAGGCACGCTCGCCGTGGCTCTCGGCGCCGGCGCTATCTTTGCCACGGCGTCCTGCACGTCCTCTGTCGCGCAGGAACTGGACGGCGCTCCGCAAGAAGAGACGCTCGCTGACGACGAAAACCGAAAGGTCATCATCCTCGATGACATGACCGATATGAGCTTCGCGTTCACGGTCGATGGAGAGACGTTCTCCTTCGATATGGCCGATATGCCGCCTATGCCTCCAATGCCCGCTATGCCGGCCATGCCAGGCTTCGACGGCATGGTGTTCGAACAGGATGGAAACAGCTTCCACTTTGAGTTTGACACAGAGAAGCTGGAAGCCCTCGAGGACATGGCGGACTCGCCGGAATTCGCTGAATGGGAATCCAAGATGGAAGCCTGGGGCGAGGAAATGGACGCCTGGGGCGAACTGGTCGAGGAACGGGCTGACGCCTGGGCCGAGCAAATGGAGCCTCATATCGAGCGCTGGGCCGAACTGCATGCCGACAATATTGAAGGCCAGGTCGAACTGATGCTTGAGCGGGCCGAGCTGGACGCCGAGCGCGCCGAGCGCCTGGCCGAACGCGCCGAGGCCCAGGTCGAGCGCGACGCCGCGCGGGCCGAACGCCGCAAGGTCTGGATCATGCGCGCCAATGGCGACGAAGGCGAAGAGTATGAAGGCGTGACTTCGACCGAGACCCGCGACTTTGGCAATGCCAATTTCAACAAGGTCAATGTCGGTAGCGGGATCTCAGTGGTCTATACGCAAGATCCAAACCCATCTGTCACCGCCAAGCTTGAGCGCGGCGCCTGGGAGCAGGTTGAGATCAAGGTCGACGGCGACACGCTGGTGGCCAAGAAAGCGAAAGGCGCCAAATGGGGCCGCCGTGGTCCGCGCCTGACCGTCTATGCTGCTTCGCCCAACCTGAACTCGGTCGACACTGGTTCTGGCGCTTCGTTCAAAGGCAATGTCGTGGCCGGCGATCTCGATGTGGATGCTTCAAGCGGATCCTCGATCAGCATTGAAGGCGCCTGCCAGAGCCTCGACCTCGACGCCTCGTCCGGCTCCAGCGTTTCGCTGCAAAAGCTGGAATGCAGCAGCGCCAAGGTCGACGCCTCCAGCGGCTCCTCGATCCGCGTCTATGCATCGACCAGCGTTGATGTGGATGCTTCAAGCGGCTCCTCGATCACGGTCAGCGGCAACCCGTCGGACGTCACCAAGGACACGTCCAGCGGCGCCTCGGTCCGGATCAAGTAAAGACCTCTCCTCCCTGGAACCCGACGCACAGGTTCCACCCCTTGAGAGAAAAACCCCCGCCATTGGCGGGGGTTTTGTCATGGAACGCGGCGATTTGAGTGTCCAGAATGCCGCACACGAAGCCGTGTTTATCCGCGTGAACCACCTTGCCACCGGTTCACAGCTTAAATACATGAACGCTAAATCCACCGACGCTTGGCGCGACTTGCGAGCGCTGCCCCGTCGCCACGTATGAATGAAGGGATGCCAGAAGCCATGAGCCTGTACACCGAATATCTCGAACAAATCGAAGCCCGCAAAAAGGATGATCTCCATCCGAAGCCAATCGAAGACGCGCCGCTGGTCGCCGAACTGATCGAGCAGATCAAACAGACCGACCATCCGCACCGGGAACAATCGCTGAATTTCTTCATCTATAACACCCTGCCCGGCACGACGAGTGCGGCAGAGGTCAAGGCGCAATTTCTGAAAAACATCATCCTCGGCCAGGAGACAGTGGCCGAGATCAGCGCCGAATTCGCCTTCGAATTGCTATCCCACATGAAAGGCGGCCCTTCCGTGGAAGTGCTGCTGGATCTCGCCCTCGGCGACGATGCCGCGATCGCGCAGGCCGCCGCCAAGGTCCTGAAGACCCAGGTCTTCCTCTATGAAGCCGATACAGACCGGCTCGAAGCGGCCCATAAAGCCGGAAGCGCCATCGCCACCGGCATCCTGGAGAGCTATGCCCGCGCCGACTTCTTCACCGAGCTTCCCGAAATCGAGGAAGAGATCAAAGTCGTGACCTTCGTCGTCGCGGTCGGCGATGTCTCGACGGACCTGCTGTCGCCCGGCAAGGACGCCCACTCGCGCTCAGATCGCGAGCTGCACGGCAAATGCCTGTTCGAACATGACCAGGACAAGCAGAACGCTCTGAAGGCCCTGCAAGCGCAGCATCCTGACAAGCGGATCATGCTGGTCGCCGAAAAAGGCACGATGGGCGTCGGTTCGTCGCGTATGTCCGGGGTCAATAATGTTGCGCTTTGGACGGGCGTCCAGGCGAGCCCTTATGTGCCGTTCATCAATATTGCACCGGTTGTTGGCGGGACGAATGGCATTTCGCCAATCTTCTACACAACGGTTGGCGTCACAGGCGGCATCGGCGTGGATCTGCAGAACTGGGCGCGCAAGCTCAATCATAATGGCGCGCCGGTCATCGATGAAGATGGCGAGCCAGTGCTCGAACAGCTCTATTCGGTCGATACCGGCACCGTCCTGACCATCAATACTAAGACCAAGAAACTCTATAATGAGGATGGCAGCGAAGAACTGGTCGATATCTCGTCGGCCCTGACGCCGCAAAAAGTCGAGTTCATGAAGGCGGGCGGTTCCTACGCTGTGGTCTTCGGCAAGAAGCTGCAAACCACAGCAGCGGCCATTCTCGGCACCGAAGCTCCAAGCGTCTACGCGACCTCGAAAGAGATCTCGCATGAAGGCAAGGGCCTCACCGCGGTCGAGAAAATTTTCAACCGGAACGCGGTTGGCGTGGCGCCCGGCAAGACCCTGCATGCGGGATCCGATGTGCGCGTTAAAGTGAACATTGTCGGCTCGCAGGACACAACCGGCCTGATGACGTCGCAAGAGCTGGAAATGATGGCCGCAACCGTCATCTCACCTACCGTCGATGGCTCCTATCAGTCTGGCTGCCACACCGCCTCGGTTTGGGACATCAAGGCCCAGCGCAACACGCCGAAGCTGATGAGCTTCATGAACAAGTTCGGCCTGATCACGGGACGCGACCCAAAGGGTGAATATCACCCAATGACCGACGTCATTCACAAGGTCCTGAACGATATCACCGTCGACGACTGGGACGTGATCATTGGCGGCGACTCGCACACCCGCATGTCAAAGGGCGTCGCCTTCGGCGCTGATTCCGGCACCGTGGCGTTGGCGCTGGCGACCGGCGAGGCGACCATGCCGATCCCGCAATCGGTCAAGGTCACATTCAAGGGCGCGCTCAAGGATCATATGGATTTCCGCGATGTCGTGCACGCCACTCAGGCGCAGATGCTCGACGCCTTTGACGGCGAGAACGTGTTCCAGGGCCGTATCATCGAGGTGCATATCGGCACACTGCTGGCTGACCAGGCCTTTACCTTCACCGACTGGACCGCCGAGATGAAGGCCAAGGCTTCGATCTGTATCTCCGAGCCGGAAACGCTGATCCAGTCACTGGAAATCGCCAAGAGCCGGATCGGCATCATGATCGAGAAGGGCATGGACAACGAGAATGGCGTCCTGAAGGGCCTGATCGCCAAAGCCGACCAGCGCATCGCCGATATCCGCTCGGGCGCGCGCCCGCCGCTTACGCCTGACGATAATGCTGAATATGCCGCCGAGTTCGTGGTTGATCTCGACAAGATCAATGAGCCAATGATTGCCGACCCGGACGTCAATAATGACGATGTCTCGCGCCGTTACACGCATGATACGATCCGCCCGATCTCCTATTATGAAGGCACCAAGGAAGTGGATCTCGGCTTTGTCGGCTCATGCATGGTGCATAAGGGCGACATGAAGATCATCTCGCAAATGCTGAAAAATATCGAAGCCCAGAACGGCACGGTGAAGTTCAACGCGCCGCTGGTCGTTGCCCCGCCGACGTATAACATTGTCGACGAGCTGAAAGAGGAAGGCGACTGGGAAGTTCTGCAGAAATATTCCGGCTTCGAGTTTGATGATGCGGCGCCGAAATCCACCGCTCGCACGGAATATGAGAACATCATGTATCTCGAGCGTCCGGGCTGTAATCTCTGCATGGGCAACCAGGAGAAAGCCGAAAACGGTGACACGGTCATGGCCACGTCCACGCGCCTGTTCCAGGGCCGCGTGGTGGCTGACAGCGACGAGAAGAAGGGCGAGTCCCTCCTCGCCTCGACACCGGTGGTTGTCCTCTCGACCATCCTTGGCCGCACGCCGACGATTGATGAATATGTTGCCGCAGTCGACGGTATCAATCTGACCAAGTACGCGCCGCCGCCGCTTTAAGCGCCGCGGACTTCTAAACGAGCTGATCGCGCGCGGAGCCAGCCGGTTTTGCGCGCGATTGCGTTCCGTGAGAACGGGCGCACCCGTTCATTCGATATCTGCATAATTGAATTCAATCGCTGCGCTCTACCCGGAAGAGCTCGCTGCCGCCATCTTGCCTGCAACGCAACTTTATGGAGGCTTTCATGATTGAAATCAGACGCTTTTCCGATCTCGGCACGTTCGAAAATGACTGGCTGAACGCCCACTATCATTTCTCGTTCTCTCACTATTACGACCCTCAGCGCATGGGGCATGGCAAGCTGCGCGTGTGGAATGATGACACGATCCGGCCTGATACCGGCTTTCCGCCGCATGGCCATCGCGACATGGAAATCATCACCTATGTCCGCACCGGCGCAATCACGCACCAGGACTCAATGGGCAATAAGGGCCGCACGGCGGCCGGAGATGTCCAGGTGATGAGCGCGGGCCGCGGTGTCCAGCACTCGGAATGGAATGCCGAGGGCGAAGATACGACCCTGTTTCAGCTCTGGATCGAACCGGCCGAAGCCGGCGGCGAGCCCGGCTGGGGCGCCAAGCAATTCCCCAAGGCGGACCGCTCCGGCGAATGGGCCGTCCTGGCCAGTGGCCGCGGCGAGGATGGTGCCCTGCCGATCCGCCAGAACGCCGCCGTGCTGGGCGCGACGCTGAAGGCGGGCGAAAGCCTCGACTATCAGGTCAGTGAAAGCCGCTATGGCTATCTCGTCGTCGCTGCCGGCGCGATCGAGCTCAATGGGGAAGTGCTGAACGCCCGCGATGGCGCCGCAATTACAGGGGCGGCCAGCCTCACGCTGAAAGGGCTCGAGGATGCTGAAATCGTATTTGTGGACACGATTTAATATAAGCCTCTCGGCCAAGTGATTGGAACAGAATGGAATAATACCCTATATTCTATTCTGTTCTGATCAGGAAAGGAGCCTACCCATGAAGACCATCTTTGCTGCAATCGGTGCTCTGGCCATTCTGCCGACCGCCGCTGCCACCGAAGTCGCGGTCACCTATAGCGATGATTTCGCTGAAGAGCTGAGCGATAATTATGGTGAGCGCGAAGGCGAAACCCTGACCGAGGATATCATCGAAGATCTCGATCGCGCCTTTGACAAGGCCGGCGTCGCGCCTGCCCGAGTCGATATCGTGATTGTCGATGCCAAACCGAACCGTCCGACCTTCCAGCAATTGTCTGACCGGCCTGGCCTCGATGCCATTCGCTCGATTTCTCTGGGCGGCATGGAGCTCACCGGCACGGCCTATGACGCAGACGGAAACGTGCTGGCGGAACAAGAGTATCAGTGGTTCGAGAACAATATCACCGATGTGATCGGCACCGGCACCTGGGGCGACGCCAATCGCGCCTCGCGTCGTTTTGCCAAGAAACTCGCCACGCAGCTGACCGATAGCTGATCAGCGTCTACCCCCGGTCTCCCGGATAAATCTCGCGGCCGTCGACCTCTAGCCTGAAGAGGTCCGGCCGCGAATAATGTCCGGCCGGGTCACTCGCCACCTTGCAGGCTCGGGCGAGCGCCAGATCTGCATCCGCGACCAGTATTCCCTCTTCATCACGCAACAGCCCAGCGACCACTTCGCCGCGCGGATCAATGATTGCCGATCCGCCATTATGGTCGAACGCGTAGAGCGGCTGATAGCGCTCCGGGACATGGGTCTGCATCCGGATCCCCGCTGAACAAATCACCCAGGCCCCGGCCTGGCTGGCAAAGGCACGGCTGAGCAGCAATTGCCGCGC
>JGI12316J14372_10002455_pt1 | contig 19947 bp, 13 predicted proteins | sample MarCyaLeptolynsp_FD_14372 | JGI IMG/M metagenome (IMG submission 14372) | reverse complement strand
CCAGAACGGCTCCAAGAACCGCGCCGACAAGGGTCGCCCGCCCGCCGACGGCCACCCAGATGACCACCTCGATGGAATTGGCCGGCGCGAATTCACCGGGGTTGATGATGCCGACCTGCGGGACGTAGAGCGCGCCCGCAACGCCCGCCATCATCGCCGAAAGCGTCCAGACGAAAAGTTTGTAATGCTCGACCCGGTAGCCGAGAAAACGCGTCCGGCTTTCCGCGTCGCGCACGGCGACAAGCACCTTGCCGAGCTTCGAACGGGTCACGGAGCGGCAAATCAGGAAACAAACGACCAGCGCCAGGCCTGAGGCTGCAAACAGGCCGGCGCGGGTCGTGTCGGCTTGAATGTCAAAGCCGAGTATGTCCTTGAAATCGGTCAGGCCGTTGTTGCCGCCAAAGCCCATGTCGTTGCGGAAAAAGGCAAGCAGCAAGGCGTAGGTGAGAGCCTGCGTGATGATCGACAGGTAGACCCCGGTGACCCTGGAGCGGAAGGCGAACCAGCCGAAAACGAAGGCCAGCAGGCCCGGAACCAGCAGAACCATAAGGGCTGCGAACCAGAACATGTCGAAGCCGTACCAGTACCACGGCAGTTCCTGCCAGTTGAGAAACACCATGAAGTCAGGCAGCAGCGGATCGCCATAAACACCGCGCGTGCCGATCTGGCGCATGAGATACATGCCCATCGCATAACCGCCAAGCGCGAAGAAGGCGGCATGACCGAGCGAAAGAATGCCGCAATAGCCCCAGACCAGATCGACTGCCAGCGCGAGCAGGGCATAGGTGAGATACTTGCCCATCAGCGTGACGGCATAAGTCGGCACGTGGAAAGGCGAGGTCTCTGGCACAAGAAGATTGCCCACGGGCACCAGGATGATGACAGCCGCCATAAGCGCCAGGAATATACCGGCACGGGCGTCCATGGCGCGGAAAAGGAACGAGGACATCATGCTTCAACTGCCCGGCCCTTGAGGGCGAAGAGGCCCCTCGGACGCTTTTGGATAAAGAGGATGATGAAGACGAGCACGAAGATCTTGCCAAGGACGGCGCCCGCATACGGTTCGAGGAACTTGTTCACGACGCCGAGCGTCATGGCGCCGACAAGCGTGCCCCAAAGATTGCCGACCCCGCCGAAGACCACGACCATGAAACTGTCGATGATGTAGCCCTGACCGAGATTGGGAGACACGTTGTCGATCTGGGACAGAGCCACGCCGGCAATCCCGGCGATACCCGACCCCAGCCCGAAGGTCAGTGCATCGATCCACGGCGTGCGGATGCCCATGGACGCGGCCATGCGGCGGTTCTGGGTGACGGCGCGGGTGTAGAGCCCGAACGGTGTTTTCTTCAGGACCAGTATGAGACCCGCAAACACCAGCAGCGCGAACACGACGATCCACATGCGGTTATAGGTGATCGTCATTTGCCCCAATTCGAAGGCGCCGGACATCCAGTCCGGGTTACCCACCTCGCGGTTTGTCGGTCCGAAAATGGAGCGAACCGCCTGCTGCAGGATCAGCGAGATACCCCACGTGGCCAGGAGCGTTTCAAGCGGTCTGCCGTAAAGCCATCGGATCACGCCGCGCTCGATTGCGATGCCGATCACGCCTGCGGTCAGAAAGGCGAGGGGAAGGGCAATGAAGAGAGAATAGTCGAACAATTCCGGCATCGAGGTGCGGATCAGATCCTGAACGACAAACGTCGTGTATGCACCGATCATCACCATCTCGCCATGGGCCATGTTGATGACGCCCATCACACCGAACGTGATGGCGAGCCCGATAGCGGCGAGCAACAGGACCGAGCCGAGCGAGATGCCGTACCATATGTTCTGTGCCGCATCCCAGGCGGCGATGGACTTTTCGATTTTCGTGACGGCGGCTGCGGCGGCAACTTGAACCGCGCCTTCCGAACTCGACCTGACACCGATGAGCAGTGACAAGGCCTCGCGGTTGCCCATCTCGGAAAGGGTTTCAACGGCTGCGATTTTCTCGGCTTCTTCAAGGTCGGAATTGAGAACCGCCGCGGCGCGTGCCTGTTGCATGACCTCGAGCACGCTTGCGTCCTGCTCGGCGGCAATCGCCGTATCCAGCGCTTCGATGCTCCCGGGATCTTTCGCCTTGAAGACAGCCTCGGCGGCGGCGATGCGGACTTTCGGGTCTGGCGCCATCAGCGTCAGGGAACCGAGCGCTGAACGGATAACCCGTCGCAGCTTGTTGTTCACCTTGATCTTCTTGACTTCGCGCCTGCCGGCTTCACCTTGTGCTTCCAGCGTCAGCGGGTCCGTCAGTTTGAATTGTTTCCCGTCCTTTTCTGCAATGAACACCTGGCCATCAGATTTGCGGACGTAAAGGTCGCCGGCGCTGAGCGCTTCAAGGGCAGGGGCCACAATTGGATCGCCCGTTGCCACCAGGGCTCCGATCTGCCGTTCCGTTTCTGCAAACTTGCCCTCGGCCAGTTCGTTGATCAACGGGCGCAGCGTTTCGCTGTCGCTTTGGGCATTTGCCGGACCGGCGAGTCCGGCCATGAGACTTATCTGCAAGCAAAGGAAAACAAAAAGCGATTTCAGACAGGACATCGGTCCACCGGCGTTGTGAATTTGAATAAACGCCTCATCCTGAGGAGCCGCATTGCGGTGTCTCGAAGGATGGGCCACTTGCTCTTTGGATTGCCGCCCATCCTTCGAGATGGACCTGACTGTCCTCCTCAGGATGAGGTACTGGTTCTGAATTCTTCCCGGATCGCGCTTTGCGCCTTCGGGATAACAAGTGGAAGGAATAGAAGGGGGGGGCGGGCCGCGTCGGCCCACCCCAACTCCGTCTCCTCCCTTAGGACCCGGAGCCCCCACACTTGCCGGTGGCGGTGTTGAAGTTGCCGCATGAAAGCGGTGCGCGCCAATCGGAGATCAGGTCTTTCGAACCGTCCAGATAGTCGGACCATGCATCTCCAACGACCAGGCCGGAGGTTTCCCACACGGTTTCGAACTGTCCGTCGTCCTGGATCTCGCCGATAAGGACCGGCTTGGTGATGTGGTGGTTCGGCATCATCGCAGAATAGCCGCCGGTCAGGTTCGGGACGGACACACCGACAATTGCGTCGATCACAGCATCCGGATCGGTCGTACCGGCTTTCTCAACAGCTTCGACCCACATATTGAAGCCGATGAAATGCGCTTCCATCGGATCGTTGGTGACACGATCTTCGTCGCCGATAAATGCATGCCAGGCATCGATGAACTCGGCATTGATGTCGGTGTCTGCGGACTGGAAGTAGTTCCAAGCGGCCAGGTGACCAACAAGCGGCTCGGTGTCGAGCCCGGCCAGTTCTTCTTCACCCACGGAGAAGGCAACCACGGGGATGTCTTCCGCCTTGATGCCGGCGTTTGCCAGTTCCTTGTAGAAGGGAACGTTGGCGTCACCATTGATGGTGGAGACCACGGCGGTTTTCTTGCCGGCGGACCCGAAGGTCTTGATGTCGGAGACGATCGTCTGCCAGTCGGAATGACCGAACGGCGTGTAGTTGATCATGATGTCTTCTTCAGCAACACCCTTGGACTTCAGATAGGCTTCCAGGATCTTGTTGGTCGTGCGCGGATAGACATAGTCTGTTCCCGCAAGCACCCAGCGCTCGACGCCTTCTTCGTTCATCAGGTAATCGACGGCCGGAATAGCCTGCTGGTTCGGCGCTGCGCCGGTGTAGAAGACGTTCCGCTGGGACTCTTCGCCCTCGTACTGCACGGGATAGAAGAGCAGGGAGTTCAGTTCTTCAAACACCGGAAGAACGGACTTGCGCGACACCGACGTCCAGCAGCCGAATACGGCATCAACGCCGTTCACTTCGATCAGTTCACGTGCCTTTTCGGCAAAGAGTGGCCAATCGGAAGCGGGATCGACGACAACCGCCTCAAGTTTCTTGCCGAGAAGGCCGCCTTTCTTGTTCTGCTCCTCAATGAGCATCAGCATGGCGTCCTTGAGGGTGGTTTCCGAAATCGCCATGGTGCCAGAGAGCGAATGCAGGATGCCGACCTTGATCGTGTCTTCCTGGGCAGACGCGCCGCCGATCATGGTCGAAGCCATCAGGCTTGCCAGTGCGAATTTTGTGAGAGTGTTTTTCATGCCAGTTCCCCTGTTTGAAGGCACCGGTTCCCATCCGGTGCATAGCGGCTGGAAGGACTGCCGCCATCGGGAAAAGATCGTGCGCCGGAATCATTGCGCCGCAACATACGTCAATTGACGTAGCAGGCTGGTTGGCAATCCTGCACCGTGCGCGTCTGTTCGGCATGAATTGTGCTCTTTCACAGGATTCATGAGTAACGGGCGGGAAATCGGGGCATTGGTGACGGCGAGCTGCCCAATTATTAGGCAAGTGCTGCAAATTCGGGCGGCGATATCTTTATGACCGCCCGCCAGCGCATCCTGCCCATTCGCCGCCAGTACAACAAATGGGTCAACAACCAGACGCTGGAGGACTATGCGCTCCGCTTCACGGCAAAGGGCGCGCGCCGGTTTTCGTCACGCGCGATTTCGCAGACGGCCATCGGTGCGATTTCCTTTCTGGCACTGGAAGCGATCGGCGGTGCAATCACCCTGTCGCACGGGACTGCGAATGCGTTTGTCGCCATTTTGGTCGGCAGCCTCGTCCTGCTGATTGTCGGCCTGCCGATCAGCCGTTATGCGATGCGTTATGGCGTCGACATCGACCTGCTGACCCGCGGTGCAGGCTTCGGTTACATCGGTTCGACGGTCACGTCGCTTATCTACGCCAGTTTCACGTTTATACTGTTTGCCATCGAAGCCTCGATCATGTCGAGCGCACTGGAGTTTGCGTTCGGCGTTCCGCTCTGGATCGGCTATATCATCAGTGCCGTCGCCGTCATTCCGCTGGTCACGCACGGGATCACCTGGATCAGCCGATTTCAGCTCGCGACGCAGCCGTTCTGGATCATCCTGAACATCCTGCCCTTTGTGTTCATCGCGTTCACCGATTGGCAAGCGGTCGGTGAGTGGCTGACCTTCTCCGGAATTGATCCGGCCACACAGGCGCCGCGCACCGAGGCCGGTGGCTGGAGCAGTGTCAATCTCATCAGTTTCGGTGCCGCGACGGCCGTGATCCTCGCGCTGATGGCGCAAATTGGCGAGCAGGTCGATTTTCTGCGCTTTTTGCCGGCGGAGGATTTCGGCCGCCGCAGGCATCGGCTGGCCCTTTTCCTTGCCGGTCCGGGCTGGGTGATCCTCGGTGCACCGAAGATGATTGCAGGCTCTTTCCTGGCCGTTCTGGTGCTGTCGCACGGCGTGCCGGTTGAGCATGCAGACGAACCTTCGCGCATGTATGCGGTTGCCTTCGGTTACATGATCCCCAACGAGACCGTGGTCCTGCTTCTGATGGCTGCTTTCGTTGTGGTGGCTCAGCTGAAAATCAACGTGATGAATGCCTATGCCGGGTCGCTCGCCTGGTCGAACTTCTTTTCCCGCCTGACCCATTCGCATCCCGGGCGCGTGGTTTGGCTGGTGTTCAATGTCGGCATTGCGCTTCTGTTGATGGAACTCGGCATTTACACGCTGCTGGAGGAAACGCTCGGCGTCTTTTCCATTATCGCCATGGCGTGGCTGTCGGCGATCTCCGCCGATCTCTTCATCAACAAGCCGCTCGGTCTGTCTCCGCCAGGCATCGAGTTCAAGCGCGCTCATCTTTACGACATTAATCCGGTCGGAACGGGTGCAATGCTGCTGGCAACCGGATTTGCCCTTGCCGCGCAATTCGGACAGTTCGGCGAAACCGCCGCTGCGCTCGCGACCTTTCTTGCAATGGCGATTTCATTTGTCGCCGCACCGGTCATAGCCTTTGCGACCGGGGGAAAATTCTATCTGGCGCGCAAGCCGCGCGCGCGCTGGCAGGAACGCGATCATATTTCCTGTTCCATCTGCGAGAACCCATTCGAGCCGGAGGACATGGCTTATTGCCCGGCCTACCAGGCACCGATCTGTTCCTTGTGCTGTTCCCTGGATGCCAGGTGTCACGATTCCTGCAAGCCCAAAGCCCGGTTAGCCTATCAGGTTGGCACCGTTGCCTCTCTTGTTCTTCCTGAAAAGGTCCTGGTGACTTTGCGTTCAAGGCTTGGCCGCTACGCGCTGGTCTCGGCCTTTTCGATTGCCGGGATTGGTCTCGTCCTCTGGATCATTTACGCCCAGGCGGCAAGCAGGCTCGGTGATCCGACGGGCATCATCGCCCAGACTACCACTCTGATCTTCTTCGTTTTTGCAATCGTCGCCGGTATATCCTCATGGTTTCTCGTGCTCGCCCATGACACAAGGCAGGTCGCCGAGGAAGAATCCGCCCGCCAGAACGCGCTTCTTCAAAAGGAAATCGACGCCCACAGCGTCACCGACGCCGCATTGCAGAAGGCGAAAGAAGATGCGGAAGCGGCAAACCTTGCCAAGAGCCGGTATGTCGTCGGCCTCAGTCACGAGCTTCGCACACCGCTCAATGCGGTCCTGGGGTATGCGCAGGTTCTGGAACGCGACGAAACGCTGCCTGCGGAACGAAAACCCGCCGTTAGTACGATCCGCAGAAGCGCGGAACACCTCTCAGGTCTGATTGACGGTTTGCTCGACATCTCCCGGATCGAGGCCGGTCGCCTGCAGGTTTATTCCAATGAGATCAACATCCACGAATTTCTCGACCAGATCGTCGACATGTTCCGGATGCAGGCCACTGCGAAGGGCCTCGGGTTTGATTTTGAAAAGGCGTCCAACCTGCCGGTCTTCGTGCGGACCGACGAAAAACGCCTTCGGCAGATTCTCGTGAACCTTCTGTCCAATGCGATCAAGTTCACCGACAGCGGCCACGTCTTGTTGCGTGTCGGTTACCGGTCGCAGGTTGCCAGTTTCGTCATTTCAGACACAGGGCCAGGCATTGCATTGGAAGACCAGTCCAAGGTCTTCGAACCGTTCGGGCGCAGCGCGGCGGCCAGCAGCCGAAGGGCGCCCGGTCTTGGTCTTGGGTTGACGATTACCAAACTGCTGACCGAAACCATGGGCGGAGCGATCGCGCTATCGAGCGAGGCCGGGAAGGGGGCTTCTTTCGAAGTGCGCCTCATGCTGGCTGCAGTCGACAGGCCCGTGGACGTCGTACGCCTTGAGCACCAGGTGCGGGGGTACCTCGGGGCCCGCAAGACAATTGTGGTCGTTGACGACAACCCGGATCACCGCGCGCTTGTCAAAGATGTCCTGGCACCGATCGGCTTTACGGTTCTTGAGGCGGAAAGCGGCGCTGCCTGTCTTGACGAGATCCGTGAGCTGAAGCCCGACCTTTATCTCATTGATATCCTGATGCCTGGAATGAACGGTTGGGAACTCGCCAAAGCGCTTCGCGAAGGAGACGAAACCGCGCCCATCATCATGCTGTCGGCGAATATCGGCGACCAGTCCCTGCGTCCGGAAGGGCCGGCGCTCAACGACGCGTCGCTGGCAAAACCATTGGAAATCGGTCAGCTGCTCGATCTTCTTCAAAAGCACCTTGGGGTAACCTGGACAGAAACAAGACAACCGGAAAATCCAGACGAGCCCTCGACGGCCAGAATCCGGTCGCCCGGTGCTAGGCATGTCGCCGATCTGATCTCGCTTGCAGATATCGGATATGTGGAAGGGATTGAAGCAAAGCTTGCCGAACTTGCTGGCACCCCTGAGAACCGTCCGCTGGTGGAGGCGCTGAACAATCATCTCGACCGGTTTGACTTCGATGCCTACAGGGATGTCTTGAGCGAATTGGAAACCCATGACGGATGATCGCCGCGATACGGTTCTGGTGGTGGACGACAGTCCGGAAACGCTCGGGTTTGTCACTGAGGCGCTGAAGAGAACCGGTGTTGCGGTTCTGGTGGCAACCAGCGGTGAAGCGGCGCTCAAAATCTGTGACAAGGTGACACCGGACACGATCCTGATGGACGCGGTCATGCCGGGTCTCGACGGGTTCGAGACCTGCAAACAGCTCAAGGACAATCCGTCATTGCAGCACGTCCCGGTGATCTTCATGACCGGCCTTTCGGAGACCGAGCATATCGTCAAGGCACTGGAATCCGGTGGTGTCGACTTCCTGACGAAGCCGATTGACGTTGACGAGTTGAAAGCCCGGATCAAGGTCCACCTCAAGAACGCCCGGTCCGTGCAAAGTGCGCATGTGGCACTTGATGCCGCTGGCCGTCATCTGGTTGCCGTGACCTCAAGCGGCAGCATTCTGTGGTCCACACCGCAGATCCATACGCTTCTTGAGCGAACCGGGAATTCTGAGGCGAGCCTGGTTCAGCTGGGCAAGGCTCTGGGAGAGTGGCTTGATGCAGCGGCACAGTCGGACGTGCACCACAAGAGCTTCATGCTCGGCATGGCCGAGGACCTGGCGGTGCAACTCCACCCTCTGGGACGCGTCGGGCCGGATGAAAACCTCTTCCGCGTGACCGCAGAAGATGAAGCCGGTCAGATCAAGGCGCTTCAGGACCGGTTCGAACTGACATTGCGCGAAGCTGAGGTCCTCATATGGATCGCCAAGGGCAAGTCCAACAAGGACATCGGCGAGATACTCGGCCTGTCGCCTCGCACGGTCAACAAGCATCTGGAACAGATTTTCGTAAAACTCGGCGTCGAAAACCGCGCGTCGGCGGCCGTGCGCGCGGCAGAGATCATTTACGCGTTTTGAGCGGCCGGTGACATCTGTGACGGCTGCCGTGCTTTTCACCTGCGTGAAGCGCTCTACATCACAGCAGACATGACCACTTTTTAATGCAACTCATTCGCAACAAGCTTGACAGTTGCAAATGATTTGCAATATCAATTGCAGAAATGCGGACGAACCCCATTCAGGAGTCTGGAATGCTGAAGAAACTCGTTCTGGCTGCGTCCATGACGGCAATGACGGCGACCCTGTCCCCGGCTGCGTTTGCTGCGGACAAGATGAAAGTCGTGACCACCTTCACTGTGATCGCCGATATTGCAAAAAACGTTGCCGGGGACACGGCCGAGGTCGTGTCGATTACCAAGCCCGGTGCCGAAATCCATGGCTATCAGCCGACACCGCAGGACATCGTGCGGGCGTCAGATGCCGACCTGATCCTGTGGAACGGCATGAACCTGGAGCTGTGGTTCGAACAATTCCTGTCCAATCTGGGGGATGTCCCCTCGGCGACCTTGACGGACGGTATCGACCCGATCGCGATCAGATCCGGGTCCTATGAGGGCAAACCCAATCCCCATGCCTGGATGGGGCTGGACAATGCGCTGGTCTATATCGACAACATCGTCAAGGCTTTTTCGGAACAGGATCCGGACAACGCGGCGACCTACGAGAAGAATGCAACTGCCTACAAGGACCAGCTTCGCGCGACCATCGAACCGCTCCGGCAGGCCGTCGCCGACATTCCGGAAGAGCAGCGCTGGCTGGTCACCTGTGAGGGCGCCTTCAGCTATCTGGCCCGCGACTTCGGCATGAAGGAGCTTTACCTCTGGCCAATGAATGCCGATCAGGTCGGGACCCCACAACAGGTTCGGGCTGTCATCGACGGGGTGAGGGAAAACGAAATCCCTGTGGTTTTCTGCGAGAGCACGGTCAACACAGCGCCGGCCAAGCAGGTCGCCCGTGAAACAGGGGCTGAATATGGCGGCGAACTTTATGTGGATTCCTTGAGCGAAGCCGGCGGCAAGGTGCCGACTTACCTCGATCTTCTGAAAGTCACCGCGGGAACGGTCGCGGACGGACTGAAGTCAGCCAGCAACTGACATCTGTCCCCGTGATGACCGGCCTCGCGGATCTGCGCCGCGGGGTCGCAATTGTGAAGCGGCGAAATGTGCTTTTTAATAGGGTGACCTGTGCTTCAAATCGTCAAGGACCCGGAGATGGATGCGCCCGCGATCGTGACCGCGGAAAGAGGCGGACTATCCGCTGAGGACGTGACCGTCACCTATCGCAACGGTCATACGGCGCTTTGGAATGCGAGCTTTGCCATTCCCCGCGGCACGGTGACGGCGCTGGTTGGGGTCAACGGGGCGGGAAAATCAACCCTGTTCAAGGCAATCATGGGGTTCGTCCCGGTTGCCAGCGGCACCATCCGTATTCTGGACCGTCCTGTTCGCGACGCCCTGCGCAAGAACCTCGTCGCCTATGTGCCGCAGTCCGAAGAAGTCGACTGGTCCTTCCCGGTTCTGGTTGAAGATGTCGTCATGATGGGCAGGTATGGCCACATGGGTTTTTTGAGGCGCCCGAAACAGGCTGATCACGACGCGGTCAATCAGGCACTCCGCCGGGTCAATATGCAGGATTACCGTCACCGCCAGATCGGAGAACTCTCTGGCGGTCAGCGAAAGCGCGTCTTTCTGGCCCGCGCGCTGGCACAAGACGGGCAGGTTATCCTGCTCGACGAACCCTTCACCGGTGTGGACGTCAAGACCGAGGAGCAGATCGTTGCGCTTTTGAAGGAGTTGCGTGACGAGGGCAGGGTGATGCTGGTCTCCACCCACAATCTGGGTTCGGTTCCCGAATTCTGCGACCGGACGGTGCTTGTTAAAGGGACTGTCCTTGCCTATGGGGCGACGCAGACGACCTTTACCCGCGAGAACCTGGAACAGGCCTTTGGCGGNGTGCTGCGCCACTTCACCATTTCCGACGAGACGNTGCACACTGATGGCGACCAGCGCAAGGTGACGATCCTTACCGACGATGAACGCCCGTTCGTTCAATATGGCGACGAGGTTCAGACGACCGAGCGCGGTCAGCAATGAGCGTCCTGCTGGAGCCCTTTGCCTACAACTACATGGTCAATGCCATGTGGGTATCGGCACTGGTCGGCGGGGTCTGCGCGTTCCTTTCAGCCTATCTGATGCTGAAGGGTTGGTCGCTGATTGGCGACGCCCTGTCCCACTCCGTCGTTCCGGGTGTTGCGGGCGCCTATATCCTGGGCCTGCCGTTCGCGCTCGGGGCTTTCATTGCCGGCGGCCTTGCCGCAGGCACAATGCTGTTTCTGTCTGAACGCTCAGGTCTCAAGGCCGATGTGATCATCGGCCTGATTTTCACGTCCTTTTTCGGGCTCGGGCTGTTCATTATTTCGGTCAGCCCGGCGTCCGTTTCCATCCAGACCATCACCATGGGCAATATATTGGCGATCACGCCGGAAGACACGCTTCAACTTGCCATCATCGGTTTCGTTTCCCTGGCGGTTCTGCTGGCGAAATGGAAGGACCTTATGGTGACCTTTTTCGACGAGAACCATGCGCGCTCCATTGGTCTCAATCCCGGTCTGCTGAAAGCGATTTTCTTCGTTTTGCTCTCCGCCTCCGTCGTTGCGGCGATGCAGACGGTAGGCGCGTTTCTGGTGATCGCAATGGTGGTCACGCCCGGCGCAACCGCCTATCTTTTGTGCGACCGCTTTCCACGGCTGATCGCGCTTTCCGTGGCNATTGGCGCACTGACAAGCTTCACCGGCGCCTATATCAGCTACTTTCTGGATGGTGCGACTGGCGGTATCATCGTCACCTTGCAGACGCTGATCTTTCTGTTTGTCTTTCTGCTTGCCCCCAAACACGGCTTTCTGGCAGCCCGCCGCAAGGCAGCCGCAGCGCTGCGAAACAGACCCCTGGATGCGACTGCGCCGGCTGATCTGACTGCCGTCCGTGCGGACAAGGGGGAGACGGTCTGATGGAACTCGACACGCTCCTTCTCCCCTTCAAATTTCCGTTCATGCAGAACGCCTTCCTGATCTGCATCATCGTCTCCGTTCCGACTGCACTCTTGTCCTGCTTCCTGGTCATGAAGGGCTGGGCACTGATGGGCGACGCGGTCAGCCACGCCATCCTTCCAGGCGTTGTGCTCGCCTACATCTTTGGTATTCCGCTGCTGATCGGTGCCTTTGCCGCCGGTATGCTGTGCGCGCTTGCGACCGGTTACCTTGCGGGCAACAGCCGGGTGAAACAGGACACGGTCATGGGGGTGGTCTTTTCGGGCATGTTTGGCCTCGGCATCGTTCTTTATGTTGCCGTTGAGACCAACGCTCATCTCGACCATATCCTTTTCGGAAACATGCTCGGTGTCGGAGCCAAAGATCTTCTGACCGCCGGGATCATCGCCGCTGTTGTGGGGTGCGCGCTGGTTCTGAAATGGAAGGACTTGGTCCTGCACAGTTTTGACGCGGCCCAGGCACAAGCGTCAGGGCTGCCTGTCAACTTACTGCATTATGGTCTTTTGGCGGCCTTGTCGCTGACCATCGTTGCGACCTTGTCAGCCGTCGGTCTGATCCTCGCAATTGGCCTTCTGATTGCCCCCGGAGCCATCGCCTTTTTGCTGGTGCGCACGTTCGGCACCATGCTTTGGGTTTCCGTCCTCGTCTGCATGGCCTCAATGCTCGCGGGAACCTATGCCAGCTTCTTTCTGGACAGCGCGCCGGCGCCGACCATTATTCTCATTATGACTGCGGTTTTCATCATCGCCTTCATTCGGCGGCTTGTCCTGACCCGGCGGGCTTCTTTGCAGCGGATTGCGCCAGTCCAATAGTCGAAATTCATCGCTGATTGACGTTGCGACACATGCCCTTGTGGGCGTGAACGCATGATGTGCAAATGACATTTTAACCGAGTGCAAAAGAAGTTGGGAAACCCTGCTTGTATTTCGGTATCAGTGACATAACATAATATCTGGCTAAGAAATTCTCACGCGATTCTATCGTGAAATGGGAGTGGACTAATATAGCCTTAAGAGAATCGTAAAGTGTGGGCGGAAATATTCAGAAATATTCTGATTTTCATTTAGAATTTCTGAAATAATGTCTGATATCGACAAGAATAAGTGAGTAACTAGTTGTATCAAGTGTGAATAAATCAGGGTTGGTAGGAGCGCGGAGGATAAATTGGAACGACAGAACAAATCCCAGGCTTTTGCAGCCCCACACGATACCGATGACAACCACGTTGCACACGGCTTTACGCCAACGGTCATGGAGACAACTGTTGAGCGATCAACAGGAAAAATAATCGACCAGGACGGGGCCTTTTTCGAAATCCGCTCAGCCGGCAAAGCCCTTTCGGCGTCGAGAGCGGTATCTTGTCTTGTCAAACCCGAGATTGACGATGTGGTCGCGCTGCTGGAGACCAATGAGGGTGTTTTTGTAACCGATGTGTTGCTCCGGCCCGAAAAGGACAGCTCGACGCTGACGCTGGATCTCTCGCGAACAGACGGATCACCACAAGAAGCCGTGCTTTCTGCCGGCAGTCTCAAACTGGAAGCGGAAGACCGGCTGGAAGCCTCCGGCAGACAACTCGGATTTACATTTGAGAATATCCTGATGTCCGGCAGCCGCATTGCCCTTGTCGGCCAAAGGCTCATGACATCAATGCAGGAGATCGTCAGTCAGGCCGGTAAGTTGCTGGCAACTTACGATGTGTCGTCGACGCGTGCCAAGAACCGCATCGACACTGTCAGCGACACGGATCAGCTCAAGGCAGGCGCAATCCAGTCGCAGGCCGAGACGGTGTCGATTACGCAGGCAGGATCATCGATCATCGTTGCCAAAGAAGATGTGCGCATGGACGGCAAGCGCATAACCATGGGCTGATGCCGCTTCGTTGAAAGTGGATCAGCCTCGTTGTCGTTGCCGCAAACCGAGGTCTGGTGAATGCGCGTCATAAAACCCCAACGTCTTGGTCTGATGACCAAAACAATGCCGCACAATAGCGCGGGGCTTTTCATCGTCTCGACCTTCACGCTGTTTGATCTGCGCGATCCGGGTGACATTCTGGCCGAAACGGCGATGTGGCCCATGGTGGCCGAGGAATTGCCCAAGGGGACCGTGTTCGACGCGGCCTACCCGAAGCCATTTGGTGAATTCCTGATTGCCGGCTGCGCGATGTCGCAAGACCCCGTCAAGGCAATGCATGTTGGTGTGACCGTTGGCGAGCAAAGCCGGTATCTGTCCGTTTTTGGTGACAGGCACTGGGAAATCGACGGAGACGATCCTGTCTTTTCAGAGCCTGATCCGTTTACGAAAATGCCTCTGACGCCGGACCGCGCGTTTGGTGGCGAAGGGTTTGTGCCAAATCCAGTCGGGCAGGGGGCACATGCGGCTGAGTTGAATGCGAGTATACCGCGCCTCCCGCTGCCAAACGTGGAACTTGCCGGATCTGAGATCAAGTCGATCGGCGACCGTCCGGCACCTGCACTTGTTGGTCCGATCGCCCTGGACGATCCAGCGCGCCTTTCGCTTGCCGGATCATTCAACAAGGCCTGGGTCGACCAGCAAATGCCGGACTGGCCTACCGATTTCGACCCGCGCTTTTTCATGTCTGCGCCCCTGGAACAGCGCCGCCAGTCCTTCTACGCGGGCGACGAGGCTGTCAGGGTTGTCGGCATGTCTGCGAGCGTTCCGGATCTGCAAACTCACTTGCCCGGTATCCGCGCGCGCGCCTTCGTGACACTTGGCGCTGAAGAGGTGCAGCTGACGGAAATCCAGATGCGCACCGACACGGTCTGGGTCTTCGGCTCACAGATGAAGGGCGTTGTCGTCAATCGGGGCATGCTCGAAGTCTCGGACCTGGATGGCCGCGATATCAGCGCGGTCATGGTTGCCTATGAGCGGCTCAAGGATGCCCCGAGGCCAACCAGCTATTACCAGGGTGTTTTCGATCTTCGCAGCGACCCGGACGAAGGGCACAAATACCTTCTGGCCGATGGCCAGCTGTCGCACAAGGAAGATCCGGAAGAAATCGAACGGCGGGAGCAGGACAGGATCGCTGAAGCGCAAACCCGCCTGGAAAAATGGACGGAAGGCCGCCAGTGGCGTCTTGAACGCCACTTTGGCGATCATGGTCTGCCGCCTTCTCTCGTGCCTGCCGTCGACGAGCCGGACCTGAAACCGATCCTGCTGCCCAGCACCGAAGATATTGCGCGCGGCGATGTCGATATCGCGCGGCTGATGTCCGATGCAGAGGATCTGCGGCGAGAAGCTGAACTGAAGTCCGGATTGGCGAACGCAGAAATCCTCGGTGTTGTTCGCCAGCTTGGCCTGAAACCGCCCGTTTTGCCTCAAGCTGACGAGAGCGAAATCGAAAGACTGAGCCAGACCACGGACGCCGAACAAGGTTTCCTGCCGGCATTTGAAGATCTCCTTCCGCAAGACACGCTCGACAAAATGCTGGCAGACTTCGAAGCGGCTCCAAAGTCCGATCAATCGGCTCCCGAAGAGCAGGATCCGCAAGTGGCGTTCGAAAAAGCCAAGGCCCGGTTCTTAAACGAACCGTCTGCAGGGCTCTTGTCGGTTGCGAAAGATATGATCGCCAAAAGTTCCGATGGCCCGACGCCCCCTTCAGCGGATTTGCTTCCGGTTGATTTTGGCGGCGTCGACCGCGCGCCTGAGGACGGCGAGGCGACGTCCGCCGCGCAGGAAACCAGCGAAGCGACGGGATTGGACGATTATCTTAGCCACGCCTTTCCCGGATTGGCTGATGAGGAAGATGCGCAGCCCTCCGAAATGCTGAAGTCCGCTCTTGCTGACACCGGAGTAAACGGTGAAACGGCCGCCACGTCATTGACGGCTGCAAAGGATCAACTGGCAGACGCGGAAGAAAATCTTGAGGACGCGCTCGCAACTGCAAGAAGGACCGCCGCGCAAGCGATCGCCCCACTGGAACCGATAGGACCCCAAGCCGCGGAATTGCTGGGCGCATTCGTCAGGTCGCATCTCGAGCAGGGAGGCGCGTTGGCTGGCCGGGACTTCGCCGGCGCGTCACTTGTTGATTTGTCGCTGGAAGATGCGGACCTCAAGGGCGGCTTCCTGGAAAACTGTGATCTTTCCGGAGCAGTCTTGCACAGAGCGGTCTGCGAGAGCGCAGCCTTGACCGGTGCGCGCCTCACTGACGCCGATTTTTCCCGTTCCGACTTTTCACAAGCCAATCTGTCGAACGTTCAGGCAGCAAGAGCGACTTTCAAACAGGCGACATTCAGGGACGCGACCATCATAAGAGCGGATTTCTCGGATTGTGATTTTTCCGGCGCAAGTTTCGAGAACTGTACCTTCATCGAATGCAAGTTCCCCAACGCGCGCTTTTCCGGCGTCACAATGAAGGATTGCTCAATTGCGACCTCGGACCTGAACGGCCTCAAGGCCGATGGAGCAAATCTTACGCACACGAGTTTCTTGTCGAGCCAACTCAACCATTCGGACTGGACGAGGGCCAAACTGAAAAAAGCATCGTTCGCCGATGTTGCCTTCCGAAATTCCACCATGGCGAATGCCAATCTTGATGAATGTGGCTGGTTCGGCGCGACCGACATGTCCAAGTCGAATTTCTCAAATGTCGACGCGGTCCAGTGCGGCTTTCAGGATGCCGTAATGCGGGAAACCGCGTTTCTTCAGGCAGTGTTTGACGGTTGTAACCTGGCTGGCACGGATCTTGAGCTGGCCGACATGCGGCTGTCCTCCTTCAAAGGCAGTGTGTTCGCCTTTTCAAGGGTCAAGCAGGCAGATCTTTTCGGCGCCAACCTCCGCGAAGCGAGCTTTCGGGGGGCTGATCTGACGCAGAGCAATTTTCGCTCGGCGAATTTTTTCCGCACAGATCTTTCGGAAGCGTCAATCGCCTTTGCAGATTTCTCCCATTCGAATTTGCAGCTCACCAACATGGAAGCGCGGCCATGATCACACTCGAAAGCCTTGCGGACTTCATTCGGTATGGCGAGCCGATCCTGGAAGCGGATTTCTCCGGCTGTGACCTGTCCGGGCGGAATCTCGCCGGAGCAGTGTTTTTGCGCTCAAATTTTTCCGGTGCGAACCTGACCGGAGCAGACATCTCCAAGTGTTTGTTTACAGAATGCAATCTGCAGGATGCGCGTTTCGACGACATCAAGACCGAACAAGCCGTTTTCCTGAAATCAACCCTCGACCGGGCCAGCATGGGTGGCTGCTGGTTCGAAAAGGTATCGTTCCTGGAAACATCGGCGAAAAGCAGCAATCTGGCCGGGGCCAATTGCATAAGCTGCCAGTTTGTCGCCGCAGATCTGGAAGGTGCGGACTTGAGCGGTGCCGCGCTGTTGAATTCTTCGATGGTCGAATGCACTGCAACGGACACGAACTTCAGCGACGCTCTCATTGAATCCACAGTGCTGGTCGGGATGGACTTCTCCACTGCCACNTTNNCNGACGTCATGCTCCAGGCAGCGATGTTCATCAAGTGTGACCTGACGTCGATNGACTTCTCCGACACCCCGGTCACGCAATGCGGGTTCGTCGAAACGGCACTCGATGGCTGCCGCTTCGAACGGTCAGATCTCACGGGAAGCGTATTGGTTGGAAGCAAGTTGCAAGGCGCTTCATTTGCCGAAGCGATCGCCGATATGGCGCTTTTCTGCGACGCGGATTTGCAGCAGGCTGTGTTCGCCGGAGCCAAGCTTGAAATGGCCAATTTCACCGGGAGCGACCTTCGGCAGGCTGACCTGACGGGAAGTCTTTGCGCAAAGGCCCTGTTCGACCAGGCGGATTGCCGCGGGACTGTTTTCACCGGCGGTGATCTCAACATGAGCAATTTTTCAAACAGCAACCTGGATGGTGCGGACATGTCCCGGGCGGCAATGCACATGACTGACTTCCACAATGCGAGCATCAACTCGACCGTGATGACCGGCGCGCACGGATCAATACGACAAACCGATGATTTGCGGCTGATCTGCGAGATCTACGATCCCCGCAAAGTTGCGTTGGCCGACTAAAGGAGAAGACCGTGTTTGCCATTAATCAGCTTGGAAGCATGAGCCTTGGCATCGTCGATGTCTGCAACGTGGTTACACCTGCCGGTCCCGTACCGACGCCCTTTGTCAATGTTGCTCTTTCGACCACCGCAGTTCCGAACGTGCTCACCGTCTTTCTCAGCGGCGCTCCCGCGCACAATCTTCTGACGAGCAGCGTCATAACGAGCGGCGATGAAGCAGGCGTCGGCATGGGGGTGGCATCGGGAACATTCATCGGCCCGAGCCGCCACCTGACGAGTTCGTTCAAGACGTTTTACGGCGTGGCGCCGGCAACGCGGCTCACCGATACCACGATGCAAAATTCGACCAACATCGTCGGCATGACGCTGACACCGAGCCAAGTTTCCGTCTTGGTACTGTCTTGAATAATGAGAATTGCAGGGAAGCCTTGGGCAAGTTCAAAAGGAGACCGGCATGTCAACCGTAGATGATGCTGACTACGTGGTCACGCAAAGCAATGTGGGTGAAGAACTCAACGCAACAGTTCTGATCCCCGATCCCGGCAGTTCTGCCCTGGCCGTGTCCTCACTGACGAAGGCTAACAGCAGCTTTCTGAGGATCGGACAGTATGAAGCCTCCGAAGAAGGTGACCGGTCGCCGACAAACCTGACCAGCGCGGCGAGGGGCGTTCTTATTCAGACGACGGGAGGACTGTTCTTCACGGTCAACGAAGATGCCTACCAGCAATTCGTCTCCAATCTTGACCACCATGTCCAGGGCAACGTCACAAGGAAGATCGAGGGCAACAACACGACCACGATATCCGGAACAAATGACGTCAACACAACCGGAGTGAGCCGTCATACCGGCGAAGGCTTCACGATCTCGACCGGCAGCTACACCGACATTCAGCCGAGCAACTCAAAAGACATTCGCTTGAAGTCCGACAACAAGGTCGACATTGAAAGTGACAGTGGCGTCAAGCTCGCCGTTGGAAGCAGTCACTACGCCAAGATTTCCAGCGAAGGTCTCTGGGAAACCAACTTCGCCGATGCGATCGACGTTACCACTGGAACGACCCACAGCCGTTTTGGAGGGTGGACGACCGAAGAATATTATGGCGGCAAGTTTACGTTCAACATCGCAGGAACGATTGAGTTGTCTCTTGCGGTGAACATATCGATCAACCTGCTGGTCGATATTTCGGTCGGTACGCTCAGCTTGAGTGCCGGCGGCATAGAAATGGGATACAGAAAGATCGATGTTGAGGTCCAGGAGTTGAAAATCGACAGCACGACCATCGATATGTCTCGGAACCTCATCGAAATTGAAACCAATGATGCCATCAAGTGCGAGGCAGATGGTGTGAAGCTGTCAAAGGCAGCGGTGAAGCTTGCAACCGGACTGCAGATCATCGGCTAGGGTACGGACCCTGGCGTTTCGTCTTCGGGAAGAAGAAAATGAACCTTACGGTTTCAGAGAAATGTGACGCCGCTGAAGATCTGATTGAAAAGGGCAAGCTGGAGGACGCGGAGTTTCTGCTGGATCAGGTGCTTGAAAGCCATCCTGCGGAAATACGGGCACTTGTCGGTAAGTCTGCTTTGCTCATCAAGTCCGGGGACCTGCAGAAAGCAAAAGCTCTGCTGCAGTCAGCTTATGAACGCAGCCCTTCCGATGCAGTGGTTCAGACAAATCTCGCGAATGTCGCGTTGCTTGAAAACCGCATCAACGACGCAGTCGTCCACCTTGAGACGGCGCATGCGGAAAGATCCGACTACCTTCCCCCGATCCTTCTGCTGGCGCAGTTACGCAGTCAGTCGGGAGAGGCAACTGAGGCGGCCAGTTGGCTGACGAAGGCAACAAAACTAGCTGCTGGAGATGCCAACGTGCTGGCTGCCGGAGCAGGATTTCTTCTTGCCCACCAAAAGATATCGGAAGCCAAGGCTTCTTTTGAAAAAGCGCTCGATGTTGATCCGGGCCACGTAGGTGCGCTCGCCGGGCTTGCCCAATTGAGTTGCCTGCTGGGTGAATTTGATCGCGCCGGCGAGCTGGCAAAGAGAGCACACCTCCTGTCGCCCCAGGACCCGGAAGTCGCGGTTACGCTCGCAAAGGTATATCTTGCCGCCGGCGCTCCGAGTGAAGCTGAAAAGCTGATGGATCGGTTCAAAGCCCGCCTTGCCGACTTCACACCGGTGGTCCTTGTTTGCGCCGAGATTGCAATAGCGCGCGGGCAAACTGC
>JGI12316J14372_10002440_pt1 | contig 20031 bp, 25 predicted proteins | sample MarCyaLeptolynsp_FD_14372 | JGI IMG/M metagenome (IMG submission 14372) | reverse complement strand
AGCTAGCAGATAGTTCTTTGCACTCAAGTATTGATAAAATATCACTCTGGCTTTTGTTTGTTGAATACATGAGCTGGTTAGCACGCTGAATTGACCAGTCAGGGTTTATCCTTTCAATTAGTTTGAATTTATTTGTACTTTCCACCTGGCCCTCTTGCAACACGCGAAAATACCAGCCGGTTTTACTTGTATTTTGAACCCAAAAAGGGAGCTTGGCCTGATTGAATTTTCGTGCCAGCTTCCAACAGGGTTGACGTGGTTGAGAAATTTGCACAATTACACTGCCTACCTCGTATGTGTCACCAATACAGACGTCACTCTCGAGTAAGTCTGAGGTAGTAAAATTTTCACCAAAAGCCCCATTACATGGTGTTGGTAACTGAATGCGTCTACGTAAAGGAAAGCGAGCGCGTTGATTCCAATATTGATAATGTTCTATTGGATAGACATTTACCGCTTTATCTATGCCTCCATGCACAGTTAGGTCAGCTTGTTTATCACCAGCAAGGTTATACTTGCTCAAGGATACGGCACCTGTCACAGGCTGCTTAAAGATTGCACTTGTCCAATCGGGCGCGATGGTTTTTGGTTTACCTACTTGAATGCTTTCTATACGCATGGTGCAATCGTTATTAATTAAACATGCATTGTAATTGACCAATGTCATAAGCAAAAGACTTGGAGAAAACACATGAGCTGGTGGGGTAAATTAGCCGGGGGTGGTATCGGCCTTTTATTAGGTGGGCCACTTGGAGGCATGTTGGGAGCGGTGCTTGGGCATCAAGTCGACAAGGCTAAAAAATTAAAAATGGGTTTTGACCCTGGTTCGCAAGAAAGAGCACAAGCGGCATTTTTTACCGCAACTTTTTCAGTCATGGGACACATTGCTAAGGCTGATGGACAGGTAACCCAACAAGAGATTCAGGTGGCTGAAGGAATTTTTAGTCACATGAATTTTCAACCTGAGCAAAGACAAGCTGCGATTGAGTTATTTAATAAAGGCAAACAGGATGATTTTAATCTGCAGGAAGTATTAGCTCAGTTCAAACAGGAGTGTGGGCGTAAAATTACTTTGATTCAAATGTTCATGCAGATTCAACTGCAAGCAGTTTATGCGGATGGCAGCAAGCATGTGCAAGAAGAGCGTATTTTGAAGGAAATATGTGATGCGCTGGGTTACCCGGTAGCAATGTTGTCCCAGTTGGAGGCAATGTTATTTTCGCAACGACAAGGCCAGTCTGGCTATGCTCACCAGGCTCCCACACAGAGCGATATTAAAAACGCCTATTCAATTTTGGGGCTTGATGAAAGTGCGAGTGAAGCTGAGGTAAAGAAAGCTTACCGGCGTTTAATGAGCCAGCATCACCCGGACAAGCTTATATCCAAGGGTTTGCCAGAAGAGATGATTCAGATTGCNACGGATAAGTCGCAGCAAATTCAAAAAGCTTATGAGNTGATTAAGAAANCCACTAAATCTTAGAGTTTAGTGTAATGAACTTTGCAATTCTCTAGGAGTGAACTCAGGGATAGGGTTTTTTTGGATAAGTTCTAGAACTAANTGTAATGCAAAATCCATTTGCTCCAGGTCCGTTCGGTCAGCTTCTTGGCATTGNGCAAGCGAGGCTTCATAAGAGACTTGAGAGACAACNGATAANGCATAATCTCTTTCTCGCTCACTGGAACAGGTTTCAAAGTTACGCAAAGCATTGAATACACGGTTGGTTAGTTCNCGATACTCTTCAATATTCATTTTNGCCTCCCTGCATTGCTGACATGCAGCTTAGCCTAATATTTCAAATATCATCTTTCAATTACACGCAGCCTAACTTTACTACCGTCCATAAAATAAATGTGCGCAAGTGTTAACTTGCGCACATTTATTTGTTGGTGTTAAGGAGGGTTATTTTATGTATGTTGAAGCGGGCTGAATGGATTGAGGAAATGGCTGTCTTCAGCTGCAAACTTCACTCCTGGGAATTTATGTTCCATGATGTAGTGAATACGCTTTTCATGTTTTTTAGGGCAGTATATCAAGATTAAATATTTGCCTGCGGCAAGGTCTTTTTCAAATTCTGCAAGTTTNTTATTTTTNCTTGAAATACCAATAAGACCACCTTCCCATAAACCAAAGAATGTGATTAATGCAACTATAAAGAAGTAGATAATGCCGGGNAGTTCGATACCNAAAGGCTTAAGAAATATGAGTAAACCCACNGCAATAAGGCCAATAGTCAAACCTATTAAACCACCGATTAAACCATCNCTAACCAAGTCTAAGGTTTCTAAATAATTGCTTGAATGTAAGCGTCGTTTTTTAAGGCCCGACTCATCATTTGAAACAATATGAATAAACCAATCTTTTACGCCTGAGCGTTCTAACTCATGTGAGATGTTATCTACACACTACTTAAGCTAGGAGCAAGATAATACATTGTCTTCATTTTCACTCTCCTGTTGTTAACAAGTTAATGATTAAGCTGATTTGATATTGTTATTTTTTTCAACTGATAAGTATTTTTTACTCTTGAAATAGCTTTGTATCAAGTCATTGAAGTTACATGTGTGATTAAGTGTAAGTAACTATTATGTATGCTTAATGTATTGAATGTATTGATAAAAATGCAGATAAGTAGGACATTTAACATGTATAACTATTAATTTGTCTTATAAGCCAAAATAATTATTTGAATCAAAGAATGAATTAATCGGCTGTTATGTCATCTCCATTTTTAAGTTCAGGGGTTCTCCATAACAGGATGGTTAATACTAAACCGAGGATAAAAATAGATATTCTTAACCATGTAATGGATAAAAAATAAATTGAAATACTCAGGGTGAGCCAGATAAAAATAATTGCACGTATTTTTACATGGCGTGGCATACCTTGCTTACCTTGGTAGTTTTTGATCAGAGGACCAAAAAAACTGTGGTTCAACAACCATTGATGAAAGCGTGGTGAAGACTTAGCAAAACATCCGCCGGCGAGTAATATAAATGGAGTGGTGGGCAATAAAGGAAGCACAATGCCTATGACGCCCAATGCAACTGAGAGCCACCCCGACATAATAAGAAAATAGCGTGTGGCCTTGGTTTGCATGAAAGTAATCAGCTTGTCAGCTTAGTCATTATTAAACGGACATATATCATAGCCTGTTTTTGTATCTCAAGCGGCGTCTAATTGGATTTCAAAAAGGCATGGGATTTTGTAGGTGTTTCGGCCCAATATTAATAGTAGATAATGTGGCCATATAGCTACATTGAATAGAGAAATAGCTTTATATAAGGACATTTTTTATTCGGCCAGTTCTGATAATGGTCACTATTCATTTTAAAATTTCTGGCTGAGTATGGGCTATAATCTTGCTGGCGTTGAGGGAATGGTCTTTTCTTCAGAATCATTTCTGAAAATGCGTTTTATTTTTAATACAAATAAAATTTCGAGTTTATAAAAATAATAATTGAGTGCCTCATGTATACAATAAAAATGGCACATTAGGAGAGTTTCTATGGGAATGTTTGCATATATTTTTCTGGGCTTAATCGTCGGCGCATTCGCTAAATGGATTATGCCGGGAAAAGATCCGGGGGGAATTTTTGTTACTATAATATTAGGTATTGCAGGCGCAATGATTGGTGGGTTCCTAGGAAATCAATTGGGTATTGGTGATGTCACTGGATTTAATTTAGTCAGTATAGGACTAGCTACAGGCGGCGCAATTATATTACTAGTGATTTATCGAGTCGTTACGAAATAGTATTCGCTAAATTTTTTACCAGAATATATTTTCTGTGTGATGAGCATCACATAATAAAGTAATCAGTACTTCAGTTTTGGTGAATATGGCAGTTAAGCCGTAGTTAAGACTTAATAGATAAGGGCTTCGCTATGTCGGACGCAATAATGCAGGCAGGTATTCAAGGTGTACAGGGTGGACTTGATCAGTTTGGTCGAGCATCCAGCCAGATTGCTTCTTCATTTGCCAGTTCTGCAACTAATAGCAATAATTCAATTGCTGACAGTCTGATTGAAATTAAACAGGCACAGCGTAGTGTTGAAGCATCGGCAAAAGTTGTTTCTGTTGCGGATTCTTTAATTGGCTCATTACTTGATGAGCTTGCCTGAACGATTCATTGTTCTGCATTCGCTTGAATAATAATGGTGTGCTGCTCTAAGCTTCCTTTTTGTGTAAATGCTTCTTCCGGCATTGGATTCTGGTGTGCGAGTTTAAAATCGTCACTACCCACCCATTGTTTAAACGCCATTTCATCTTCCCATTCAGTGTAAACAACATAAGGGGTATCACTCGTCTGTGGTTTGAGGATCTGCATACGCTTAAAGCCTGTTTGCTTGTCTATCTGTCCAGCACGTTGTTGAAAACGCTCTTCAAACTCCTGCTGCCAATCAGGGTGAACATATACTCGATTAGTAACTACATGCATAATAGAATAATCCTCAATTAAATTAATGACTTAGAATAGAGTTCAGTAAATGTGATTGTGTCTTATATGTGATTTACTTGCAAATGAGTGAGTGCTCACTTACAATCTGCTGACTATGAGTACACGTGAAAAAATTATTACTGCTGCGGTAGATTTATTTATCAAACAAGGTATTGCAGGTACAACAACGAGAGAAATCGCAGCAACAGCTTCAGTAGCTGAGGGTTCGATCTACCGTTACTTCCCAAGCAAAGACGAATTGGCCTGGCAGGTGTTTGATGACTATCACCAAGCACTCGCTCAAAAACTTCAGCAATCAGTAATAAATGAACAACAGTTGATGGATAAGATTGCTGCTTTAGTGCATTGTTTTTTATCCATGGCAGATGAAGACTGGTTAATGTTCAGGTATTACCTAACTTCTCAGTATACACATATGCAAAAAGTTGATAGTACAACATTGACGCCATACAAAGTTGTTATGCAAGTAGTACAAGAGTTAATAGAGTCCAAGGCAATTAAAAGCAATGATGTAAATTTATTATGCGCAATGGTAATGGGTGCAGTGCATCAAATAGGCATTAACAAAATCTACGGAAGAATCCATGGTGACCTATTACCGCATAAACAATTAGTAACACAGACGATATTTCAAATGCTAAGTGCTAATGAGTGTGGGAAATGAAAAGTATTTTTGCATTTTTTACAACTAAGCGTTTTGCACCTTTATTCTGTGTTCAATTCCTGGGTGCGTTTAGTGACAATGTTTTCAGATCAGCACTGTTAATACTGATTACCTATAAATTTGCACAACAGATTGGAATAGAGGCGTCCATATTAAATATGGCAGCTGCTGGACTGTTTATTTTGCCATTCTTTCTTTTTTCTGCTTTTGGTGGCTTGCTTGCTGACAAATATGCAAAACATAGATTAATTAGATATATAAAAGCACTTGAGTTTTCCATACTTGCGATTGCTTGCTACGCACTAATTAAGAGTCACGTTATTTTATTGTTTATTTGTTTGTGTTTAACAGGCTTACAATCTGCATTGTTTGGACCATCAAAATATGGAATTTTGCCTGAATTACTAAAAGAAAGGGAGCTGCTTTCTGGTAATGCCTTGATGGGGGCGGGGACATTTTTATCTATCTTGTTGGGAACTATTATTGGTGGATTATTGGTTCTCGGAGATTATGGTGCTGTTACTATTTCTATTGTCTTATTAACTGCGGCAATTTTTGGTTGGTTTAGTAGTTTTTTGATCCCTAGGCTCACAAGTGCTAATCCGGACTTGAAGTTGAATGCCAATATATTCAGGCAGACCTATGAAATATATAAATTAGGCATAAAGCATTGGGAAATCAGACGTGTGATATTTGCCATATCATGGTTTTGGTTCCTAGGCTACGTTATTCAGTCGCAATTGAATCCGCTGGCGGCGAATGTACTGCATGCTGATGAGCAGGTAGCAGTTTTACTATTGGTAATGTTTACTATTGGTATTGGTGTCGGCGCAATATTATGTGGAAAAACCATGGCGGGTGAAATAAGCGCACGCCTAGTTCCGTTTGCAGCGCTGATAATGTCAGTTCTTAGCTTGGATTTATATTTAGCATTAAGTGCCATTGACAGTGTATATGAAAGTGAAAACTTAAAAACTGTTTCAGCATTTATGTCTGAAGCAAAACACTGGAGAGTGTTAATAGATATGTTGCTGTTATCAGTAGCGGCCGGTTTTTACATTGTACCATTGTATACGCTTCTGCAGAGACGGGTTGAAGATAAGCTGCGCTCACGCACGATCGCAGCTAATAATATCTCCAATGCCATGTTTATGGTGTTGGCATCAATATTAGTGATTGCAGTATTGGTGGCAGGTTTTGAAATACCAGATTTATTCTGGATGTTGGCAATTCTTAATTTTTTTGTGGCGATATATATTATGAAGATAATACCTAAACAATCGTTAAAAACCCTTGGCAGAGTGCTGTTTAAATTATTATACAGAGTTGAGGTTAAGGGTTTAAAGAATTACCCGCAAGATAATACTCCGCATGTAATTGTGGCTAACCATGCATCATTGTTGGACGGGCCTTTATTGATGAGTTATATGCCCGAGATGCCAGTATTTGCAATTAATACTGGTGTGAATAAAAAATGGTGGGCAAAAATATTTACCCAGTTTTTCGAAATGTATCCATTAGACCCCACTCAGCCTATGGCCGTGAAGGGCCTGGTGAAGATGCTGCGTAATGGACGTAAGGTTGTGATCTTTCCAGAAGGGCGTATTACCAGTAATGGTGGCTTAATGAAAATATACGAGGGTTCAGCGAAAATCGCTGAGCTCGGGCACGCTAAGTTACTGCCTGTACGCATTGATGGTGCTCAGTACACAAGTTTTGGTCGCTTAAAGGAGTTGGTTAAATTAAAACTGTTTCCTAAAATCACAATCACTATCTGTCCGCCAGTGGCATTGGATGTGCCTAAAGAGATTCGTGGCGGAGCACGTAAACTTGCATTAAGGCGCAAGGTTTACGATGTTATGACCGATATGGTTTACAGAACCAGTGAAACTAATGGAACTTTATATGCAACATTGTGCAAGTCACAAACAATATATGGCCCTAAGCATGAAGTCTTAGAAGATATAGAACGTAAACCTATCACCCTTGGCAGAGTGCTTCTGGGGAGTGTAGTGCTGGGAAGACGTTTATCGCGATATATTTCTCGCCATGAAAATGTTGGCATGTTGCTGCCTAACGCGATTGCTACGGGTGTGAGCTTTTATGCTTTACAAGGCTTAGGTGTTGTACCTGCCATGTTGAATTTCACGGTTGGGAAAAACAGCCTTTTATCTGCAATAGACACTGCACAAATAAAAACTGTTATTACTTCGCATAGATTCATCCAGCTTGGCCAACTGGAAGAACTTGAAGAAGCGCTGACAGGGAAAGTTAATATTGTTTATCTGGAGGATATTAAACAACAAATAAACCTGTTAGATAAACTGATGGGGTTGTGGGTGGTAAAAACAAAAATAGGTTTATTGAAGCATCAAAATAATAATCAGGATCCAGCAGTTATTTTGTTTACTTCTGGCTCGGAAGGATCACCTAAAGGGGTCGTTCTTAGTCACAAAAATCTACTTTCAAACCAAGCGCAAGTTAAAGCATGTCTGGATTTTTCTTCTAAAGATAAATTCTTCAATGCATTGCCGGTATTTCATTCCTTTGGTTTGGGCGTGGGCCTGGCGTTGCCTATCTCCAGTGGGATTAAGACATTTTTATATCCATCGCCGTTACATTATAAAATAGTTCCGGAATTAGTTTACGATACAAAAGCTACAGTAGTATTTGGTACCGATACATTTCTTAGTGGCTATGCGACACATGCAGATCCTGAAGATTTCCAGCATACACGCTATGTAATAGCCGGTGCAGAAAAGCTAAAAGCATCAACTAGAGATAAATGGGTACAAAAGTTTGGAGTGAGAATATTTGAGGGTTATGGTGTGACAGAAACATCACCCGCATTAAGCATCAATAACTATAGCTATTGTAAATTTGGTACTGTTGGCAGGTTGTTTCCAGGTATAGAAGCTAAACTTGAAGCTATTCCAGGTATCGACCAAGGAGGCAGGTTATGGGTGAAAGGGAATAATATTATGTTGGGATACTTGCGCGCAGAAAACCCGGGTGTACTTGAGCCGGTCAATGATGGTTGGCATGATACTGGTGATATTGTTGATATTGATAATGAAGGCTTCATCACTATTTTAGGGCGTGCAAAACGGTTTGCTAAAATAGGTGGGGAAATGGTATCGCTTACTCAAATCGAAGGGTGGGTGTCAGCATTATGGCCCGAGCAGCAGCATTGTGTTTGTTCCGTGTCTGATGAGCGAAAAGGTGAAAAATTGATACTCATCAGTACCAACTTGCATGCAGATAGAAAAACATTACAACAATATATAGCATCTCAAGGTGGTGCTGAAATCATGGTGCCAAAATCAATTGTAACGCTTAAAGAAATGCCAGTATTAGGTACAGGCAAGTTGGATTACAATGCGGCTCAACAGATTGCTGAACGGGAAAGCTCAGTTTAGTATTGTAGCGTTTCTGTAATGACTGGATAGAAATAATCATAGGTGATTGAGATGAAAAAAATAGCAGTGGTTTTATTTTCAGCAATATTGCTGGCTGGTCTGCTAACGGCATGTAATAGCAACCCAAGCAAAAGTGCTGAGTCGTTAAAAACAAATGCAAAAGCTTATGGGAAATTGATCCGCTGGAAAGCCTATGAAGATGCCAGTAAATATATCAAGCTGAGAGATGGTGGGGCGGTAGCAATTAATTCTGAATTGCTAAATGAAATAAGAGTGACTAAATATGAAGTTAGCTCAATGGTGTTAAATGAGAGTAATGATGAAGCTGTCGTCATAGCTGAAATTTCTTATTACCATGAGCGGGTTAATAATGTGCATAATATTCGTGATCAACAAACCTGGTGGAGGGATGAAAATACCGGTGCGTGGTACCTTGATGGGCAGCTGCCGCCATTTGTTAGGTAGTTCTATGCTTCCAGCGTTTGTGAGTCCAGAGCCATGCGGCAGGATTTTCTAAAATAATTTTTTCCACACATTGAATATATTTGCGGGTTAGTTCTTCTGCTTCAAGGTCGCTTGGCTGAGAGCTTATTTCTTCTGCATAAGCTTGATAATAACCTCTTTTGACTTGCCTGATTCCAATGAAGTAGGTTGGAAGTTTAGTGAGTTTTATAATACGTTCACTACCCAAAAAAAAGCGTGTCGACTGATTAAGAAAATCAACCTCTAACGCTTGGTCGCGTGATCGCGGTTCCAAGTCTGCCAGCATGGCAATTGAACGTTTGACATGTTTTCTTAAGATGACATCTTTGGCCAGTTTTTTATAAGGAATGGGTGTGCCATGATGGCGCGAACGTGCGGCAAATATAAATCGATCTAGCTTGCTAGAGTGGATTGGCTTGTAGACTGGGTCAATTATGCAGCCATATTTAAGATGCATGGCAAATGCCACCCAATCGATAGGTGCAGTATGGGCAGTAAGCAGGAATACTGGCTTGCCACTATTAAATAACTTTTCAAGTTCATCAAAATTTTTAAAATCTACACGCGTACTGACTTCTTGATCAGTAATAGTTTTTGTCTTTAATACTTCCAGAAATGAATCAGTCAAGTGGAGATAGGCAGACTTTTGTATCTGTATTATTTCTTTTTTTGGTTTGTCTGGGAATGAGCGGTGAAGATTATGATAGCTAATGCTAAGACGGTAACGAGCTATGTAGTAAAGCAAAAATGCTGCCATATCAGACAGTAAATACAGTGCCCAAAAGGGCAATTTAGCAATAGCCTGGTAAATCATTATTTAGCTATAGAAGCATTCAGGGGTTCCATCCAGCCATGTTGTTTGTCAGCAAAGGCAACAAAAGAAGGGTTAAGTAATGACTCTTTATTATAGGATAGGGACTTCATATCTAATGTTGTTAAGTGACCGCCAGCCTGAACGATAATGCACTGTGCAGCCGCAGTGTCCCATTCCCAAGTAGGGCCAAACCTGGGGTAAATATCTGCACTGCCATCGGCAATCAGGCAGGATTTAATTGAGCTGCCTCTGGCTATCAGTTGATNTTTGCCCACGGCGTTCAGAAAGCGTTGCATTGATTTGCCTGGATGAGCGCGGCTACCACAAATACGCGGGATTGACTGAAGTTGCGTNGATACACCAATCTTAGTGGGTGCACCGGATTGATCTTGACGATAAGCGTGATCATCTATGCTTGCATAGTACAGTTGGTCTGCAATCGGTAAGTAAATGGTGCCTAAAATCGGTTGCTGCTTATGAATCAGTGCAATATTAACAGTGAAATCAGGACGATTTTTTACAAATTCACGGGTTCCATCTAACGGATCAATTAGCCAGAAGGTATCCCAGTGCTGGCGTTCTTGGTAACTTGTGTTTTCGGATTCTTCAGATATTCTTGGAATGTCTGGTGTTATGTTGTGTAGCTGTTGTTCAATATAATCGTTCGCTGCAATATCGGCAGTTGTGACAGGTGATTTGTCGTTTTTCAGCTCTACTTCGTAAGATGAATTAAAGTACTTACGTATCATCCTGCCAGCCTCGTAAGCAACTTGATTAATCTCAAGGCTTAGATTTTTTAATTCTTTGTTGGCAAGCATGTTTATTAAATTAAGTTGATAGATTTAGATTACATTTAACAAGGCTAGTATGAATAATAGTCGCTCTGTAGATTGGTCTCAAATAAATACCGTATTTCTCGATATGGATGGGACGTTAATGGATTTAGCGTTTGACAACTATTTTTGGCATGAATATGTCCCGTTAATATACAGTAAGAATAAAGGATTAGATGATGCGGAAGCTAAACAGCTTTTGCTTTCCATGTATAAACAGCAACGCGGCAAGTTAACTTGGTATTGCACTGATTATTGGTCGCAGCAATTAGACCTCAATATTAAAGATCTTAAATGCCAGGTTGCCTCAAGGGTCAGTTTATTTCCTCTAGTAAATGAGTTTCTGCTTTGGTTAAGGTCTAATGGCAAAAGGTCAGTGTTATTAACCAACGCTCATATGGACAGTGTAGATATTAAGATGCGGGAAACAGGAATTCGTTCCATGTTTGATCGTGTTATTACTTCACATAGCTATGGTTTCGCAAAAGAGCATGATGAATTTTGGCCATTGCTGGCGAATGATGAAAATTATCATCCGCAAACTACGCTATTAATAGACGATAACGTTTCAGTATTGCAAGCTGCGGATCGTCATGGAATAAAGCATCTACTCAGTATCAGCCAGCCAGATACTACCTTGCCTCACCAGGATACTGATGAATTTCACGCAATTGATGGCTTTCACGAAATAGTTGTCGGGTTGGAGGCTAATAAAGACTAAAAGCTTAAGTATCAATAATGCCTGGTTTTAACCGCGTTTCCAGTGTTTAAAACGTTTCTTGCAATAAGCAAGCATTTCGTCATAGTTACGAAAATATAATTCAAATCCTTCCTCTGAAGGGGAGTCAAATTCGCAATAATCATTTGTGTGGTCACGGCATATTTGGGGACGTTTATCGTATATGCCACAGCCTCCTTGTGGCAGGATATGTGTACATTTGCCTTGTACTAATAGGCACCAGCCTTCGTCGTCCTGATACACTTCGATATGTTCATGCGACACTTGCCAGAGTAAATATTCAAAATCTTGCTTACTGCGAGGGGTATCAATTGGTTGCGTGACATAAGTGCAGCAGATTGAGTTAGTACAGAACCCGCATTTATTCTCAGGTGTGATTTTAATGCTTGGGTCGAGTGTTGCTTTGAGGTCTTCGAATCTTAATATGGTTTCTTCATGCATGTGTAAAATCGCTATTTATATTAGGAACCTGATTGATCCCAAGCATAGGCACAATCTAGTTCAGAACGGACTCTTAGTAATCCAGAATCACTTTTTAACATAGTTTCAATAGGCGTGTTATTTCTAAATCGCCTATGTGGAGTGTGTAGCCAACGAGAACCCATTTGCGTATTGCGAGGGTAAGTCGTTCGCAGTGCGTCGGCAATACCCGCGATATGCTCGATACGACTAATAGTTTCTTGATTCATAGGGAAAGCATCACCATTCCTGAATTTTTCTAGGTGGCGAGTGCGTGTATTGGACGGTAAAGCAAGAAGTTGAATAATCTGTTTGCCTTGCAAACCCCAGTCATCCATTAGTTGCATGGTCATTTTAGTAATAATGATATTATCCTGTTCACTTCGCATGATAATAGAATTAGTTGGTTTCTGGTGGGGTTTTGTTTTTCTTTAGTGCATCAATAGAAATTACTGAAGATTGTTTAGGCTGATCAGGGTAGCGTGGTCTTTCTTGGACTGTAATACCTGATTCTTGTGCCAGCTCTTGTTCGCGTGCTGAAATAAGACCAAAACACATGCGAATATCTTCCCTTGTTGCATCACTGAGCACATGCTTCATGCCTGGGTTGGGTGTGGTTTCGCGTACAATGGCAGACAGTAATTTGCGCATTACAAGTAAAGTGCGTTGTTCTTTATTTGGTTTATTGTCAGCAGTCATGTGTTAAATTATTTAGGGTTTATTACTATAATAAGTGCTTGAGCATATCATGTTCATTAAGCATACGCTGGAAGCACTGCTCATAACCACTGCCCATATTTAATATAAATGGTGTATCGAAATGACTACCCACATGCTTAAATTCAATGTTGGCCAAATAATTGAACACAATAAATTTGGTTATCGAGGCGTCATTTATGATGCAGATGCGCAATTTGATGGTAGCCACAGCTGGTATGAAGAAGTTGCTAAATCCAGGCCACCAAAAGATGCGCCTTGGTATCATGTCCTAGTGGATGATTCTGATATCACAACCTATGTCGCTGAACGCCATATTCAAGCCACGGAAAATTGTAATGAAATAAATCACCCTTTAATCGATGTGTATTTTTCTAGTTTCGCGCAGGGGCAATATAGGCTGCCTGCAAAACAATAACTAGTAGTAATAATTATGTTTAATAAAATCAACAAATGGCTGGAGTCGACACTTAACTTAGGCGCTGACGATGCAAGTGAGCAGCATACTGCGCAACTTGCAGCCGCAATTCTTTTGGTTGAAGTGAGTCGCGCTGATTTTGAAATATCATATGATGAACAGCAAATCATCAGCAAAGTCTTGGCCAAGCAATTCTCTTTATCTGCTATTGAAGCTGATAAAGTGCTTGCATATGCACTACAAGAGCACGAAGAATATACTTCTTCTCATCCATTTATACAGCTGATTAATGAAGAAATGGAAATTGACGCCAAGCGCGAGTTGCTTAGGGGTTTATGGGAGGTGGCTTATGCTGATGGTGTTTTAGATAAATACGAGGAATACCATATTCGTAAAATAGCAGACTGGCTATATTTATCACATGCCGATTTCGTACGCATTAAACAGATAAATGCCGCAGGCATATATATTGCCTGCGGCTAATATATAAGCTTATTGGTGGATTACACCATGTCTTTTAAGCCTTTAAGTGGTAGTACTTTGACTGCTTTGCGCGCTGGTTTCGCTTTAAATACAGTTTCTTCGCCAGTAAATGGGTTGATGCCTTTGCGTGCTTTAGTTGCAGGTTTTTTAACAACCTTAATCTTGCATAAGCCAACCATATTAAATAAACCAGAGCCTCTAGGCTTCAATTCTTTAGCAATTATCCCTTCAAGTGCAGTGAACACAGAAGCAACTTGCTTACGTGTAAGATCAGTTTCTCCTGCAATAGAGTTTAAGATTTCAGACTTAGTGGGTGGTTTTTTAACTGCAGCTGCGGCTTTCTTTTTAACGGCCATTAAATGTTCCTCTAATGTGAGTTTGTTTTTACTTGTGAGCGATACCAAAAAAATTTATGGCATCAGTGTAGTTATCTCAAAACGACTTTTTATAATTATTGTGCGTTGGCGAATTGTACACAAGGAAACGAATAATGCCAATTTTATCCTAGTATTTAAGTATTTTCTGAAATTGCTCGTAAAAGTTACTAGACCACAAATGCACATGCATAAAACGAAAATAATTGAGGCGATGCTATTGTTTAAAAAGTTACTTAATGTTCAATCTCAAGATAATCATGCAAGCTTGCTGATTTAACGATCGATCGAGCTGTTTGATTGTTTAGTTTGGGTTGAAATTTAAAGACATTATATAAGGTCGAGCCACAAAAAGTCTTAAAATGAACTCAAGGCTATCAATATTGAATACAGAACGAGAATGACTACCAGTGCTGATAAATCAAACATACCTATTGGAGGAATGATTTTCCTTGCGGGCCTCAATAGTGGTTCGGTGATGGAATGAAGTATTGAAACAAGCGGGTTTGGCCCCATATTGGCAGCGGCAAACCAACTAAGTATGGCGCGAATAATGACGGCATATAAAAATATCGACACAATCATGATAATTACCTGAAAAATAGCAGCTATCACAAGAGTTTGAAGATTAGGCTGTATTCCTTTGATATAAAAGAGTAAAAATATTTCCAGCGCTTTTAATCCAAAAATAAGTATCCAACTGGCGGTATCGATTTTGCCGATGCTGGGGATAACTTTGCGTAGTGGAAGCAGCAATGGGTTGGTAATAGTAACCAGGAATTGTGAAATTGGGTTATAAAAATCCGCACGCGTCATTGCGAGGATAGTGCGAATGACAATCGCACCGATATAGAGGGTAAATAAGGTATGTATTAAAAATATAAGTACATTATTAGCGGCTTGCATCGATTATTCCTTACCAAAAGATTGGCTGATTTCGTGGGCTCGACTAGCTGCAGCCGTTAGAGCATCTTCTACAATAGTTTGTAAGTTGTTTTGCATAAAGCAGTTTATTGCTTGTTCAGTAGTGCCGCCTTTAGATGTTACATTGGCTCTTAGCGTTTCGAAGTCTAAGCCTTGATGATCGGCTAGTTGCGCAGCACCTAACATTGTTTGCAGCGTCAGCGTGTAACTTTCATCAGCACTAAGCCCCAGTGCTTGCCCACTTTTTTGCATACATTCCATTAAATAGAATAAGTATGCGGGGCCACTGCCTGATACAGCGGTAACGGCATCTAATGTGGATTCTTTATTTACCCACAGAGTTTTGCCAATAGCGCTTAGTATTTGATCAGCCAGGTTTTTATCATCAATGCTAGTACTTTCTGGTGTGTATAGGCCTGTCATGGCGAGCCCGATCGCGGCAGGTGTATTTGGCATACAGCGAACAATACTAGTGTGTTCACCAAGCCAGCTTTGATAACAACTCACAGGGAGTCCTGCGGCAATAGTAATATATAGCGCATCATTAAAAGACCGATTGGCTGCAAGCGATTGGCATACTACAGGCATATCGTGAGGTTTTACTGCGAGTAAAATTACTTTAGGCGTGTATGTAATATCTTCCGCCGCAGAAATAACAGCGCTATGGGGAAAGGCTTGTTTTAGAGAATCATGCCGCGAAGTCTGTTGTTCGCAAAAAGTAATTAACTCCGCAGGCCACTCAGTCGCAAGCAAACCCTTAGCAATACTAGTGCCCATGTTGCCGGCACCGATGAGAAGAATGGATTGATGATTGCTATTGCTCATATATGTATTGTTTCACGAGTTGTCACGTGGACCAAATAAAGCAGTACCAATGCGTACCATAGTTGAGCCATTGGCAATGGCAGTCTCAAAATCGTTACTCATACCCATGGATAATGTATCAATATCGGCATGATTTTGCTTAAGCTTTTCCAGTAATAATGACATTTTTTTGAAAGTTGACGTTTGCTGGTGCACATCATTTGTCGCACTTGGGATGGCCATAAGGCCACGCAGTGTTAACTTGGGTAGTTGTTCGATAACCGATGCCAAGGCCAATGCTTTATCTGGTGGGATGCCTGATTTACTGTCTTCGCTATCAATATTGATTTGTATACATACATTTAAATTCGGGAGTATGTCAGGGCGTTGATCATTTAAACGTGTTGCTATGACTTCACGGTCAATACTTTGTACCCAATTAAAATGTTGTGCAATTAGTTTGGTTTTGTTTTTCTGAATAGGCCCAATAAAATGCCAAATTAACGGTATATCTGTGATTTTGGTTATTTTGTCTACCGATTCTTGTACATAGTTTTCACCAAAGTGAATCTGACCCAATGCTGCCAGTGTGCGGATTTCTTCTACAGTTCTAGTTTTGCTGACTGCGATTAAACATATGTCGCCGGTTTGTCGATGATAACGCTGTTCAAAAAGTGATATTTTTTCCTTAGTGGCTCGAAAATTACTGGCTAAGGTGGATGTTGTCATTATTCAATAGGAAGAAAATGAGATCTGCAGAAATTATGGTAAAAGGTACGCTAGTGCGTACTCTGCAGTCTCTGTTTATCGTTACAATGTGTTTGCTTGTCGCATACCTAGGGTCTAATTACGCGCATCGCTGGAGTGACGATATATAGTAGTCATCCAAGGATTGGCAGCATCTTGATCACCCTTAAAGCATAGCTGCCTCATTTCAAAACATACACCGGATTGTATAGCGTAATTTGAAAGGAGTCTAAGTGGATATATCACAGCTGTTGGCTTTCTCTGTTAAAAATGGAGCCTCAGACCTACATCTTTCCGCTGGTGTTCCGCCGATGATTCGTGTCGACGGAGATGTACGCCGGATTAATGTGCCCGTTATGGAGCACAAGCAAGTGCATTCAATGGTGTATGACATCATGAATGATAAGCAGCGTAAGGATTATGAAGAATTTTTAGAAACTGATTTTTCTTTTGAAATACCTGGCTTGGCGCGTTTCCGTGTGAATGCGTTTAATCAAAGTCGTGGGGCGGGTGCAGTATTCAGAACGATTCCAACAAATATCCTCACCCTGGAAGAATTGGATTGCCCGAGAATATTTACGGATATATCAAGTTATCCTCGAGGTTTAGTGTTAGTCACAGGCCCTACTGGTTCGGGTAAATCAACTACCTTGGCGGCGATGATTAATCATAAAAATGAAAATGAATATGGGCATATCCTTACTATCGAAGATCCCATTGAATTCATTCATGAGAGTAAGAAAAGTCTTATTAACCAACGTGAAGTACATCGCGATACTCTAGGTTTTAATGAAGCACTTCGATCTGCTTTGCGTGAGGATCCTGACACTATTTTAGTAGGTGAGTTACGTGATTTGGAGACTATCCGTTTGGCATTAACAGCAGCAGAAACAGGCCACTTGGTGTTTGGTACTTTGCATACAAGTTCTGCGGCTAAAACTATTGACCGTATTGTGGATGTATTTCCAGCTACTGAGAAAGATATGGTTCGTTCTATGTTATCTGAGTCTTTGCGTGCAGTAGTTTCACAAACTCTATGCCGCAAGATTGGCGGTGGCAGAATTGCTGCGCATGAAATCATGCTGGGGTCTCCAGCAATTCGTAATTTAATACGCGAAGATAAAGTAGCCCAAATGTATTCATCAATACAGACCAGTCAGAGTGCTGGTATGCAAACGCTTGATCAATGCCTTAAAGAGATTCAAACCAAAGGTCTGATAAGTAAAGAAGAAGCGCGTAGACGTGCTGCGAATAAGGATGATTTTTAATTTAAATACTATTAAGTGTAGAAATCATGGATAGAGATAAAGCGATAACATTTATGCATGACCTGCTGCGCAATATGCTGCAGAAAGGCGGGTCGGATTTATTTATTACTGTCGGTGCTCCACCATCTATGAAGTTAGATGGGAGAATGACACCTATTACTAATCAGCCGCTCACGGCATCACATGCCCAGGTGTTAGTGCGTTCAATTATGAATGACCGGCAAATACGCGAGTATGAAGAAACCCAAGAGTGTAACTTTGCAATTAGTTTGCCGAATATTTCCCGTTTCCGTGTAAATGCTTTCATGCAACGCAATAGTTCGGGGATGGTGTTACGTGTCATTAATGCTGAGATTCCAGGCATTGAAGAATTAATATGGTGTTACGTGTCATTAATGCTGAGATTCCAGGTATTGAAGAATTACGGTTGCCGGATATTATTAAAGAAATTTCTATGACTAAAAATGGTTTAGTCATTTTTGTTGGAGGAACCGGTTGTGGTAAATCAACTTCACTGGCTGCGATGCTGGGCTATCGTAATGAGCATAGCCAAGGGCATATTGTAACTATTGAAGACCCTATTGAATTTGTGCATAAGCATCGTAATTGTATTGTTACCCAGCGCGAAGTTGGTGTGGATACAGAAACATTTGAAATTGCACTAAAGAACACACTACGACAAGCACCTGATGTCATATTGATTGGTGAGATTCGTGATCGGGAAACAATGGAATATGCCGTGTCGTTCGCTGAAACAGGGCATTTATGTTTGGCTACCTTGCACGCAAATAGTACTAACCAGGCTCTAGATAGAATTATTAACTTCTTTCCAGAAGAAAGACGTGCCCAGTTATTGATGGATCTTTCGTTAAACCTAAAAGCAATTGTGTCGCAACGTTTATTACCGATTAAAGAGTCTGAAGGTCGTGTGCCTGCTATTGAAATATTAATTAATTCGCCGTTGATGGCAGATTTAATATTTAAGGGTGATGTCCCCAAGATGAAAGCGTTAATAGCCAAGTCAAGAGAACTCGGCATGCAGACATTTGACCAGCACTTATTTGACTTGATCGAAGAGGATCTGATTACAATTGAAGACGGCCTGCGTAATGCGGACTCGGTTAACGATTTGCGCCTGCGCCTTAAGCTGGAGGGTAAGAAGTCTAAGGGTACTGACTTGCTTGATGGGTTGGAAACTCTTACAGTGGAAGAAGATTCTGAAGAGTCAGGCATGGTAATGTAATTCATTCAAAAATATTTTATCGATCATGACAGTTAGTCCCTACCTAAAACTTATGGCTGAAAAAGCTGCGTCGGATTTGTTTTTTACTACCGGTGCTCCTGTATGTATGAAACTAAATGGGGTAACGCAGAAAGTTTCTAAAAGCCCATTGCAGCCAGGAACAGTGAAAAAGATTGCTTATGAAATCATGAGTGATCAACAAATTAAAGAATTCGAGATGACCAAGGAAATGAATTTGGGTATCTCAATCGTTGGCGGCGGCCGCTACCGCGTAAATATCTACTACCAACGTGGTGAAGTATCGTTAGTCATTCGTTATATCAAGCATGAAATTCCTACATTAGACAAGCTGGGCTTGCCTGAAGTATTGCGCGCTTTGGTGATGAAGCAGAATGGATTAATACTTGTAGTGGGTTCTACTGGCTCAGGTAAGTCTACTTCATTGGCATCAATGATTGAGCATCGAAACACATTGGAAAGTGGGCATATTCTGACTATTGAAGACCCTATTGAATATATCTTTACACATAAGAAATCGATTATTGGCCAGCGAGAAGTTGGCTTGGATACACTGTCTTATGATAATGCACTGCGTGAAGCCATGCGCGAAGCACCCGATGTTATTATGATTGGTGAGGTGCGTGATCGGCTTACTATGGAAGCGGCTATGTCATATGCTGATACAGGTCATTTGTGTCTGACAACACTGCATGCAGTAAATGCCAACCAGGCTCTGGATCGAATTATCAATTTCTTCCCGACAGATGCACGCAATCAAATCCTGATGGATTTATCACTAAACCTGGCAGGTATTATTTCCCAGCGACTTGTACCGTCAACAGATGGTGGTCGTCTACCTGCTGTCGAAGTATTAATTAACACACCTTATATTGCTGAACTAATCCGTAAAGGCGACTTTGGTGAAATCAAGGAAGTTATGGAAAAAGGCGCTGCGGTAGGCATGCAGACTTTCGATCAATGCTTGCACGACTTATTTAAGATGGAAAAAATCACTCTAGACGATGCCCTCAACTTTGCGGATTCACGTAGTAACCTGGAATGGCAGATTAACTTTGGTGGTGGCGTTAAAAGTGTTGGCGAGCGTGAAGATGATGAGTTGGTGATGAATAATGAAAGCGTAGAATTAGGCGGTGATGACTTTGATTCCGACCCTCCCACTT
>JGI12316J14372_10002422_pt1 | contig 20139 bp, 18 predicted proteins | sample MarCyaLeptolynsp_FD_14372 | JGI IMG/M metagenome (IMG submission 14372) | reverse complement strand
CTCTGATTGTGTTGCTTATAAGGATGGGGACCAAACACCTTCTCGATGTATTCGAAATCATGATCATTCATTAACTTCTGAATGAATTCCCCCACCAAAGTTGCATTCTCAAATTCTTGTTCTGACCAATGGCTTTTTCGATGTTGAGCCATATTCACTTTTAGTGTTTCCATATTTGACCTTGATTAATATTTCTGAAATTGTATTAACTTGCATTTTGCAAGCAGTGCAAATGTAAGGTCATTTACTTGCAAAATACAAGTGATTAATGAAAAAAGTTGATTTGAGATCAGATTGTCCCATCAATTATGCATTAGAATATCTTGGGGATAAGTGGACTCTCCTGGTAATTAGAGATCTGGTATTCGAGGGGAAAAAATTTTTCAAGGATTTCCAAAATTCTCAGGAAGGTATCGCGACTAATATTCTAAGTGACCGTCTTAAGCGCTTGGAAGCTTTGGGTATCGTAAGCTCTGCCATAGACAAAAAGCAAAGGCGGCAAAAAATTTACCGCCTAAGTCCAAAAGGGGCCGATCTCGTACCAATCCTGGTGGAGATAATTATTTGGTCCTCAAAACATAAAGATGGCCTAAACGTAAATCCAGTCTTCCTACAGAAATTGTCGGCGGATAAAAGCGGCATGATTAAAGCTATCCAAGCCAGTATTGGGAGCACCCAGTTTAGCGCCCATCAGTAAAAATCAGTCATGCAAAGGATCCGTCTGCTCCTCCTTATTTTTCTCCTACCCTACCTCCTCTTAGCGCAGCTACCGGAGGACGAGAGTTATTTGGACTCAAGCTTTATGGAATTTAGCCGCACTTTGTCTGAAGTGATAAAGGCCAAAGACAGTTTAGGACTCAAATCCTTAATGCATGAAAGAGTGATTACCGCTTTTGATGCCTATGATTGTGCAGGAGGCTGCACTCCCGGTGAAGTGATTCAAATTTACTTTTCAGGAAGTCAAGCTGATTTTCATTGGGATCAAATGGCCCAAATCATACAATATGGTTTTTACGCTGAGGTTGACCGTCAAGTCCATTCCTGGATCCAGGGAAATCGCTCGGACACCCTATTTAAAGCACCCATTTTCTTAAGACAATTAAATGCAGGCTATTCCACTGGGCATAGCCTAATCTATGTTCTGAAAGATAGCTTAAAGGCCTACCGGGAGGCAAGCTTTGAAAGCTCTATTATCTCTGGAGTTCCAATTGGCCCATACCCTACGCGGTCAGATCAATGGGGGAATCCACGCATTTACGAAAGCCTAGAAGCGGAATGGCTGCGCATAAGTCTTCCAAATAAGGAGGAGGCATTCATACTCGCTGATTTCACCTCCGCGAATATCGACCGATGTTTATGGATTGCCAAGCTTGAAGGGGTTTGGCAGATTGTCCGTTACGAATCTACTTTTGCCTTTTAAGCTTCTTGATTAAATGATTTCCAATAATTGAATTCTTTTAAGACTTTTAACCGAATGACTCAAAAGTATTTGCTCATTGTACTTGCTTTCTCCTGTCTGAAGCTGAACGCCCAATATGAAATGGAAATTCCCGAGCCCGGCCCTGGTGAGAGTAAAACAGAGTTTCGACATTCCTATTTTCAGGCCAATTATCGGAACCAAAATATTCTTCTGCACTTCCTAAATAAGGCGCCTCATTTGGTTTCCTCCAACATTAAAAGGGTGGAGTATGAAGCGCTGGATCTCTATTATCCAAAGAGTTCTAAATACGAACATTATCGCACCTTACCCACCTGGTTTCTTTATAATCACGTGATTCCTAGAGAGGACAAAATTAAAAGCTTGGACAGTATTCCAGGCCTGAAACCAAGTTGGAAGGAGAGTTTAGCTGAATCCGAGTTCTTAAGTGATGTTTTTCGAATTCAGCAATTCAAATACAATTTTAGTACAGAAGACCAAGCTCTTATCGCCAGCTCAAGGGAAAATCGCGCACAAACCGTTTACAAGTTTCACTTTACTAAGTCGGGACAATTAAGCGCTGCCCGGCAAGGTCGACTTAATTCCTTCCAGGATACCTCTTTTTGGATAAGCACCACTTATCAGTATAATAAAGGAGTACTACAAAAAAGCATCTACAAGATTTGCAATGATGCCGAATGTAAAAAAGGCTATGAAGAAACTACTATTGCTTATATCGATGGTAAGCCCCTTAGCAGCACTCACAAAGTGATATCCAGGCATCAAAACCAATTTATTTATCAGACCATCACCGACTTCCACTACACTGATGCCATCCTGGACTCTTCGGTAGCCAAAACTTATTTTATGGGAGGGCCAAAGCCGGAACTGAAGGAAAGCGAATCCCTGCACTATGACGACGGTAAAGTGATACAGAAAGTGCACGACTGGATGAGTTCCCCATCCAATGGCCAGATGCGGGCTAAGAGTCAATACCGATATAATTCTGATGGTTTGCTCTCCTCCGAATCGCAAATGGCATGGGATGGAGCTCAGCAATTGATAAAAACTCTTGAAATCACATATTCCTACCAGCAGGACAGTTTTAGCTATAGATATGTGGAGGGTATTAATATAGTTGATGGCATTAAAAAGCTTCCTCTACAGTACCTTTTACAGATAAAATTGAGTCCATAAAAAAAGTCGCAGACTAATGGCTTGCGACTTTCTATCTATTCTGTATGGACGATTTAGCTACCGACCTTTTTCACCATAAATTCCTTAAACTCTCTATAGGACTCCGAGAGAGCTTGGTTAGCGAGTTCATTTAAACTCGGCCCACCTTCTTCCTTTTCCTCCAGTTTACCATCAGAAGTTCCTGTGAAGCTGCGATGCAGAATTTTTTTACCATCCCTATTGAGAATGTATACGGTAAGCAAGGATTGCACTCTCTGTCCGTGCAGCCCAGCGCTAGAAATCCCTCCAACGCCAAAATTCATCGACTCAACGAAGTTAAAATGATTACTTAAAACCATTACCGCATCAATATCCGAAGGTAGGTGGTCAAAGGATTGCATGATCACGGATTTCTGCGAAGTCTTTAAGACGGGATATCCTTCCACCGCAATATATTTCACGCCAATGTTTTGCAACTGATCCAATCCCTTCATATGATTATCACTGTCAATCGAATAATCCTGGAAGGAGGCATTTTGCAGAATTTGATCTTCCTCTACCACCTTTTTTAGCAGCCCCATATTGCTTCGATAAAAATGGGCTTGTACCATATTGGCGGTATTGTCCAAGACCGTATCTAGATCTCGAACTTCGGTAAGCAAACGCGATTGCAAGGAACTATTGTTTTTTATCTTTTCTATCGAGTTAATAGAAATGATGGCCACCTTACTACTAGCACGATAGGCTTTTTTATTAATGGCGCAAGAGCTGACAATAATTGCCGCCATAGCGAAAACAACTAGGGTTCTAGTTTTCATAAGAATACATTTGGTTCAGGCTAAAGATAGAACAATACCCGGGTCCTGATAGGACCTGAGCCGATTTTAAAGCATCATTCTTCCTAGAAGATTAACATTCTAAAGAAACCAACTAGATGCTATTAGAATTAGCAAGTTCATATAAGACTAAAAACAGTCGATGCTTTTTAGCCTCCAAAGCTCGATATTCGGAGCTCCTGAATTCGCGGAGCACTGGCTTCCTATCCTTCTCTATCACCCTTCCTTGCAGGAATCTATTGTCATGCCAAAGCAAAGAACGTCGGTTCATCGCCAATGGCCAATCCTTTGGTTCTTTTAACTCTCGCACCACCAGTAGGTCAAGGAGTTTTGCATTCTCTGTAATCCAAGGTAGACCAGTGTGAGGCTCAAATGCTAGGTAGTCGCCTTGCATTTTGGGTAGCGGAAGACTTAACTTTAAAAAAGACTCCATATCCTTACCCTCAAAATAAGATTTACGCTTTTCAGAACTCACATAATAAACTGGACTAAAACTTTGCGGCATTTTTGTAGGCCTCAGTTGGTTTCCAGAACTCTTAACATAGTCCTTTTTAAAGATATCGAAGTGAAACAAGTCATTTACTGAAAGCTCCTTATTTAATAAATCATCTGCCGTAATACCAAAATGCTTAGCAATTTGAATCAATGTTGCAATTTTCGGTTCAGCCCTTCCCTCTTCATAAGCTCCAATACTAGCCCGCTTAAGATCAAATAAATCGGCAAACTGACTCTGATTCAGCTTTTTAACAGAACGTATCTTCTTTATATTCTTACCTACATGTGACATATATCCAAAATATTTTTGCTAAAAGTTTTGGCAAAACTAAAAATATTAGTAGTTTAGCACTGTAAAACTAAAAATAATAACATGAAAAGTGTGTTCTTCTTCTTAAAAGCACTTTTTGCAGAGCAGAAAAAACCTAATTTGGTACCAATCTACGCTAAGCAAGAATCGCAAAAAATTAAATTTTAGAAACCATGGCCCAACATTTCGAACGTGTAAAAAACTACCTCATCGATTTGAATTACAACATCACCTTTGAAAGCGCCACTGAGGAAGTTTTCGTGGTGGATCACGCAGAAGCGGGTATTCAAAATTTGGTGATTGCCATCGCCGACCCCATCCTGATTATGGAGCAATATCTTTTTGAATTAAAAGATAATAGTCCAGAAGTGTTTCAAAAGCTATTGATAAAGAACCGGGACATTGTACATGGTGCATTTGCCCTAGATGAAGAAGGAAACAAAGTGGTGTTTAGGGACACCTTACAATTGGAAAATATTGACCTGAACGAGATCGAAGGCTCGGTTAACTCCCTCGAACTACTCCTAAGTGAGTATTCTGATGAATTAATTGAATTTTCTAAAAACTAAGACATGAGTATTTTCAAACGCATCTTTAGCATTGGTAAAGCCGAGGCTAATTCAGCCCTCAACAAATTAGAGGACCCCATCAAAATGACCGAGCAAGGCATCCGCGACCTTAAAGTCGATTTGGATAAAGCCCTGCAATCCTTGGCGGAAATTAAAGCCCTGAGCATCCGGGCCCGCAACGACTCGAATACCTATCAGGCGAAAGCCAAGGATTACGAAAACAAAGCCATTGCCCTTTTGCGTAAAGCCGAAGGTGGACAAATGGATGCAGCCGAAGCAGACCGCCTAGCTGGTGAAGCCTTGACCAAGAAAAAAGAGAACGAAAGCCTGATGAATCAAGCTCAAGCTGACAAGCAAAAATTCGATGGAAACATTGATTCCATGGAAAGTAAGATCAAACGATTACGCCAGCAAATTAGTCAGTACGAGAATGAACTTAAGACTTTAAAGGCTCGAGTAAAAGTTAGTACCGCTACTAAAAACATCAATAAGCAAATGGCCCAAATTGACTCCAGCAGTACAGTGAGTATGTTGGAGCGAATGAAAGACAAAGTGGCCGAGGAAGAAGCCTTAGCTGAGAGCTATGGCGACATTGCTAATGAAAGCCGAAGCTTAGACGACGAAATCGATCGGGCTCTAGTAGACGACAGCCCCGCCAGCGATGATCTAGCTGCTTTAAAAGCTAAAATGGGCCTAGGCTCTAACGAAGAAGACAAAAACAACGAATAATAAGAAATGACAGACTTCCTGATTTATATATTCAACGGAGCCAATGCTGTAGCTACAGCATTGCTCCTCTTCGTGGTCCTTTATTGGATCATCGTAATTCTTGGTCTAGTGAGTACCGACTTCCTCGATTTTGATTTAGATATCGATGCGGATGGGAATGCTGACCTTGATATGGATAGTGAAGGTCTGGAAGTCTCGTGGTTTAATAATGTCCTGCAGTTCTTTAATCTAGGTAAAATGCCCTTTATGGTATGGCTAAGTTTTTTAGCACTTCCCCTCTGGCTGATTACCGTTAATGCTAATTATCTCCTAGGTTTAGAGAGTCTGCTACCGGGTCTAATCGTGTTCTTCCCGGCTTTCATCCTCAGTTTATTCCTGGCTAAATTCTTATCCTGGCCCTTCGCTTCCTTTTTTGCCCGACTTGATGTCGAAAACAAAAAGAAGGAGATTATTGGTCGGGTAGGAATTGTCCAAATGGCCGCTAGCGCCAACAAACGGGGCATGGCAGAAATCAACTATGAGGGCTCCTTCCTTAGCCTAATGATCCGATGTACCGGTGATGAAAGCGTACAAAAAGGGGAGGAAGTTCTATTTATTCGCAAGCTTAATGAGGACGGTGAATACCTCGTGGAGCCTTACCTATCAATCAAATAATCTATTTAAAAATCTATGGAATTTTTTCAAAACAGCATGGTTGTAACCATCGTGGTAATTGTGGTCGCGCTACTAGGAGTGATCGCGCTTATCTCAAAATTTTATCACAAGGCATCCCAAGGCCAAGCCTTAGTAAGGACTGGCTTGGGCGGCATTAAAGTCAGCTTTAATGGCATGCTGGTCGTACCCGTTCTTCACAAATTGGAGATTATGGATATTTCACTGAACACCATAAACATTGAAAGAAAAGGTAAGGACGGTTTAGTATGTAAGGATAATATGCGTGCCGACATCAGCGTGGCCTTTTATGTCCGGGTAAATGAGATGGAGGACAGCGTAAAGAAGGTGGCCAAAGCCGTAGGTTGCAGCCGCGCCTCCTCCAGTGAAGCACTGCGCTTACTCTTCGAAGCTAAATTCTCGGAAGCCTTAAAAACGGTAGGTAAGAAATTTGACTTTGTCGATCTGTACAACCAGCGTGATGAATTCCGTGAGGCCATTGTAAGCATTATCGGGACCGAATTAAGTGGATACGTATTAGATGCTGCGGCCATTGATTTCTTAGAACAAACTCCCCTAGAATCATTGGATCCACAAAACATCTTGGATGCGGAGGGTATTAAAAAAATCACCGAAATCACCGCTCGTGAAGCCGTTAAATCCAATCATATCCAACGAGATAAGGAAAAAACCCTTACTCAGCAAGACGTAGAAGCGCGCGAAGCCATATTGGTTTTGGAAAAGCAATTGGCCGAATCGGAAGAAAAACAAAAACGCGAGGTAGCCAATATCAAGGCTCGTGAAGAAGCGGAGATTTCTAGAGTGAATGAAGAAGAGCGCCTTAAAGCGGAGCGCGCTCGTATAACGACCGAGGAGGAATTACAGGTAGCCGAAGAAAACAAGCTACGCCAGGTAATTGTAGCCTCCAAAAACAAGGAACGTACCGATGCCGTAGAAACGGAACGCGTAGAAAAAGACCGGGCCTTGGAGGCAACCGAAAGAGAACGAATTGTTACCCTCACCCAAATTGAGAAGGAGAAAGCAATTGAGGAAGAGCGCAAAAACATCCAAGAGGTAATCCGCGAAAGAGTGGCGATAGAAAAAACCGTGGTGGATGAAGAAGAGCGCATCAAAGATACCCGCGCCTACGCTGAGGCCGAACGTTTGAAAAAAGTAGCCCTTACAGAAGCGGAGCAAAGAGCTGAAGCGGCTCTCGTAGAAGAGATCAAACGCGCCGAAGCGGCCAAGCAAGCGGCAGAATTTGACGCCAAGCGCATGATTATCGATGCGGAAGCAGAGCAACAAAGCGCCAGTCAAAAAGCAGAAGCCGTGAAGACCCTTGCTGAGGCGGAAGCCGCAAGAGAAGCCGCTAAAGGAATGGCCGAGGCTCAAGTTATGGAAGCCAAAGCAGCCGCCAGAGAGAAACAGGGAGAGGCGGAAGCCAGTGTCCTTGAAGACCAGGCTCTTGCAGAAGCCAAAGGCATTGAGGCTAAATCTAATGCTCAAGCCGAAGCTGATTTACGTATAGGTAATGCGGCAGCAGAGGTTAACAAAGCCAAAGGTTTAGCCGAAGCGGAAGTCATTCGCGAAACTGCCGAGGCCGAGAAGGAAAAAGGTCTGGCCGACGCCAAAGTGATGCTAGAAAAAGCAAATGCTGAAGCCGAAGGAATTGATCGCAAAGCTGAAGCGATGAAAACTCTGAACGAGGCGGGTAAGGAACATGAAGAGTTTAAATTACGCTTGGAGAAAGACCTGCAAGTAGAACTCGCTGGCATCAATATTCAGAAGGATATCGCCGATGCTCAAGCCGAAGTATTATCTGAGGCTCTCAAGAGTGCCAAGATTGATATCGTAGGCGGTGAACAAGTATTCTTTGACAAGATTGTGGGCGCCATTACCCAAGGGAAATCCTTCGATCGCACCGTGGACAACAGTGAAATTTACAGTGACTTAAGAGCTCAGCTACTCGACCCTAATGGGAAGCCGCTTTTAGAGCAACTAAAGGAAATCTTTACTGAATCAGGCATCGATAGCGAGGATGTTAGAAATCTAAGTGTTGCGGTCTTCCTAAATCGCTTGATGCAAAAAACCGAGGATCCCGTAAAGCGCACGAACCTCCAGCAAATGTTAGAATTAGCTAAATCATCCGGAATTGGAAACAATTCTGTGCAAGATTTAGGAATCCTTTAATTTAAAAATCACCAAAACCGGGGCGAACTTGTTTCGCCCCTAATATTCGCACATGCCTGAAGAACCAATCACATCTGATTCCTCCCAAGAACAACTGGAAGCCGGCAGCTATGGCATCATTCGAGAAAGACTCGAGAAGCACGGTAAGGAACTGCAACAAAAATTGCAGCAGCTTAACTCAGAACGCCGTGAAGTCTTTGGGGCGACCGAAACTAAGCTCATCGCTAATGAGCGAATCAGCACGGAAAACAATTGTTTGGCCCGTGATATAGTTCCGGTTGGAGATGATCTTTTTTGGTTTGGATACAATGTGCAGATTGGCCTCAAAGCCGAAACAAAGGTAGCGGACGTATTTAGTGTTTATCGCTATGACAGAGAACAACACCGTTTCCTAAGTGCCGATTTCCCTGGCTTTGAACACCAACAATTTTTACTCGATTTTCAAAACCTCTATCAATATTACCGGGAAACTCGCTTTAGCAAATTTGCCATCATTGGCCCCCACATCTTCATGGTGTTTCAAGTCGGCAAGACTCCCATGGATATCAAAACCTTTAAATGGAGCCTGAAGGATGGGAAGTACCGCTATGTAGATAATCGCAGTGATCATGAATTTCGCTACCCCGATCAACATGAATTTGCATGGATTAAGCTTGGCCGCGACATGCATCGCACCGGTCAATTCCCCCATATTTCCATTGAGGATCGGGTGTTTGTAGAAACCATTGGTGGCGACTTAACGCTTAAAGTGGAAGACAACACCAATAGCGGGAAGGGCATCTACAGTGAGCCGGTACAGGAGGCTGACCAGACCTTGGACGATGCAGATATTTCCTATGCTTCAGTGGGAAACCTGGTCCTATTAAAAATTCGTCCCTACCAAGAAGATCAAGATCGCTACCTGGTGTACAATGAAAAAATTCAGGCGGTAAAACGCATTGACGCCATCCAGGACTCCTGCGTCTTACTACCAGAGGATCAAGGTTTAATTTTCGCCAGAGGCTATTACAGTCAAAATGGTGAGGTGAAGCTCTTTGAAAGCGATCTGCGAAACATGCAATTTGAAAAGCGCATCCCTTCCCCAAATGGTGAGGACGTACTTTACATTTTCTACCAAGCGGAAAGTGGCACTTACGCCCTGATGCGCTATAATCTAATTGAACAAGAGGTAAGCACCCCCATAATATGCAGTGGCTATAGCTTATTTGAAGATGGTGAATTGATTTATTTCCGAGCCGAGGAAGAGCAAACCAAGCATCATTTGATTCAGGTATGGCAAACCCCTTTTTACTCTCCGAATCGCCAGGCTCAGGTGAGTCAAGATAGCTATATTGCCAAGGTTGGAAACAAGGAGATCGTGCGCGCCATGTCCGAGGCACGTGACCTTTTGAAGCTTATTTACCAAAAGGACAGTTACCAGGATCTCTACAATGACATTACCAAAAAAAGTGGAGATTTACTCGACAGCTACCATTGGCTAGGGGCCGAAGAGACATTTAAACTTCAAGAACCGCTGGTTAAGATTCGTACTACTGCCAAAAGCGCCATCGACGAATTTGAAAAGGTGATCTTATTAAAGCGGGAAAGCAATCAACAGTTTAATGAATTTGCCGAGGCCACAAAAAGTCAATTGCGCGGTATAAAATCTGGTCTTGGAAACCACATTGACGGATATGTAAAAAGAATGGCGGAACTACGCCAAAGTAGAGGTCAAATTCTGCATCTCCGCGAACTGCCCTATATTGATGTGGAAGGCCTTAATGAATTGGAACAAGCTCTGGTAGAAGCCAATGAAAAAGTGGCTTCCGACACTGGTGACTTCCTGCTTAAGAAAAAAGCGCTGCAACCTTATCACGATAAACTGGCTAATCTCGAACAAAACACCGAGGCTCTCAAGAAATCCATTGATGCTAAAAAGCTAGAAGATGAGAGCCTCCAATTGGCTCAAGAACTGGAAATGCTCATTGAAACAGTTAGCAATTTGCGGATAGAAGATAGCACGCAGAGCACCCAGATAATTGATCGCATTTCCAGTTTATATGGAGCCTTTAATCAAGTTAAAGCGCGAATTTCCCAGAGAAGAAAAGCCTTAGCGCAAACTGAAGGGGCATCGGAATTCAAAGCCCAAATTAGACTGGTTGATCAAAGCTTGAGCAACTTTTTGGATTTGGCCGACACGGCAGAGAAATGCGACAGCTACCTCAACAAATTAATGGTACAACTAGAAGAGCTGGAAAGTCGGTTTTCGGAATCAGAGGAATTCATTGAATCCATCGCAAGCTTGCGGGATGAGATTTACAACACCTTTGAAACTAAGAAGATTCAGCTGAAAGAGGCTAAAAACCGTAAAGCCCTTAAAATTCTAGATTCTGCCAAGAGGATTCTGGACGGCATCCGCCGGAGGATGCTTAACATGGATAGCAAAGATGCCATTCAAAGCTACTATGCCTCGGATTTCATGGTAATGAAATTGCGTGACCAAGCCCAAAGCCTAGTTGATTTGGGAGAATCGGTAAAGGCTGATGAGATTGAGAGTCAATTAAAGTCGGCCTATGAAGACGCCCTTCGACAGCTTAAGGATAAGCAAGAGTTATACGCTGACGGAGATCAATTAATTCAACTTGGAAAGCATAGATTTAGCGTAAATCATCAAGAGGTGGATTTATCACTGGTAGAGCGAAATGATGATTTGTACCTCCATATCAATGGCACAGGCTTCTTCGAAAAGATCGAACACCCGGACCTGGAAACCTGTCGCCCAGTATGGCAGCAAATTGTTCGCAGTGAAAACGAAGTCGTTTACCGGGCAGAATATCTGGCCTATAGCTTATTTCGACTAGGGCTAAGCTCTGGGGACCTGGCCCACTGGCATACCTTGAGCCCAACCGAGTTATTGGATTTAACCCAAAAGGAAATGGCGCAGAGATTTCATGAATCTTATGTAAAAGGGGTTCATGATGAAGACGCATCAAAAATATTATCGGCACTACTCAAGCTACATTTTAGTCTTGGGGCCTTGCGCTACACTAGCAAAGCTCGTCTCTGGTCCTTGTATGCATGGGAATTCTCATGGGACAGCGAATTGAAAAAGCAACTTCAGCAGGAATTTGAACATGTTAAGAGTATCCTGCAATTCTTCCCGGATAGCCGCAGCTTTAATAGTAGTCTAGAAGAACTCATGGAGCTTCTTCAAAATGAAGCAGAGATTGTGGAATTGCTCGAACCCAATGAGCAGGAACATAAAGAAGCTGCTCAATTCCTTTTTGATTGGCTGACGGGTAAGGAAACCCTTAGTTTTAGGAAAGAAGCTCGCGAGCTTAGCAGCAACTTCTTACAGGAACTTAAGAAGTCCTCCGCGACACGAAGTTTTGAAGCTGCGCGAAAAATTAACAACGACGAAGACTGGACCCGCAGTATCGTTCGCATTCGCACCTGGCTGAAGGCCTATATTGACAATCAAGAAATTGATCCTAGCTCAGGTATTTTGGAGGAAACCACTTACCTCTTGAGCCTAAATAAATTAGAAAAAGACAAAGGCCATATCCTGGCGGGCTCTCAAATTATTGAAGGCCTTAGAGGAGACCATGCCCGCTTGGAAAAGGGGCAAATGAATTTGGACTACCTCGAGATCAAAGCGCGCATGGACCATTTTGAAAATGTAAGTCTTAAGCTATACGATCGCTTCCAAGCCTTTAAAAAAGAAATACTTCAGGAGGAACGGCAGAAAATGGGGCTCCATGAATTCAAGCCCCGCATCATGAGTTCCTTTGTCCGTAATGAGTTACTGGATGAAGTTTATCTGCCTTTAATTGGTGATAATCTTGCCAAGCAGATAGGAGCGGCAGGCAATGCCAAACGCACAGACTTGATGGGTATGCTTTTACTTATTTCCCCGCCCGGATACGGTAAAACCACCTTAATGGAATACATCTCTGCTCGATTAGGCTTGGTATTCATGAAAATCAACGGACCTGCCCTTGGACATTCCGTAACCAGCGTAGATCCTGCTAGCGCACCTAATGCCGGAGCCCGGGAGGAACTTCACAAGCTAAACCTCGCCTTTGAAATGGGAGATAATGTGATGATTTACCTGGACGATATCCAGCATTGTCACCCCGAATTTCTGCAAAAATTCATCTCCCTATGTGATGCCCAAAGAAAAATTGAAGGGGTTTACAAAGGCCAAGCCAAGACCTATGACTTCCGCGGTAAGAAGGTAGCGGTGATAATGGCAGGAAACCCCTACACGGAAAGTGGGGACAAATTCCAAATACCAGACATGCTAGCCAACCGTGCTGACATTTACAACTTGGGAGACATAATTGGTGGAAAAGCTGAGGCCTTTGAACTGAGTTATATCGAAAATGCCTTGAGCTCCAATCCTAATTTATCTCTAATGAGTGATAAGCCCCGGACCGACTTAAAGGCCTTTTTACGAGCTATTGAAAATCAAGAGAAGGAAAATCTGAGTTTAGAGGCCAATTATAGCGCCACGGAGAAGGAGGAGATCGCACAGGTTTTGGAACACAGCTACCACATCCGAGAAACGGTATTGATGGTTAATAAGCAGTATATCCTTTCCGCGGGACAGGCAGATGCATTTCGGACCGAACCACCATTCAAGTTGCAAGGTTCTTATCGCGATATGAATAAGCTGATTGAAAAGCTTAGCCCGTTAATGAATGAGGAAGAGCGCAACCAGATAGTATTATCGCACTACGAAAATGAGTCACAAACTTTAACCCAAGGAGCAGAGTTCAATTTCTTGCGCTTAAAGCAGATGCTGGGGAGGACTAGCCTAGAGGAAGATAAACGCCTGGAGGAAATTCTCTCCGCCTTTCAGAAGCTACAAACTGCCAAGGGTTATGGAAGTAACCAGGTCGCCCCTATTGTTGAGCGCTTGGAGCAGATGGGCATTGGCTTAGAAGCCTTGGTGCGCATCTTCGAAAAAGAAAACGAAACGAACGAAAACAAAAACTAAAATGAGCTTTTTTCAAAATTTATTTGGCAAAAAGGAAGAACCTAAACCCTTTAGCAGAACCGTATTAGATTTAGATGAGGGATTCATCTTTGAGTATGATTTACAATCATGGGAAGTTCAAGCGGTATACGAGTACGACTGGGGAGATGAAGAGTTTAGCAAAGAGTTTAAAGTGAGCGATGGCAAGGATACCTATTTCCTCTCCGTCGAAGAAGATGATGAAATCGAAATGGTATGGTCGCAAAAAATCCCTCTAAGATCAATTGAAGGAAATATCGCTCAGACCATAGAAGAAAATGAACGACCACCAGAAACTATCGTATACGATTCCACCACCTATTACTTAGATGAGGAAAGTGCAGGCTACTTCCATGAAAAAGGCAAAGACGAAGAGAGCTGGGCCGAGTTTATGGTATGGGATTATTACGATAAGGGCGAAAAGTTCAATTTAAGCATAGAACAATGGGGTCCACGTAGCTTTGAAGCATCCCAAGGCAAATTGCTGAAACCCCATGAAATCTCAGAAATATTACCACGAAAACTATGACTATGAAACACTTCCAACGTTTACTTGCCTTTGGATTCCTTGCATGGGTTTTCCAGGCTTGTAGTGGTCCCAGCGCACCGGTCTTTGTGAAAAACCCGGTAGACGACCTCATCAAGGAGATGACTGATGTTCCAAATTTCAGCATCATCCTGTACGACATGAACTTCGACGAGGCCTCGGAGCAGTATTTACATCAATACCGCATCTTAAAGGAGCCCGTAAATGCTGATACCATTCTCAGTGAAACCACGGAATGGTTGCAGGTAGGCCCAGACTACTTCAATGAACATTTGGAGAATATGGGCATGACAATCGTATCGAAAACTAATGGCACGGTGGACAAAAAGACTAGTCCTCCCGGCTACAACCAATATGTTGGCAATGAAAAATATGGACAATGGCGCCAAAACTCAGATGGCACCAGCTTTTGGGAATTTTATGGGAAATATGCCTTCCTCCGCAGTATTCTTGGTTTTGGCTATTCTCCTATTTACTACGGCGGTTGGAACGATTACCGACGCAACTACTACCCCTATGGACGAAGCTACTACGGAGATGATGGCCGAGGAGGGCGCCGCTACGGAACCACTGGAAGTCATGTCAACAGCCGCAGCACCGCTTCAACCTGGACCAATAAAGACCAAAGCTTCAAAAACCGAGTACGAAGTAGAGTACAAAGAAGCTCAAGTAGAACCCGGAGCGGATCGCGCACCAGTCGGTCAAGTTCGCGCTACCGCAGTGGATCAAGCAGCAGAGGCCGCGGATTTGGTGGAGGAAAATAAATTAAAGGAACAACAGCATGACAACAGAATTAATCAGCAACGAATGGTTGAACGACCTGCTTCTCTTTGGAATTTATTTGGTCAGTTCCCTCGTCCTCCTTTACCTTGGTAAATGGGTGTTCCGTTTGACTAAGCCCCAGATAAAGGTTCCCCTTGAACTGGTCGAAAAGGACAATCTGGCTTTTAGCTTTGCCTATATCGGCTACTTTGCAGGTTTACTTTTAGCCGTGGGTTCAGCCATTTACGGGGAGTCCAATGGCTTGTGGATTGATTTAGAGGACATGGCCATCTTTGGTATCCTGGCGATTATCCTACTCAACCTTTCTTCTCTTATCATCGATAAGATTAACCTTCGAAAATTCTCCATCTGGAAAGAGATTACGGAGGATGAAAACGTAGGAATGGGCATCATAGAAGGCGCTAATTTTCTAGCTTCCGGTTTGATAATCTTCGGAGCGATTACCGGTGAGACGGATAGCCTAATCTTTGGAATTTACACCGCTGTAGCTTATTGGGCCATCGCCCAGATAATCATCGTAGCGACTACCGCTCTTTACGACCGTTTCACTCCCTATTCTTTGCACGATGAAATTGAAAAGGACAATAATGCAGCCGGAGTGGCCTTCGCCGGATTAATTATCGCTCTGGCAAACCTAATTCGCCATGGCTTGATGGGTGATTTCGAATCTTGGGATGATACCCTAATTGAAGTNGCTTATGAGACAGGTATCGGTTTAGTGGTCCTTCCTGTGATTCGCACTTTAGTGGATCGNATATTATTGCCCGGTCGTAAACTTAGCGATGANATTGCTGGTCAGGACAAGCCAAATGTNGGGGCAGGCTTAATTGAGGCCCTGGCTTATGTTGGGGGATCTGTTCTGATTATTTGGTGTATNTAAATGAATAAGCGCCGTTCACCTTTTTTAAAATTAGCCTTGTTTGCCACCGGTCTTTCCGGAATTGTGGCCGAGTATATTCTCTCGACCCTGGCTACCTACTTCATTGGTGATTCGGCCGTACAATGGTCATTAATTGTTTCCACCATGCTCTTTTCCATGGGCATAGGCTCAAGGATTAGCAAATACTTGGAGGGAAATTTATTGATTAAGTTCATCGGCGTAGAGTTCGCCTTAAGCATATTGGTTTCCTTTTCTTCCCTCACGGCCTATACTGCCGCGGGGCTCACCGAATATGCAGGACTTATCATCTATGGCATGAGTATCTTAATTGGCCTCCTGATTGGTTTGGAAATCCCTTTAGTGATTCGGCTCAATGAAGAGTTCGAAAGTCTTAAAGTTAATGTGGCCAGCGTGATGGAGAAGGATTACCTCGGCTCACTAGTTGGTGGCTTATTCTTTGCTTTTGTAGGCCTTCCTATCCTTGGACTCACCTACACGCCATTCCTACTTGGACTCGTCAACTTACTGGTCGCGATAGGCCTTTTCATAACCGTAAGGAAGGAGCTTAAAGCCTCGCTAAATCAAGGTGTGATAGTAGCTTCAAGCCTTATTTTCTTATTAATGGCTGGNGGCGCTTTAAATGCACAGGAGATTATTCTNTTTGGCGAACAAGCCCGCTATCAAGACAAGGTTATTTTCTCCCGGCAGAGTAAATATCAAAAAATCGTCATCACCGAATGGAAGGACAATTACTGGTTATATCTTAATGGAAATCAGCAGTTAAGCAGCTTGGACGAGGATAAATATCACGAAGCNCTGGTTCATCCCGCCATGGCTCTCGCCGGTCAGGTTAAAGATGTTTTAGTGATGGGNGGCGGCGATGGTTGCGCTGCTCGGGAGCTGCTAAAATATCCGGAGGTGGAAAAAATCACGGTAGTAGACCTGGACTCCATGATGACTGGCTTAGCCAAACGCCATCCGGTTTTAACCGAGATGAACGACTCATCTTTTCATCACCCTAAAGTTCAGGTGGAAAACGGAGATGCTTTTAATTGGTTAGAGGAAGTAGAAGNTTTATTTGATGTGATTATCGTCGACCTACCGGATCCTCGTTCGGTGGAACTTAATCGCATGTATACGGANGAGTTTTACCGTCTTTGCTACCTGAAGCTACGACCACATGGCAGTTTAATCACTCAAGCCGGAAGCCCCTACTTTGCCACTCAGGCCTTCCAATGCATTGATACGACTATGACTTCCGCAGGATTTGAAACTTTGGCCTTGCACAACCATGTTATAACCTTAGGCGAATGGGGTTGGATACTAGGCCAGAAACCACGTCCAAATCAGGATAAAATTAAAGTAAGGGCGCGTGCCTTAAAATTCGAAGGCCTTGATACAAAATGGCTGAATCAGGAGGCTATGTTGATGATGAGCTCTTTTGGCAAGGATATTTACTTTAAAAACTACGATAAGGTTGAGGTTAACCACATTCAAAATCCGATTTTGTATCGCTACTATTTAAAGGGAAACTGGGACTTGTATTAAGATGGAGAGAACTAAAATTTACAATTTCCGACTCTGGATAGAAATTACCGATCACCAAGAGATGATTGTCCCCCTCGAAGAAATGTTGCGCGAAGCTCAATATGGAATTGTAGGCTTCTCTGAGCATCATTTTTCTCCACAAGGATACACTTGTACTTGGCTTTTGAGTGAAAGTCATTGCGCCCTGCACACCTTCCCAGAGGAGGGTCGATCTTACATTGAACTTAGCGGATGTTCCGAGACGAAAAGCCAGCACTTTATTGAGGCCCTTAAAGCGAGGTGGAAAGGCTATATTAGCGGTTCTGAACAAAGCCAAATCTAATGAAACACCCACTTTTCATCCTTGGATGCCTGGTCCTCATCAGCGCTAAGCTCTGTGCCCAAAGCTATGCTATCATCATTCATGGCGGAGCGGGAAACGGCTTAGTTCCCAGTAATTATTCCGAGGAGCAAAAAGCCGGTTTTCACTCTGCTTTAAATCGAGCCCTAATGGTGGGGGACTCAGCTCTTGCAGCCGAGACTCCGGCAGTGGAGGTGGTGAGTTTAGTAATTCAAATTCTGGAAAACGACAGCCTCTTCAATGCAGGACGGGGCGCTGTACTAACCTATGAAGGCAAAGCCTCCTTGGACGCATCAATCATGGATGGATCCAATTTGGAAGCGGGAGCAGTAGCCGGATTATCTTGTATTAAGAATCCCATTACAGCCGCCTTGACGGTAATGAAGAATTCCCCGCATGTTTTACTCAGTGGACCCGATGCCGATCAATTTGCCCAGATGCATGGAAGCGAGTGCGTAGACCCCGATTACTTTTTGATCCAAAGCCATGTGAATACCATCATCAAGATTCGAGATCGCCAAAGAAAACTGGATAGCATTAAGGACCATAAAATGGGAACTGTGGGCTGTGTTGTACGCGACAGGGCAGGGAATATTGCCGCTGGAACCTCCACGGGTGGCATGATGGCCAAGCGCTATGGCCGGATTGGAGACTCACCCATAATTGGTGCCGGCACCTACGCTAACAATGCCTCGCTTGGAGTCAGTTGTACGGGGCATGGCGAGTTCTTCATTCGTAATGTGATCGCCTATCAATTAAGTGCGCGTTACCTTTATCTCAAAGAGGGCAGTCAAGTGGCGGCGGATTATATGATTCATGATTTGTTAAGTGGCCAAAATGCATTTGGTGGATTAATTGGTATTGATGCGGAAGGAAAATTCTTTTACTCCTTTAACACCAAAGGAATGCTTCGAGGATTCAAGCGGGAAGGTCAAGCGGCCGAAACGTATATATTCGCCTTAGAGGAAAAGTAATTGGACTGACTTTCAGCTTCTTGAAAACTAAAATGAATTTTCTTCTTTTTTTTCCTCAATTCCTTGCCAACAAAATAAAAAAGCATTCTATATTTGCCGTCCCAAAACGAAAGGGGCTCTTAGCTCAGCTGGTTCAGAGCACCTGCCTTACAAGCAGGGGGTCACTGGTTCGAATCCAGTAGGGCCCACAAAGAATAAACCCATGCGAAAGCGTGGGTTTTTTCATTTACAGGATTTAAGCCAAGCTCGCTTGAGCGAAAAAGACGGTAAATGAATAAGAACCTGTGATTCTATGAACAGGTTTTATTGTTTGGGTACAAAGGCCAAGCATTTTTGGATCATGCAATAATCCAGTAGGGCCCACAAAGAATAAAACCCATGCGAAAGCGTGGGTTTTTTCATTTACAGGATTTAGGCTCTAGGTTAGATGTATTATGGCTCCAAAGTCTATCTTTATAGAAACCTTAAGCTTTCTTAATGCCCAGCCGCACTTTAGTCTTTTTGATTCTATCTCCGCTTTTAGGATTCAGTCAAACTTATAAGCCCTTTATTGAGCCGGGAAAACAATTTACCATAGCCAATGATGTAGTAATAGGGCCGTCGATACGCTGCAATTACCATCTACATTTTAGCGGAGATAGTTTATTCTCAGGCCTGACCTATAAAGTACTACACATCCAGGGTCATTGCACTCATGCTTCTCGGCCATTTGACCATTTAGATCAAGCCTACTTTCTATTAAGAGAGGATACCATCCAGCAGAAAGTCTTTGCGGTTAATTTATTCGACACCAGTCAATTTAAAGGTGAGTACCTACTGTGGGATTACCAAGTGCAGCCTGGAGATACTCTTCGGACTAGATCTTTAGACGGAACTCCCAGGCATTACCAAATTGACAATGTAGGAAGCATAATTCTATTCACGGGAGAATCCGCACGGACCTATTACGGTAAAACCTCCCAACAAACTAATTCAAGACTATTATATACCGAAGGTGTNATTAACAGTGAGGAGCAACTTCTTGTCAATTATAATGGAGTTTGCAACTGGGGAGAACAAAAGACCTTGCTCTATCATAANTCTTATACCCCATACTTAGTCTGTGACACCAATCGATATGTNGGAAGCACCGATTTAAANGCCCCGATAGACTTTCTACAGAATCCAGTTTCGACTCATCTNAGAATCAAGCTTTCTCAAGCCAGCTCTTTATCACTATATAGCCTAAATGGGGAATTAATTTTGCAGCGAAGCTTAATAAAGGGCTCCTACGAAATACCTCTGGCGGGCCTTAAACCTGGTATCTACACACTACTTGTAAACGGCCAAGCCCATAAGTTAATGGTACTTTCCAGCTTGTAGCAGATGCTCGATTTAGTGCTCGTTAGGTTTAATACGCTTAGTCCAGGAACTCCAAAAAATTCTTGACCTGAGCTCATTTCCTTATTTTTACCCCATGCCCGAACAGCCCATCCCCTCTTCACTTCTGAACGAAGAAACTCAAGAACCACACCGCCACTGTAGGATATGCGATAAGGATCTGATGGAGGGAGGCATGTACGCCATCCAAAAGGTTTTTAAGAATTACCCCGGTGAAGAAAAGCCCCAGGCAATTTTTGACTTCGCGATGTGCGAAAAGTGCATGACCGAAGCCCGGGCCGAACTCAGCTTAGAATCAAGAATGCGCATTGATCG
>JGI12316J14372_10002416_pt1 | contig 20201 bp, 22 predicted proteins | sample MarCyaLeptolynsp_FD_14372 | JGI IMG/M metagenome (IMG submission 14372) | reverse complement strand
TCCCGTCTGTCCCAGCTGTTTCGGTCAATAGCTGGGTCGTCATGCGATGCATGTCCGAATAGCCCGGCACGAAACTGGCCGGTCCCATATCGGCGTAATTCCGGGCATTCTCCTCATCCGAGAATCCGAAATCCGCGACGGAGTCGATCTGGTTGCTCACCTATACTTCCAACAGCGTCTCGAAGCTGCCGATCAGCATGCGTTTGCCGTCGAACGGCATTTCCATGGAATCGTCATTGAAAATCGGGTCAGCCATGCATTGTTCCATGCCTTTATCGCGGGCCTCCTTGGAGGGCCATTCGATCCAGGAGAAGACGATGATCTCGCCGGGCTGCGCTTTCACTGCCATCGGGAAGGAGGTCACCTCGCCGTCCGGAACTTCGTCGCCCCAATTGTCCATGATGCGCAAGGCGCCATATTTCTTGAACACCGGCCCGGTGATGCGGGCATGCTCCAGATAAGCTTCCTTGTTCTCGGCCGGCACGGCGGCGACAAATCCATCAATATAAGTCATCAGCTGGCCTCCCGAACCAGGCCTTTCAGGCCATCAATGCTTGCCCCATTCTTTTCGTATCGGCTCTCGATCCACTCGTCCTCGGACTTGTTATCGACATAGCGGGTGAGCTGATCGCGTTCGCCCTTGAATTCATAGAACGGGACGCCCCAACCGCAGCTATCCTGAATCCGCTTCAGTTTGACCCGAAATACGCCGCGGGCGCGAGAGAAGTCCGGGAACAGAGCCAGCATGTCCTGCCACTCGGCATGATGCGGATTGATCACTTCGCCGGTGCCGAACAGACGCAGGATGTTGGCCGGGCCTTCAAAGGCGCAGAACATGATGGTGATGCGGCCATTTTCCTGGACATGCGCCTGGGTCTCAATCCCCGAACCGCCGAGGTCGAGCCAGGCCACCGTCGTGTCGTCAATCACCTTGAACGCGTCATAGCCCTTGGGCGAGAGGTTGATATGCCCATCGCCCGCCAGCGGCGCCGAAGCGACGAAAAACATCTTCTGCTTTTCAATGAAGCTGATGATGCGGTCATCGAGTGTGTCATAGACTTTCATGGCGGTCTCCAGGGTCAGCTGCCGGTGTTGCGGGCGCGTCCGCGGTCCAGCGGCCAGTTATCGTCGGCCAGGCGCGCGAACGCGGTAATGGATTGGTTGTACCAGTAAATCCAGGCAACTTCACCGGTTTCCGCGCCCGCCGCGTCTCGCAGTTCAATTTTCTTGCGCACATAGAGCGAAGCGTCCGGGTCATCCGGCAGGACCTCCTCGAATGCGTCGAGGGGTTCAATCAGGGCTGCATCATCCAGCCGATAGCGCACGCCATGGCACAGCCCATCGCCCTGAACTGCGCCGGGATGCCCGCCCAGGTCGTAAAGCGCGCCGCGAAACCGGCACGGCCCGAGAAAGACCCCCGCATTCTCCAGGTCAATATGCGCAGGCATGCCCGTCGCGCCCTGCTTGAGCAGGCCGTAGAATACGAACAGGTCGCCCGATGAGACAGGACCGTTCAGCGTCATGAGGCCAGCTCGAACGGTTCCAGGCCAGCCAGACGCATGGTGTTTTCGCTCGCGGCCGGGTCGCGCGGTTTCACGCCTTCGACTGCCTGGGCGATGGCGGCAATATGCTCTGGCGTGGTGCCGCAGCAGCCGCCGAGAATATTGACGATTCCGTCCTCTGCCCATTGTCCGACCTCGCCAGCCGTTTCGTGCGGCTGCTCGTCATACTGGCCCATCTCATTCGGCAGACCGGCATTCGGATAAGCAGCGACCAGCGTATCGGCGACCCGCGAAATGGCGGCAATGTGCGGGCGCATGAGGTCAGCGCCGAGCGCGCAATTGAAGCCCACTGCGAATGGCTTGGCATGGCGGACCGAGTTCCAGAATGCCTCGACCGTCTGGCCTGACAGGGTGCGGCCAGACCGGTCGGTGATCGTGCCGGAAATCCAGATGGGCAGTTTTTCCAGGCCTTCCGCTTCCAGATCCATGATGGCCTTGATCGCTGCCTTACAGTTCAGCGTGTCGGTAATCGTCTCAATCATGTAGAGATGAACGCCGCCTTTGTTCAGCGCTTCCACCTGGTCGCGATAAGCCTGATAGACCTGGTCAAAGGTCACTTCGCGGGCGCCCGGATCGTTCACATCCGAACTCATGGACAGCATTTTGTTGAGCGGACCGATGGACCCGGCGGCAAAGCGCGGTTTGTGGGGTTCTTTTTCCGTCCAACGATCAGCGGCTTCGCGCGCCAGCTTGGCGCCTTCGAAATTGATATCGATGACCGATTGCAGATCGAGCGCATAGTCATCCTGGGCGATGGTCGTCGCAGAGAATGTATTGGTCTCGGAAATATCGGCGCCAGCGGCGAAATAGGCATCATGCAGCTCGGTCACCCGCTCCGGACGGGTCAGGCAGAGAATGTCATTATTGCCCTTCATTTGGCCCGGATATTTGTCCGCAGTGAACCGGTCGCCGCGATAATCCTCTTCGGCGAGGTCCATACGCTGGAACATGACGCCCCAGGATCCATCGAGCAGGAGGATTCGCTCTTTCGCAGCGGCGTGCAGCTGGGCGATGCGGTCTTTGCGATGGGTCATGCGGCTTGGGCTTTCGGTTTGAGGCCGAGGAGGCGGCAGGTAGACAGGGCGAGGCTCGCCCGGTTCAGGGTGTAGAAATGGAAATCATTGACGCCACGCTCTGACAGTTTGTGGCACAGCTCGGCCGCGACATTGGCGGTGATCAGCTCGCGTGTCTGCGGGTCGTCTTCGGTGCCTTCATAGAGGTCGTGCAACCATTGCGGCAGATGCGCCTGACACAGCCCGGCAATGCGTTTCAGGCCCTTGAAGTTCGGCTGCAACATGATGCCAGGCACAATCGGCATGGTCACGCCGCCTGCGCGGGCGCGTTCAAGAAACTCGAGATAAGTGTCCGGTTCAAAGAAAAACTGTGTGATCGCGCGGTCGGCTCCGGCATCCTGTTTGGCTTTCAGGAAGGCAATATCCTCGTCCCAGCCGCGGCTGTCCGGGTGACGTTCCGGGTAGCAGGCGACGCTCATTTCAAAGCGCGCGCCTGGCGCGATGTCATAATCGCGAATACCCGCGATCAGATCGACGCTGTCCCTGAAGCCGCCTGGATGTTGCTGAAACTTCGCGCCCATGCCTTCGGTCGGATCGCCGCGCAGGACGACCAGATGGCGCACGCCGGCATTCCAGAAATCCGTGGCCACGCCCAGAACTTCTTCCTTGGTCGCACTGACGCAGGTCAGGTGCGCAGCTGGATCGAGCGGCGTATCCTGGGCAATCTTGGCGACGGTTTTTTGCGTTCGGTCGCGGGTCGAGCCGCCCGCGCCATATGTGACCGAGACGAAATTCGGTGCCATGGGCGACAAGCGCGCCACGGATTCCCACAACTTGGCTTCCATCTTGTCCGAGCTCGGCGGAAAGAACTCGAACGAGACATTGGGCGCCTCTGATTGTTGTTGGGCGGCGGCGGCAAGCGTATTCATGCGGCGGCTTCCTGTTGATTAGCGGGGCGTGTGGCATTCCAGATCAACACGCTGAGACCCTGATCGAGGGATGCGGGTGGGTCGAAAGCGAGCGGCGCCTGCAAGGCCAGTCCGGCGCTATCGGCCCATTCGCTGACATCTTCATGGCGAATGCCGAGGCGGCGATGCCCCTGCGTTTCGCGCAGAAATTCCAGATCATGCGGCGCGAAATCGACGAGCAGCAACTGCCCACCCGGGCGCAGGATCCGCGCCGCTTCGGCCAGAACAGCTTCCGGATTTTCCAGATAGTGCAGCACCTGATGGACGACGACCAGATCGGCGCTATTGGCCTCAAACGGGGTGTCGGTGACATCACCCTGGCGCACGCGCGCATTGCGCACCTCGGCGCGATTCAGATTGGCACGGGCCACAGTCAGCATGTGATGCGACAGATCGAGGCCCTCAGCTTCCTTGGCCAGCGGTGCAAGCAGGGTCAGCATCCGGCCTGTCCCGGTGCCGAGATCGACGACGCGATCAAAGCGTTGCCCCTCGACCTGATCAAGAATGGCCTGTTCGATATCGGCCTCTGGATAGTGCAGGGCGCGGAGTTTGTCCCAGGTTTCAGCAATGTCGGAAAAATAGGACTCGGCCGAATGGGCCCGGGCCTGGCGAACGGTCTGCAACGCGTCGCGATCGGATAGAAACGGATCCAGCGTGGTATCGATTTCGTCGAAGATTGATTGCAGCAACCGTCCGGCCCAGTCCTTCGTCCGCGCGCGGTAAAACACCCATGCGCCTTCCGGTAAGCGCTCAACCAGCCCGGCATTGGTCAGCGTTTTCAGATGATGAGACAGGCGTGGCTGACTCTGCTCAAGGATCTGCACAAGCTCGCCCACGGCGAGATCGCCGCGCCGCAAAAGCGCGAGAATTCGAAGCCGCGTGGGCTCGCCCGCCGCCTTCATCGCGTCTACAATATGCGTATGATCCGTGGCCATAAATCATATAAACGATCTTTTATATGATTTGCAAGCCCTGATTTCGCTCACCCATCTGTGACCCGCTTGCCACAATTTTGACGTCTGACTGAATATTCACGTGAGGTTTATTTGATTTCGGTCATAGAGCACCTCATATCGCTTCGCGCGAAGAAGGACGAATAAATATGCGATTTGGCTTGGTCTTAGCCGGTTCGATGATTGCGCTCTCGGCGTGCGCAACAACAAGTGAAGAACCGACCAGCACGACGGTTTATGACCCTCTGGAGGGGTGGAATCGCGGCGTGTTTGCGTTCAATGAAGAAGTCGACAAGGCAATTCTGGAGCCGACCGCAAAAGGCTATCGGGCGGTGACCAATGAGCCGGTGCGCGATGGCGTCTCGAATTTCCTGACCAATCTCAACCAGCCCGTCGTTTTCGCCAATACAGTGCTGCAGGGAAAACCAATTGCCGCGGTGGATACAGCCGCGCGCTTTGTTCTCAATTCAACCGTCGGCGTAGCCGGTATATTCGACCTCGCCACAATGATCGATATTCCCGAGCATCGGGAAGATTTCGGCCAGACGCTCGGCGTCTGGGGCGTGCCGAACGGACCGTACCTGATGCTGCCGGTCGCGGGGCCTTCCAACCTGCGTGATGCGACCGGACTTGGTGTCAATGCCGCGCTCAATCCGCTCAATTATGCCGAATTCGAAGGCGACACCGAGTTTCGCATTGCCACTGGCGTGGTCGGCGCGATCGCGGCCCGCGAAAGCGTGATTGAAGATTTCGACGCCTTGCGCGATCAGCCTGAACCTTACATCGCGCTCCGCAGACTATATACACAACAAAGAGCCGCCGCGATTCGCGATGGCCGAGAGCAAGAAGACCCGTTCAAAGATTTGCCCGATTTCGATGCTTATGATTTCGGCGATGAAGATGAGTTCGAGTCACAGGAATAAGATCATGACCTCCCCGAAATGGATTCTCTCAGCCGCGATGTTTGCCATGTCCGCCATGCCAGCCTTCGCAGACACTCAGACCGAAGAATATGTGCGCAGCAACGCCAATGACGTGCTGGCCTCGCTCAACGAACCTGGCCTCAACGGCGATGAGCGCCGCGCCAAGTTCCAGGGCTATATGGACGAGTTCACCAATCTCGATGCCGTCGCCAAGTTTGTGATCGGCAAATATGCCAAACGCTTCAATGACGAAGAAATGGACGCCTATCTGGCCACGTTCCGGGCCTATGCGCTCGCCGTCTATGAATTCTACTTCCATGAATATCGCGGCCGCGACGTTAAAGTCACCGGATCAACCGATCGCAATGCGCGCGATTCGATTGTCGATACCGAGATTGTCCGGGCGGACGGCCAGGAACTGGAAGTGCGCTGGCGCGTGCTCAATCGCGGCGGCAAATATCAGGTCGTCGATGTGGCATTGAATGCCGAAGGCAACCTGATCTGGCTCGCCATCGAGCAACAAGCGCAATTCCTGTCTATCCTCGATCAGAATAATGGATCAGTGGACGCCTTGATCGCCAAGATGGAGGGCATGACCGACGAATTGATCGCGCAGCGCCCCGTCGAAGCGAGCTAAAGGATCCAGCGGCGGGCCTGATTACGGCATGGGAACGCCGCGATACGCTTCAACAATATCGTAAAAGTCACGGGCCGAGAGCGCGAGCTCCGCGGCCTTGGCTGATTCTGTGATGCGCGCAGGGTTTTGTGTGCCGATGATTGGAATCACCTTGGCCTGATGATTCAAGGTAAAGGCCAGGGCGATGTCTGAAATGCTGGCACCGTGCGTCTCGGCAATTTCCGACAAGCAGGCGATCACGGTCTGGTCGCGCGGATCATCAGATCTCTTGCTGGGGATGCGTCCACCTGCCAGCGGCGACCAGACGAGCGCCGTCGCGCCGGTCTCGCTGCACCAGTCAAGCGTGCCATCCGTGATCGGATCCTGATGCAGGGCGGAGAATTCCGGCTGTGTGGTGACCAGCGGCACATCAAGATGCGCCTGCAGCGCGCGACTTTGCGCGACGGTGAAATTGGAGACGCCGACAAAACGGGCCTTGCCGGCGCAGACCATGTCATTGAGGGCACGCGCCGTCTCCTCGACCGGGGCGATCAGGTCTGGACGGTGAATCTGATACAGATCGACATGGTCGACCTGCAGACGCGCCAAAGAGGCATCCATCGCGGCGGTGAGATAGTCATAGCTGCTATCATAAGGCCGCGGCGGAATGATCCCGCCTTTGGTGGCCAGGAACATGCGCGGCCGCAAGGACGGATCGCGGGCCAGCACCTCACCCAGCACGGCTTCTGCGCCGCCGAACCCACACGGCTCGCCGAGCCCGTATATGTCGGCCGTATCGATCAGGGTCAGGCCTGCGTCGAGGGCGGTGCGGACCTTCACATCCGCGTCTTCGACGCGCGACTCACCAAACCGCCAGCAGCCATAAGCCAGCGCGCCGACCGAGATTTCTGTATTTCCGATTGCGGTCTGTCGCATGTTGTTTATCCACGATTGCGAGGGGAGTTTTTATCGGGTGCGCGACAGATGTCTATCAGTTGTCGAAAACAAACACAGGCAGCCCGAAACATGATGCGGGTCGCGCCTTGATGGGACCCTATCAAACCCCGATTGCGCTGGGGCGCGATCCGCTGGTTGCCGTGTTCTGGGTGATCATTGCGCCGGTCCTTTTCCTGCGCGCATCCGGCTTCATCGCGGCCTTTTTCATCGCGCCCTTCGAGCCGGGGTCGGATGCCGAAATCGCGGCCTATCAATTGCTCTGGCGGGTCAATTGTATCGTCATGTTCGTCTGGTTCGCGCTGTTGACCTATTGGTCCGAGTGGATCGGTGGCGGCGCCTTTGCCGGACGCTTGCGAGTCGACGCGCGTTGGCTGGTCGTTGCGATCATGCTTGGCCCGGCCTTGTTGCTGGTGCCGAGCTTCATTGTCGACAGCCTGATGCCGGAAGGCGAATGGCGCTATCGGGAGAGTTTCAATACCGACATCTTCGCGGCCCAGAACTGGACGCTCGCCTATCTCTTCATGGCCGTCATCCTCGCCCCCGTGATTGAGGAAGTGACGTTTCGCGGCATCGCGCTCGGCGCGCTGATCTCGCGCGGGATCGGACCGATCGCTGCGGTCATTGTGTCGAGCGCGGCATTCGCGCTTATTCACATGCAATATGCGCCGGCGGCCATGCTGGTCGTTTTCATGAGCGGGTTGGGCTTTGGCATCCTGCGCTTGCTCAGCGGCACGATCAGTGTTCCGATTGTCGCGCATGCCGTCGCCAATGCCGATGTCCTGGTCTTGCAATGGCTGGCAAACAGTCCCCCCACGTGAGGGGTTGCCCGATGCCGCTCGAACCGCCATGTCCTGCGCCATGAGCGATGATTTAACCCGAGAGCAGATGTATGACGTGCCGGCTGGATACCAGCCGCTGCCCTGGCATCGCGGGTTCGGGCGCCAGGTCGGCCCACTCTTCGAGAAACGCGATGAGCACGGCCTGACCCGGGCCTTCCGCGTCGGCGAACATCACACCAATGGCATGATGAACGCCCATGGCGGCATGGTCATGACCTTTGCCGACATGGCCTGGGGCGCGGCGGTCGAGAAGGATGAGGATACCTGGTGGGTCACGATTCGCCTAGTCTGTGACTTCCTGTCGGGCGCCAGCCATGGCTCCTGGGTCGAGGGGCGCGGCGAGGTCCTGTCCGTGATTGACAATATCTACACAGTCGAAGGTCGGATCTGGAGCGGCGAGAAAACCCTGATGACCGGCACCGGCATCTTCAAGATCATAGAAAAGCGAGTGTAAGCGGTGGCTGACGATATCAAGCAAATGAACGTGCAAGACGCCAATCTTCTGGCCCGCTATCGCGGCGCCAAACCAGACGCCCCGGCCTGGTTCGATGCCGCGGTCAGCACACCCTATGAAGAGCATTTCGCAGACGTTAACGGCGCGCGCATCCGCTATCAGCGCTGGGGGGATGCATCCAAGCCCGGCTTGCTGCTCTGCCACGGCAATGGCGCGCATGCGCACTGGTATGATTTCATCGCGCCGTCATTTGCCGCCGACTATCATGTGATCGCCATGACTTTTTCGGGTATGGGCGGCAGCGACTGGCGTTCGCGCTACGATCTCAACACATTCAGCGCCGAACAAATCGCCATATGCGAACATGCTGGCCTGTTCGACCAAGGCCGCAAACCGGTCATCGTGGCGCATTCATTTGGCGGGTTCATTACCATGAACACGGCGGCGCAGCATTCCGAGAAATTTGCTGGCGTGATGATTGTGGACAGCCCGATCCGTCCCCCGGAAGACGAGTGGGACGGCCCGCCGGTCCGCTCCACGCGCAATCGTGTCTATGCCAGCCTCGAGGCCGCCCTGGCGCGATTTCGATTGGCGCCCGCTCAACCTTGCGAGAACCATTTCATTGTCGACTATATCGGGCGACACAGCCTGAAGCAGGTTGAAAACGAGGCCGGACAAACGGGCTGGACCTGGAAGTTTGATCCAGGCGTTTTCGTCAAGTTTGACTTTGACAGAAGCTCAACCAATCTGGTCAGCAACATCACCTGCAAGCTTGCTTTCGTGCGGGGCGAGGATTCGGTGCTTGTTTCGGACCGGATCTGGGACTTCATGTGCGGATTGCGCGACGATATCTCGACCGCATCGATCGCGGACGCCCAGCATCATGTCATGCTCGACCAGCCGCTCGCCTTTAATCAGGCGGTGAAAGATCAATTAAACGCCTGGGCCNACTAAGTTTCGCGTTGCGTTTTGAGGGCCAGCGGTTAAACACCGCGCGCCATGATCGAAATCATTCCTGAATCCCCGGATCAACACGCCGCTGCGATTGAAGCCCTGTATGACCGAACCTTCGGCCCCGGCCACTTTGCCAAGACCGCAGAACGCCTGCGCGAAGGCAACCTGTCACGTCCGGATCTGACACGCATTGCTGTCTCGGAAGACGAGGTCATTGGCGTCTGCCGTATCTGGCCGATTGTTGTCGGCGAAGCCCGCACACCCGCTGTTTTCGTGGGGCCCGTCGCCGTCGATCCGGGCTTCCAGGGCCAGCGCCTTGGCCTCACCGTGACGGGGGAAGCGCTGGAAGCCGCGACTTCGGCGGGCTGCGGCGCTGCGGTTATCATTGGCGCGCCGGATTATTTCGGAGAGCTGGGATTCAATGTGGTGGCGCCAGACCGGTTTTCCTTTCCCGGCCCGCAGGACATGTCGCGGGTGATGGTGCGCGATCTTGCCGGCTCCGCCGACACCCTGTCCGGCCCGATCCGCGCCTATTAGCGCCCTTCGCGTCGCCACGCGGCGAGCAAGGCGAGCAGGATCAATCCAATCGCCAACAGGCCCGGCAGAAGCGGCAGACTGGTTGAACTGCGCACCGCAAATGCGCCGCGCTCGCGCAGGCCAAGCCAGCTATTGCCGCTCGCATCGGCCCGGCGTCCAACCATACGCACATCCGGGGCATCGCCGGGACGCGCAATCGTATAGATGCCGCCCCGCGAGGTTTCGCTGAGCGGGCGCAGGATATCGCCCGTCGCTTCCAGAGCCGCAAATTCGCGCGGATTGGCGGGACCATTCAGAGCCACCGCTTCCAGTCCGCCGGACTGCGCCCGATAGAGCCCGAGCTGATCGACGGGAACCTCAGCGCTATAGCTGCCGGGCTGTTCTTCGCGCCAGGTTGGTTCCAGGAAGCTGCCATCCGGCGTCTCGATGATCAGGGGCGCGGCGCGGTCCGCCAGGGTGCGCAAATTGGCCCGCACCGTGTCGCCCTGTGTGATCAACTGCAGCTGGCGCTCATCCAGTTCCGGCTCTTTCATCAGCCAGTGGACAGAGCGACGGATGAGATCTGCGAACGGACCGCCGCCATCATAGCCGCGCGCCCAGAGCCAGATCTGATCTGACAAGAGCTGCGCCACCCGGCCATCACCAACGCGGTCTACGGCCAGCAGCGGCTCGCCGGTCGGTGCGCGCATCAACACGTCGCCCGTCTCGTCAAAGGCTTCGATAAAGCGCAGCCACTTGCCCCAGCTGAGACCGGCAAAATCTTCGGTGATGGTGTGGCGCATGCCTTCATCGGACAGTTCCGGGACAATGTCTCGGGTAATGATCTCGCCAGTCGGCAGCGCTGGCAGAATGCCTGCAAGTGGGGTTCGGGCGAGGCTTGCCGGTCCGGCAAAGCTCTCTCCCGCCACGACCAGCAAGGCACCGCCTTCTTCGACATACCGGGCGACGTCGGCGAGATAACCCATCGTGATCACGCCGCGCCGCTCATATTGGTCGAAAATGATCAGATCAAATCCGTCCAATTTTTCTTCGAATAATTCCTCAGTCGGAAAAGCGATCAACGCCATCTCTTCAAGCGGCGTGATGTCCTGCTTGTAAGGGGGGCGCAGAATGGTGAAATGGACGAGATCGACGGACGGATCCGATTTTAACAAGTCGCGCCAGACCCGGCCAGACGCATTCGGTCGTCCGGTGACAAGCAGGACGCGCAAGCCGTCGCGAACGCCTGAAATCGTGGCGGCGGTGCGATTATTGGCGAGCGTCAGCTCCTGTGGTCCTTCGGGCGTTTCGAAGACGACAATATTGTCGCCGCGGCGTTCGACCTCGATGAACAGACTGGTATCCTCGCCAGCCTCGACATAGGCGCCCTGCGTGCGACCGCCATTGATGGCATACGTCACCGAAACCGTGCCGCCTTCGGGGTCATCAATCCGGATCACGAATTCAGCCTCGTCGCCGACAATGTCGAAATTCGGCGCCTGAACCAATGTGATGCGGCGATCACTCGCGCTAGGGTCACCCGTGATCAGTCCATGCACAGGTCCGAGCTCTCGTACCCGAGAGAGATTGTCCGGCATGTCGTGGATCTGCCCATCTGTGATCAGGATGGCACCGGCGATGCGGTCGCGTGGCACGTCAGCCATCAGCCCTTCCAGGGCGCCGATCATCCGCGTCCCGTCCCCTTCGGTCTGGGTTTCGACGATGCGTAGATCGATCGAGGCGTTGGCCTCTAATTCCGTGCGCAAAGCATCAAACACTGAGCTGGCAATCTCGGTTCGGGCGCCGAAACTCATACTGTCTGAGCGATCGACCACAATCGCGGCGACCGAAGGGAGCGGCTCACGCTCTTCTTCAACAATTGCCGGGTTTGACAAGGCCAGCAGGCCGAGCGCGCCAGCGATCCCGCGCGCCAGCCAGGCCCGGTGGAAGACAATGATATAGATCGCGAACGAGATGACCGACAGCGCGACCACACCCCAGAAGAATGGCCAGCTGATCATAGGGTCGAAAGACAGGCGGGACACTTGCATCATGGGATGACCTCGCCCTCATTCTCTACATCGAAATCGCCAACCCCTTCATCCTCACCCAGGCGTTCCAGCAGAGCCGGAATATGGACCTGGTCTTCCTTATAATTGCCGGTGAGGATGTAGATGATCAGATTGACCCCGAACCGGATCGACATTTCGCGCTCGGCATCGCCGCCATCGACTGTGTAGATCGGACGTCCGCGCTCATCCACGGCCCAGGCGGCCATATAATCAGCATCACCGACAAACAGGCGACTGACCCCGTCGCCGCGCCGCTCTGTCTTGTCGGCGGCGCCTGTTGCCTCGATCCAGAGATTTCGGTTCGAATATCGTCCTGGGAAAGCCTGCAACAGATAATAGGATCGGGTCAGAACATGGTTCTGCGGCACTGGCGTCAAAGGCGGCGTATCAAGGCCGGACAGGACCGAGTCCAAGCCATCAAAGCTGTTCCCGGTTCCCACCGACCCCCCGCGCCGCGTATCAATGAACAGGGCGCCGCCATTGCGCATATAGGCGTTCAGGCGGGCGACTGCGGCCTCGCTGAACGGCTCGGGCGTATCTGGGAGTGACAGGAACAGAACCGGATACACATCCAGAGCATCGGTCTCGAGATTGACTGCGTGCGGTGCGGCCGGCTCCACACTGGAGCGGCGGAATAGGACGAGGCTGAGCCCCTGCAACCCGGCCCGCGTGGCGCGGTCAGTGCGGTCATCACCCGTTTCGATATAGGCGAGCCGCATTTCCAGCGCTGCGGCGGATTCCTTGTCGCGATCTTCGGTTTCAAACAGGCCGACCTGGGCCTGACCGTCACCGGGCAAGGATAGCGCGCCGCCGACGAAAACGATCGCCACGGCCGCTGCGCCGCGCCGCAGGGCAGGCAACCGCCCGGCCAGGGCCAGCGCCACAATCAGATCCAGGCAGAGCAAAATGATCGCGGAAGCGAGCAGCACACCGCCCAGGCGGAAAGTTCGGGCTTCAGCGTCACCCAAAAGCGTCGCAGCGGGTGGCCAGGTGGTCACCGGCAACGCCCGGTACTCAGATGCGACGTTCAGCGCGCGTGTCCCTGCGGGCCCCTGATACAGCCCCGGCGGATGTTCCTCGGACGGCACAACGGCACCGAAATCTCCGGCGCGCAGCGGCGTCGCTCCGGCGCTGGGCTGGGTCAATTGCCCCGCGCCATTCAGGGTCAAACTTGGCGAATAGAGCCCTTCTTCATCACTGATCGCTTCGCCGCGGCCCGCCGCGATTGACCGGCGGAGCATATCGACGAAGACGCCAGCATAAGGCAGATCTGACCAGTCTGGTCCAGCGGTGACATGGAACAGGACCAGCGTCCCTTCGCCGCGTCGATCGGCCGTCACCAGCGGGCTGCCATCGGCAAGCCGGGCCCAGGTGCGCCGGGCGAGTTCAGGGCCAGGACGGGCCAGGACCTGCTGTCGAACCCGTATGTCTTCGGGCGGAAACAATCCTGCGAAGGGAGAGGTTTCCGGGAACGCGCCAAGCGGTTGCGGTTCCTCCCAGGTCAGGGTGCCGCCAATCGCTCGCGAGGCGCGACGCAGCGGCGCCGGGACAAGATCGTCATTACCATTGCTGACCTGCGGCCCGGCCATTCGCGGCCCGGCAAACCGGATCAGCGCGCCGCCATCCTCGATCCACTCCGTCAGCGTCTCTCGCGTTGATCCATCAATCTGGCCGATATCGGTGAGAATGATCGCGTCCGGGTTCTCATCAATCAGGTCGACCAGCTCACCTTCAGAAATCGTCGCGAAGGGTTCCAGGGCTTTGCGGACATAGTGAATGTCAGACAGAAGCGGCTGCGCCGTGCTGTCTCCGCTGACCAGGCCCACCCGGCGGGTGCGATCCGCACTGTCCCAAAGCCAGACCGTCCCGGGCGTGGCGGCGCCTGTGACCTGAAAGCGCGCGATTCTGGAGAGCGCCGCTGGGGGGAGAGTGAATGTCGCTGATGCGGTGTCTTCACCTGCGACAAAGCTTAGGTCTGTCGTCGCCAGCGCTGCCCCGTCAAGCGTCAGTGCCGACATGAAATTTGAGGACGGGTCGCCACTATCCGGCCGCACCACGTTCAGCTGAACGCCGCTGGCATCAGATGACAGGCGCGTAATCGCCAGTGGTCCACGCGCCCGAGCGGCATAGATGCTGAGCGGCGCTTTCTGGATCAGCGCCTGGGCAAATGGCGCTGCGGTTTCGGGATCGAGCCCGTCAGTCAGCCAGAGGATGCGGCCNGGCCGCAAACGGCTCTCGTCCAGTCGGGCCAGAGCGGCGGTGCGGTCAATGCCCCAGGCTTGCGGTTGCAAGGATCGGATGCGCGCTTCGAACGCGGCGCGGTCGAGGCGCTCACCCGGGTCGGCTTCGATCGCGCGCGGCGCGGTCAGCAGGACATGCGCCGCGGTATCGCGCGCCTCGCCATCCAGCGCTGACAGGGCGGCGGACCTGATCTCGCCCCAACGTGGGGCGCTGGTCCAGCCATCATCAATGATCACCAGGACCGCACCGTCGGCGGCCTCACCCTGTTGCGCGCCGGGGGCATAAATCGGCATGGCCAGCCCGAGAATCGCCAGGGCTGCCGCACCGAGCCGTATGAGCAGGACCCACCAGGGCGTCCGCGCCGGGGTCTCTTCCCGGGCTTCGACATCATCGAGCAGACGCAGGCTCGGCAATTGTGCCTGTTTCGGGGTCGGCGGTGTCGCCCGTAATATGTACCAGATGATGGGCAACGCGATCAGACCGAGCAGGGTGAGCGGTGCCATGAACAGGAATGGGCCAAGCGTCATGCTTTGCCCCCGAGCAGTTCGAGCGCTGCGTACAAGGCCGCGGCGCCGCGCAGGGCTGTCTGGTCCGTGCGGTGACGGACAATGGTCCAACCGATGCCAGCGGCGAGGCTCTGGAGGTTGCTCTCATGTGCGGCGAGCTTGTCGAGATAGTCTTCCCGCACGGTTTCAGCCCGTCCAAACAGACGGTCCATGGCCGTGCCGGGCCGGCTGAACCGGGTCCGGCCTGTATAAGGAAACTCGTGTTCGATCGGGTCGCTGACGGCCAGCAGGACGCCGTGTCGACACGTACTGGCCAGGGGCGCAAGCCGCGCGCGCCAGGCATCAACGCCGTCATAGAAGTCGCTCGCGATCACCGCCAGCGCTTGCGCCCGAGGCGGTTCCAATTGTTCGGAATGGGAGGACAGTAAATCCTCGGCGAGCTTGTCGGGGGCCGATTTGCCGAGGCTTGGCGCGCGGTTGCCCGCGATCAGGCCAATACGCTCGCCATCCTTGGCCAAAGTGATACCAAGGGCGAGCATAAGGGTGCGGGCGCGATCGGCTTTGGTTTCGCGCCCCGGATCGCCGGCCCAGTCAAATCCCGGATGCGGGTCGGTCCAGAACAGCACCGTCCGCGCGGTTTCCAACTCGGTCTCGCGAACGAAATATTCATCGCCCCGGGCGCTGCGGCGCCAGTCGATACGGTCGGCTGCGTCGGTCTGGGCATAGCGGCGATATTGCCAGAACTGCTCCCCGGACCCGGCGCGTTTGCGTCCGGCGGCGCCGGGATGCACCAAGTCCGCCGCGGCCGCTTGCAGCGACACGTCCGGAAGCTGGCGGGCCAGCGCTTCGGCATCTGCACGGAGTGTTGTGAGGGAGATCACGCGGCCTTTTTCACCAATTCATCAATCAGCGTGTTCAGACCCGGTGCTTCCCCGGTTGGGTCGTAACGCATGCCCATGCGGTGGGCGAGGCAAGGCTCGGCGAGCGCTTCGACGTCCTCGATGCTCGGCGCCAGACGGCCGCGCAGCAGGGCGCGGGCGCGGCAGGCCAGCATCAGCGCCTGACCGGCGCGTGGGCTTGGACCCCAGTCGACGAAGCGGCGAACACGGTCATCGTCGCTCTGCTCCGGGCGGGCGTCACGGACCAGCGCCAGGATGGCATTCAGGACGCTTTCGCCAACCGGCATCTTGCGGACAAGCGCTTGCAGCTCGATCAGGGACTCCGATGACAGGGCCGTTTCGACGGTCTGCTCCTCGCTGCCCGTGGTTTCGATCAGGATTTTCCGTTCAGTATCGAGATCCGGATAGGTCACGTCGATCTTGAGCAGGAACCGGTCCAGCTGGGCTTCCGGCAGCGGATAGGTGCCTTCCTGTTCAATCGGGTTCTGGGTCGCCAGCACATGGAAGGGCGGCGGCAGGTCATAGCGTACGCCCGCGACGGTGACATGCTTTTCCTGCATCGCTTGCAGCAGCGCCGACTGGGTCCGCGGCGAGGCGCGGTTGATCTCGTCGGCCATCAGGAGCGAGGTGAAAATCGGTCCCTTGATAAAGCGGAAAGCACGGCTGCCATCGGCGCCTTCATCCAGCACTTCCGAGCCGAGAATGTCGCCGGGCATCAGATCCGGCGTAAACTGGATCCGGGCATTGTTCAGGCCCAGCGCTGTGCCGATCGCTTCCACCAGCCGCGTCTTGGCGAGGCCCGGGGCGCCGATCAAAAGCGCGTGGCCACCTGCAAGAATCGCCGACAAAGCGAGTTCGATGACCCGTTCTTGTCCAAACACGGCCTTGCCGATCTCGGACTTCACTTTTGCAAGGGTTTCACCGGCCGCTTCCGCCTGCGCCACGATGGCTGGATTATCGTCTGCCATGAGCACTCCGTCTTCACTATTTACACTAGTCGCACTAGGTCTAGGCGAGAACATGGCAGAGCACCACATGAAATCGGATGGAAAATCAGTGATATCTCTGGACGATGTCCTGGCCGCGATTGCGCCGGACGGACTGGACGGTCCATTGCCGCCGGTTCACCTGTGGCAGCCGGAACGATCGACCGATATCCGCATGGAGATTCGCGCCGATGGCAGCTGGTGGCACGAAGGCGGTCGGATCAAGCGCGAGCGGCTCGTGAAGCTATTCTCCCGCATTCTGCGCAAGGATGCAGACGGGCAGATCTATCTGGTCACGCCGTATGAGAAAGTCGTCGTCCATGTCGAAGATGCGCCATTCGTCGCGATCCGCGTCGATCGCATCGGCGCGCCTGGGCCTGAACAGGGACTCGCCTTCACCACTAATCTCGGCGATGTCGCCGTGGCGGGGGTCGATTTGCCGATCCGGGTCGAGACCGATCCCGAGACGCTGGAGCCGAGCCCGTATGTGCTGATCCGGGACGAGCTCGAGGCGAAACTGTCACGACCGGTCTTTTACGAGCTTGCAGACATGGCCGAAGCCTATGAAGGCTTTGCCGGACAGCTCGGTGTCTGGTCACAGGGCCAGTTTTTCGAATTGGGGCCTGCTGCCTGATGAGTTTTACCACTTTGGACGACTTCCTGTTGCGGGCGAGCGATCGCCTGGACCCGGTCCGCGGGACGCAAAGCCTGCCGGAAGTCGGTGATCTTGATTTTGTCGATGAGGAACGCCTCGAATCGATCCGGCCGGCGGCTGTGCTCATCCCTGTCATTCCGCGCCCGGCCGGGCCGACAGCGCTGCTCACCCAGCGCCCTGACACGATGTCTTCCCATCCAGGCCAGGTCGCCTTTCCAGGCGGCAAGATTGATCAGGTTGATGCGGATGAAGTTGCAGCGGCTCTGCGCGAAGCCGAGGAAGAGGTTGGGATCGTCCCTGACACGGTCGAGCTGGTCGCGCGCGCGTCGCCCTATATTACCGGTACGGCGTTTCGGATCACGCCGGTGATTGGCGTCCTGCCATCTGATTTCCAGGCGCAGCCGGATCCAACCGAAGTCGCGGATGTGTTCGAGGCGCCGCTCGACTTCCTGTTCAACACAGCCAATCACCAGACCGGGACAGCCTTTTACAAAGGACGACACCGGGAGTTCACCGAAATGCCCTGGCAGGGGTTTCGAATCTGGGGTGTGACGGCTGGGATCATTCGTGATCTATATGCAAATCTGTATGAGACTTGAGGAGCGACGAGTTTGGGCGCACGTATCTTATTCCAGTTGGTGCTTTTCACGCTGCCATTCATTCTGTTTGGGGTTTATCGGCTGGCCATTGCCGAAGCCGAGCAGGAAGGGCGCAAGCCCTGGCCGATCCGGCTGCTCTTCGGCGTTGGTCTCGGGCTCGCTGTGGGGTCTTGGCTGATCTTCATTTTCCTCGATCGCGGTGGCCGGGAAGAATGCTATCGACCAACCCAGATTGTCGACGGCGTTGTCATCCCGGGTGAGCGATATCCTTGCGAGAAGGATCTCGGAAACATCGGCCAGCCAAGCACCGAGGACCCAGGCGGCCAGGCTGACGGCGTCGGTGAGCGCAGAAACTTCGACGGCACACCGATCGAGATTGACGAAGACACGGCTGAGACCCTTGAAGACCCTGAACGCTGATTGGCTCGGCGCTGCTGAAACGAGGCAGGTGATCGCAGCCCTGCACGCGGCCCGCGCTGACAGTGCCCGCTTTGTCGGCGGCTGCGTGCGGAACACAATCATGGGCCATGCGGTCGACGATATCGATATTGCGACCCAATTGACGCCGGAGCAGACGCTTGCAGCCTTGGAAAAGGCCGGCATCCGCGCCATTCCCACCGGCATCGAGCACGGCACGGTGACGGCTGTGATCGACGGCAAGCCATTCGAGATAACCAGCCTGCGCCGGGACGTGGAGACCGATGGTCGCCGCGCCGTGGTGGCCTTCACGGAAGACTGGTCCGAGGACGCGCAGCGCCGCGACTTCCGCCTCAATGCGCTTTACGCAGGACCGGAGGGTGAATTGTTTGACCCGGTTGGCGGTGGTTATGAAGACGCGCTGGCTGGCCGCGTGATTTTCATTGGCGACGCGGATCAACGCCTGCGCGAGGATTATCTGCGCATTCTCCGATTCTTCCGATTCAATGCCTGGTATGGTGCGGGGATTGATGCAGACGGCCTCGCCGCTTGCAAAGGCCAGGCGCCAGGCCTCGCCAAGATCGCCCGTGAACGGGTGTGGAAAGAGCTGAAAAAACTGCTCGCTGCGCCCTCACCAAGGGGTGCCGTCGAAGCGATGGGCGCAAGCGGGGTGCTCGACCAGGTGCTGCCAGAGCATCGCGGTGACGCGGCCTTGCACGATCTCGAACTGACGGAACAGCTGACGGGTGTCCAGCCCGACCCGATGTTGCGTCTGATGGCGCTGCTGCCGCGCACGGCTGCGGCGGTTCAACAGACCCAGGCGTCCCTGCGTTTGTCCAATCAGGAGGCGGATCGCCTGACCATGTGGGCGGCGGACAATCTACCAGATCCGGTCGGCATGAAGTCGCAGGAATTGCGCGCGACGCTATACTGGCATGGCAAGCAGGCCGTGGTGGATCGCGCCATGCTCGCAGGCGCAGATGTGCGCGACTTGTTGGCGGCCGTTCGGTCCTGGCGGCGGCCTGACTTTCCGATCACCGGCGATGATGCGCTGGCCGCAGGTCTGGAAGGTCGCGAGATTGGCGAAGCGCTCAGCCGGGTGGCGAAAGTCTGGGTGGAGAGCGATTTCTATCTCGATCGTGCGGCGCTGCTGGAGCTGCTAGTTCAAGAACAGGATTGACCCATTGAGGTAGCCGGCAAAACTGACCCAGATCAGGTAAGGCAACAACATCAATGTCGCGGCGGTGGAGAATTTCGAAAACGCCCGCATGGTTGCCAGAATCAACAACCAGAGCACCACGAGCACGATCATGGCCAACAAGACTTCCTGAAACCCGAAAAACATCCAGCTCCAGGCGAGATTCAGGGCGAGCTGGGTAAAATAAAGGCCGAGTGCGGCGGAACAGGCCGCAAAACTGCCTGCCTTGACGCGGACCAGCACCGCCGCCAGGGCCATCAGCACGAACAGGATGGGCCAGACGATGGAAAACACATAGTCCGGCGGTGTCAGCTCGGGCTTGTCGAGGGCCAGGTACCAAATATCGACGGCTTTGCTGGAGACGACTGCGCCCAGTCCGGCTGTAGCCGCTGTTACAGTCGCGATCACGAACGTGATCATCGCAGCTGGTTTGTGATCCTCCATGCACGAGCCGTATCAGCTCGCTAGAGATTCGTCACCGGGCTTACGGCCATTTCACCACAGGTGGCATGGAAGAGAGGATGCTGGTGACATTGCCGCCAGTCTTGAGACCGAACGTCGTGCCGCGATCATAAAGCAGATTGAACTCGACATAGCGCCCGCGGCGGATCAGCTGTTCTTCGCGCTCTTCCGGCGTCCAGCCTTCATTCATCCGCCGCCGCGCGAGTTTGGGATAAATGTCGGCGAATTGCTTGCCGACTTCCTGTGTGAACGCGAAGTCGCGTTCCCAGTCGCCGGTATTGTGACGGTCATAGAAGATACCGCCTGTGCCGCGCGGCTCCTCGCGGTGAGCGAGATAGAAATACGCGTCGCAACGCTGTTTGAAGTCCGGATACCAGGCCTTGTCGAACGGATCGCACGCGGCCTGCATGC
>JGI12316J14372_10002408_pt1 | contig 20277 bp, 15 predicted proteins | sample MarCyaLeptolynsp_FD_14372 | JGI IMG/M metagenome (IMG submission 14372) | reverse complement strand
GCGATGAAGAAAGTGGCTGGCTCGATGAAGGGTGAACTCGCGCAGTATCGCGAGATGGCCGCCTTTGCGAAGTTCGGGTCTGACCTCGACGCGGCGACGCAGAAACTGCTCAATCGCGGCGCCCGCCTGACTGAGCTGCTGAAGCAGCCTCAGTACAGCCCGCTGCTGATGGAAGAGCAGGTTTGTGTGATCTATGCCGGAACGCGTGGTTATCTTGACGATGTCGAGACCAAGGACGTGACCCGCTATGAAGCCGAGCTGCTGTCTTTCCTGCGTAATGACAAGAAAGACCTGCTGAAGCAAATCCGCGACGAGAAAGCGCTCTCTGACAGCATTGAAGCTGGCATCAAGGACGCGCTGGAAGCCTTCGGAAAGACCTTCGGGTAAGTTTGAACCTCACGACTGGGAGCCGCTGACCCGATGTCTGGCCTCAAGGAACTGAAAAACCGGATCGGAAGTGTGAAATCCACACAGAAGATCACCAAGGCGAAAGCAGATGGTTGCTGCTGCGAAACTGCGCCGGGCGCAGGAAGCGGCAGAAGCCTCCAAGCCTTATGCGAGCCGTATGGCAAATGTCGTGGCCAACCTGACCGCCTCCATGGGCGAAGGGTCTGGCGGCCCGAAATTGCTGGCGGGCTCTGGCGATGACAAGGTCCACCTGTTGGTCGTGATGACCGCAGAGCGCGGCCTGTGCGGCGGCTTCAATGCCAATACCGCAAAAGCGGCGCGCCTGAAGATCGAAGAGCTCAAAGCCGATGGCAAAGAGGTCAAGATTATTACGGTCGGCAAGAAGGGCCGCGAGGTTCTGAAATCGAATTATGCTGACCTGTTCATCGACCATGTCGATCTGTCGGATGCCAAAGACAAGTTCACGCCTTTCGCGATTGGCCTTGGCCAGGACCTGACGAACCGTTTCGAAAATGGCGAGTTCGACATTGCGACTCTGATCTTCTCTGAGTTCAAGAACGTCCTGACCCAGAACCCGGTCGCCAAGCAACTGATCCCGGCCGAAGCGCCAGACGATGCCGAGACGATCGATCTTGGCGGCGCGATCTATGCCTATGAGCCATCCGAGCCGGAAATCCTCGAAGCCTTGCTGCCGCGCTATCTCAACACGCAGATCCTGTCTGCGATGCTGGAGAACGCTGCGGGTGAACAAGCCGCGTCGATGACGGCGATGGATAATGCGACCCGCAATGCCGGCGAGCTGATCGANAGCCTNACNCTGCANTATAACCGCGCGCGTCAGGCNCAGATNACCAAGGAACTGATCGAAATCATCTCCGGTGCGGAGGCGCTGTAGGAAATGTCGTTCTGGATCTACGAACANTTCAGCAAGAAGCGCGCNCGGNTGCACAAGAGCACCTGTCGCTATTGCAATGATGGCCAGGGCGTCGGCGGNGACCAGACCAATGATGATGATAAATGGCACGGGCCATTTGCGACCTATGCCGAAGCCGAAGCCGCAATGCTGGCGCTCGGGCATAAGGACGCGCGCGCTTGTGGCACGTGCAAGCCTGCCGACCCAGATACTAAACCGGCTGCAGCGCCTGCTGCCGCTGCCCCTCAAACACAGGCTGCCCCAAAGGCGGCCCCGAAACCTAAACCCGCTCCTAAGGAGACGCCTCGCATGGACCTTTCTAAAGCGACTGGCCGCGTAAGCCAGGTTATCGGCGCTGTTGTCGACGTTGAATTCGATGGCGCCCTTCCGGACATTCTGAACGCCCTGGAATGTGAAAACAATGGCAACCGCCTGGTGCTCGAAGTGGCGCAGCATCTCGGCGAAAACTCGGTTCGCACGATTGCGATGGACTCCTCTGAGGGTCTCGTTCGTGGCCAGCCTGTTGCTGACACTGGCGGCCCAATTCAGGTCCCTGTTGGCCCGGGCACACTCGGCCGGATCATGAATGTTGTCGGTGAGCCGATTGACGAGCGCGGCCCTGTCCCCTCCGATATTTACGCACCTATCCACGCCCCGGCGCCTGACTTTGTTGACCAGTCAACCGAAGCTGAAGTGCTCGTCACCGGTATCAAGGTGATCGACCTGCTCTGCCCTTACACCAAGGGTGGTAAGATTGGCCTGTTCGGCGGTGCCGGCGTTGGCAAGACAGTTCTTATTCAGGAATTGATCAACAATATCGCGAAACTGTTCGGTGGTTATTCCGTGTTTGCAGGCGTTGGCGAGCGGACACGTGAAGGCAACGATCTCTATTACGAGATGCAGGACGCCAACGTGATCGATCTCGAAGGCGAAAGCCGCGCGACCCTGGTCTATGGCCAGATGAACGAGCCTCCAGGTGCGCGTGCGCGTGTGGCCCTGACCGGTCTCGCGCAAGCAGAGTATTTCCGCGACCAGGAAGGCAAGGACGTCCTGTTCTTCGTCGACAATATCTTCCGCTTCACCCAGGCCGGTTCTGAGGTGTCTGCGCTGCTCGGCCGTATTCCTTCGGCGGTGGGCTACCAGCCGACCCTGGCAACCGATATGGGTGCCCTGCAAGAGCGGATTACGACCACGACCAAAGGGTCGATTACCTCCGTGCAAGCGGTATACGTGCCAGCGGATGACCTGACCGACCCGGCCCCAGCGACCTCGTTCGCCCACTTGGATGCGACGACGGTTCTGAACCGCTCAATCGCGGAGAAAGGCATCTACCCGGCTGTGGATCCACTCGACTCCACATCGCGTATTCTGGATCCGCTGATCATCGGTAACGACCATTATGAAGTCGCTCGCGGCGTTCAGGAAATCCTGCAGCGCTACAAAGAGCTGCAAGACATCATCGCGATCCTCGGCATGGACGAACTGTCTGAAGAAGACAAACTCGTTGTTGCTCGTGCGCGTAAGGTTGAGCGCTTCCTGTCTCAGCCATTCGACGTGGCCGAAGTCTTCACCGGTTCGCCAGGCGTCCAGGTGAAGCTGGAAGACACTGTGGCTGGCTTCAAGGGCCTGATCGAAGGTGAGTATGACCACCTGCCAGAGCAAGCCTTCTACATGGTCGGCTCGATCGATGAAGCGAAAGCCAAAGCAGAGAAAATGCTGGCTGACGCTGCATAAGCAAACTGATTTTGGCCCGCTTCGGCGGGCCGAACCCTCTCGAAGAAAGCGTGTCTCATGGCTGACAAACTGCATTTCTCACTCGTTTCACCAGCTCGGGAACTGTTTTCCGGTGAGGTTGATCATGTCATTGCACCCGGCACTGACGGTGAGTTCGGCGTGCTAGTGAACCATGCGCCCTTCATGACCACACTCAAAAACGGCGTGGTCCGGGTGGAGGACAATGGCGAGACCACAATGCGCCTGTTCGTGCGCGGCGGGTTCGCCGACGTGACGCCTGCTGGCCTCACAATCCTTGCCGAGGAAGCCGTCAATCTCGAAAGCGTCTCGGTCGAGAGTGTCCAGAAAGACTATGACGAGGCGCATCGCGCGCTTCTCGCCGAAGGCAAGGACGGCCCGCACGTGCACGCGCTCGCAGAGCAGGTCGCCTATCTGGAAGATCTGAAAGCCGCGCTGGTCAACTAGGTCCGCGCGCGACAGTCACTCAAATTTAGCTAGACAGATTCAGCGGTCTGGAACACGCTATGGTGCGACCCAGTAGAGGGAACACCATGAACACCACGCTTGCCATTCAAAGCGCCTTGAAGGCCATGGGCTATGATCCTGGCCCGATTGATGGGGTCATGGGGCGGCTGACCCGGCTGGCCATCAACAAGTATCGCGCCCAGATGGGCATGGACCCTGGCGCGATCGATGAAACGCTGATCAATGCCCTGATCCTCGAATCACCGCCGCCGCCGCCCATCACCGATGCAGAATGGTACAAGCTCGCCTGGCGCAAGCTCGGTCAACATGAATCGCTCAACAATTCGAGCCTGTGGCGGTTCCTGAAATTTGGCGGCAACAGTGTCGGCGATCCATCAAAGATTCCGTGGTGCGGGGATTTCGTCGAGTCCTGCCTGGCCGTCACCCTGCCGGACGAGCCTTTACCGGCCAATCCGTACCAGGCGCGGAGCTGGGCGAAATTTGGGATCGATATCAAGGACCAGGGCCCGCGCCTCGGCGCCATCATGGTATTCTATCGCGGCGACCCCGATGGCTGGCAGGGCCATGTCGGATTCTATAATGGCGAGAGCAAGAACCATTACAGCATTCTTGGCGGCAATCAGAGCAACCGTGTCACCACCGCCAATCTGAACAAGAAACGCCTGCTCGCCATTCGCTGGCCGTCAACCTTCCCTTATGCCGGGCCAGACCCGCGTCAGCGAGTCAAAGCCGGAGAGGTCTCGACCAATGAAGCCTGAGGCGGCTTAGCCGAATACTGCAATCGTCTGACGACCAACCAGGATCGGTTCGCCCGCGCGATTCCAGAGCCGCATGGACTGACTGGAATAACCATCCTTGGCGAGCTGGGCGGTGTGCTGGGCGAAATACCAGCCATCCGGATCAGTGGAGATATCGTCAGTCATGAACTCTGCCATCCAGGTCATCGAACTGATCCGCGACGGCACGGCGAGCATCGACATCGCGGCTGGCGGCGGGGCATCGCCAATTGCGAGGATCGCCGTCGCATTCTGCGGTGTGTCCGGATCAAGATGGCGCATCCACAATCCGATCGACTTTTCCTTCGAGCCCGAAATCGGCCGGTCGCCGGTCGCGATCAGCATATCGAAATTTTGGGAAAAGCCGGGCCGGGGGCGATCAGGATCGAAGAAGGAATCAATCTCTTCCGGAGGCCGGGTTTCCGGTTTTGGCATATCGTCGAAGTGAAGCGAACTTTCGCGGCGCGCGCCGAATGCAAAGATCGATTGCGCCGTGACGCCGGACTCGGCCACCACATCAACGCTGACAAAGGCGGTATTCTTGCCGCGTCGTAACAGAGTCGGCTGGATCGTGATATCGCCGCCGACGGGCCCGACAAAAGCGACCTGGGCGGAGCGGATGGGAATGTCACCGACCAGGCCCAGCGCGCCCTGGAAAGACAATGCCGCGGTCAGCCCGCCATAGGTTGTCCGACCTTGCATCCAATCTTCGGGGATATGCGCATCAATGTTGTTATCGCCCTTGCGCTTCAGGCTTGCCAGAAGCTCGGTATAGGTAGTCATGGCGGGCTCCTCGTCGGATCAATCTGCGGCTGAGATAGGTCGCCATTGCCCGCGCACCAAGGCGTCACGCCACGTCAGCACATGCTGAAACGCCCCCACCTCAAGGCGAGGGCGCTCAATTCAATTCAGGCTGATTTAGTGCTGGCTTTCCGGCGTGGTCACGCGCAGGCCGTCCAGATCGTCGCTGACGCTGATCTGGCAAGACAGGCGCGAGTTTTCCTGCACGTTCTCGGCAAAGTCGAGCATGGATTGTTCCATGTCTTCCGGCTTGCCGACTTTCTCCATAAAGGCGTCATCGACATAGACGTGGCAGGTCGCGCAAGCGCACGCGCCGCCGCAATCGGCATCGATCCCCGGGATCGAATTCTTGATGGCTGTTTCCATCACGCTTTCGCCATTGGTGGCTTCAATCGCACGTTCTGTGCCTTCGTGATCGACATAGATAATTTTTGCCATAGGTCTGAGGTCTCCTTATACGGCCGCAGCCGCGATCTCTTTCATGGATTGGGATGTATCGCTTAATGTTTCCGGCGCAAGGCGCGCGCCTGTCATTATCAATTTCTTCGAAGCCAGGAATTCCGGCGGGCTATTGATCGCATCTACGGCGATCAGCTTGCCATTCTGCAAATAGAAGACCGCAAATTTGCGGGCTTCGATGTCGCCGCGCACGACGGTCTCGTCATAATCCTGGCTGAGCCCCGCAATCTGCAGTTTGAGGTCATACTGATCCGACCAGAACCAAGGGCAGTCTTCGGGCGGGCGCGGTTTACCCATGATCGCTGCCGCCGCGAGTTTGCCTTGCTCAATCGCATTATGGACACTCTCCAGACGGCCGGCGCGGTCATAATGAACCAGGGGGCGTGCGGCGCAGTCGCCGGCAGCGAAGACGCGCGGATCATCTGTGCGCGCATCGCGATCAGTGACGATACCGTTCGCACAAGTAATCCCAGCACCTTCAGCCAGTTCCACATTGGGCAGGATCCCGATCCCGACCAGAACCATATCCGCTTGCAGCTCGGATCCATCCGCAAGCTTAGCAGTTGTCACTTTCCCATCTACTCCGTCCAGCGAGGCGAGACGCGCTCCGGTGCGAATACTGGCGCCCTGGCGCGTATGCTCAGCCTCAAAGAATTCACTCATTATCGGGCTGGTGACCCGCGCAAGCACCCGCTCTTCCATTTCCAACACGGTCACATCGAGGTTCATTTGGCGCGCCACGGCGGCGGCTTCGAGGCCGATATAACCCGCCCCGACTATGACCAGTTTCTGGCCGGCGATCATGCGCGGGCGGATACGCTCAACATCGGCGAGACTGCGCAGATCGAACACGCCATCAAGGTCTGCGCCCTCCACCGGCAAGGCCCGTGGCCGTGAGCCAGTGGCGATAATCAGCGCGTCATAAGACACAGTGCCGCCATGCTCGAGCTCGACTGTCTGGGCGTCGCGATCAATCTTGGTCGCGCGGACCGACAGGACGGTGTCGATCTTCTGATCCTGATACCAGGCTTCCGGCTTAAAATAGAGCCGCTCTTCCGCCAGCTCGCCTTTCATATAGGCCTTGGACAGAGGCGGGCGCTGATAGGGCAGCGCAGCTTCTTCGCCGATCAGGGTGATATCCCCTTCAAACCCAAACAGGCGCAGAGACGCGCAGGCCTGCGCCGCGGCCTGACCGCCGCCAATAATCACGACACTCTTTGAAGACGACAAATCCACGCTCGTCGAGCCTCCCTACTGCGTGTTTCATGACGCATGCGTCAACTTTTTGCAAGACACGACGCTGCGTCATATTTCCCGTCCTTTTCGCGCTTTCCAGACTGTGCCACAAGCCCCTGATGGATAATGATTCCTCAGATCTGGTCATGAAAATGATTCATGCGCGCTCCGGGCAACTCGCGAATGGCGATCCGGTCAGCCCGCCCATCGTGACGACCGCCAAGTACAAACTGTCCGGCACTCCGGACACGCCGTACACGTATGGCCGCGACATCAATCCGACCGTCGAGGCCACCGAAGCCGCGATCGGTGCCCTCGAACAAGCCCCGGTTGTCGCATTCCCGTCCGGGATGGCGGCGATCACGGCCGCGCTGATGGCGACCGCAAAAGCTGGCGACCGGGTGCTCGTCCCGTCGGATGGCTATTATGTCACCCGGGTCCTGCTCGAGGAGATTCTGAGCGGACATGACATCAGTTTTGATGCCCTCCCGACGCGAGAGATGGCGAGCGCGGATTTCAGCCCCTATGCCGTAGTCTGGCTGGAGACGCCGTCCAATCCGGGTCTCGATCTGTGTTCGATCCGGTCAATCTCGGAAACCGCACAGGCCAGCGGCGCCCTGGTCGTGGTCGACAATACGACGCTGACCCCACTCTTGCAGCGACCGCTCGATCTCGGCGCTGACATGGTGGTGAGCTCCGACACCAAGGCCATGGCCGGGCATTCCGACTGTCTCTATGGCCATGTCGCAACGCGTGACGAGGCCCTGTTCCAGAAGGTCTGGAAATGGCGCAAGGTGTCCGGTGCTATTCCTGATCCATTCGCGTCTTTTCTGGTCCATCGCGGCCTGATGACCCTGGAACTGCGGCTCCAGCGCATGTGCGAGACGGCTGCATCGCTTGCCGAACAGCTGGACCGTCACACCGCCATCCAGGCGCTGAAGTATCCAGGCGTCGGCTTTGTCCTCGGCCTGACCTTTGAGAGCGAAACCGTGGCTGAGCGGTTCATTGTGGACTGCCCCGTGATCTTCGCTTCTACCAGTTTTGGCGGCGTGCACACCAGCGCTGAACGCCGGGCGCGCTGGGGCGATGACGTCGCAGACGGCTTCGTCCGCCTGTCTGTGGGCTGCGAACCGACTGAGGCGCTGATCAAGGCCATCGGGGCGACCCTTGAAACACTTTGATCTGCCAACGCTTGAGGCGACGGCGGATCTCGCCCGCTCGCTTGCACCGCTGCTCCGATCGGGCGATGTCATCGCGCTGCATGGCGGCCTCGGCGCTGGCAAGACGACCTTGTCTCGGGCGCTGATCGAAGCCCTTATCGGCCGCGAAACCGATGTCCCTAGCCCGACCTATACGTTGGTGCAGACCTATGATGGGCCGGACTTTCCAATCTTCCATATGGACCTTTACCGCCTCGAAACCGCGGATGAGGTGTTCGAACTTGGCTGGGACGAGACGCAGGACGGTCTCGCGCTGATCGAATGGCCGGATCGCGCCGGTGTCCACCTGCCTGAATGGCGGCTGGATCTGACCCTCGAAATCCTTGGGGATACGCGCAAAGCAATACTGGAACCGCGCGGCGAAGACTGGCAGACACGGTTGCATGAGCTCTGATCTCGATCGCGATGCCCTGACAGACCGGTTTCTGACCGATGCTGGTTGGGCCGATGCGGCCATTGCTTGGCTCGGTCAGGATGCGTCGACGCGGCGCTATGCCCGCCTCACTCGGCCGGGCGGCGAAACCGCTATCCTCATGGACGCGCCGCTAATCGAGGATGATCCTTGCACGCCAAACATGACAGAGGCCGAGCGCCAGGCCCTTGGCTGGAACGCCATGACCCGGCTTGCCTCGAGTCGCGTCGATGCGTTTGTGTTGATCGCCGGGCATTTACGCGACGCGGGCCTGCGCCCGCCAGACATTCCGGCTCATGACAGCGCAAACGGCTTCGCACTGCTTGAGGATTTCGGCGATCAGCGCGAGTTTGCCCGCCTGATCGAGCAGGGCGTTGCCGAAGTTCTGCTTTACACCCAAGCGGCGCGTGACCTTGCCAGGCTGCATCGCCATCCCAAGCCGGACGTGCTCGAACAAGACGGCGAGCGCTGGCCGATTTTATCTTTTGATGATGTTGCCCTGCGCGCCAATGCAGATCTTTATGCTGACTGGCTGCACCAATATGATGACCGGGCGCGGATGAATGATGCCGACCGCACGCGCTGGGAGGCCGCGCGCGACGCCCTGATTGAACGGGCGATGGGGTTCGACCGCGAATTCACCCTGCGCGACTATCATGCCGAGAACCTGCTCTGGCTGCCGGAAGACCGGATCGGGTTGCTCGACTTTCAGGACGCCGTGATCGGCTGGGATGCATGGGATCTCGCCATGTTGACCCAGGATTCACGGCGCGAGGTCAGCGCCGAGGCGACCAAAGCGGTTTTGCACACCTATCTTGACGAAAGCGGCAAGGATGAGCGCGGTCTGATGGAGCGGCTCGCCGTCATCGGGACACTCAATGCCCTGCGCATTGCCGGCGTGTTTGCGCGCCTGGTCAGACGCGACGGCAAACCTCGCTATAATGATTTTATGCCGCGGCAACAATTGATGTTGGCACGCAACCTTGCGCACCCGGCAGCGGCGGAAATGCGCGGCTTTATTGCGGACACCGCGCCGTTCATCCTGGAGGCTGACTCATGATCGACATGCCACACACCGCGATGGTACTCGCCGCAGGTCTCGGCACCCGCATGCGCCCGCTGACTGATGCCACCGCCAAGCCCCTGATCGATGTCGCCGGCCGCAGCATGATTGATCGCCTGCTCGACAATCTGGTGGTGGCTGGTGTCGAGCGTGTCGTGGTCAATGTGCATTGGTGTGCGGACCTGGTCGAATCCCACCTGCAGGACCGGCATGACCTGCAAATCGTAATTTCAGACGAACGCGAACAGGTGCTCGAAACCGGCGGCGGACTGGCCAAGGCCCGGCCTCTGCTTGGCGATGATCCAATTCTTGTGGTCAACACGGATGCCTTTTGGGAACCCACTGGCCCAGGACCACTCGCGGCGCTTGCTGAAGGTTTCGATTTGGAACTCATGGATGAATACCTGCTGCTCGCGGACACAAAACGTTGCCTTGGCTTTCCCGGCGCTGGCGATTTCTTCCGCGCAGAAGATGGCATCCTGACCCGTCGCGGCGACGCTGAGTCGGCGCCCTGGGCCTATGCCGGTGTGCGTATCCTCAAACCGTCGTTGTACGACGATGCTCCGGTCGAGCCCTTTTCGGCCAACCGGTTGTGGAACGACCTCCTGCCCAAGGGCCGTATTCATGGCTTGCCGCTCGACCGGTTCTGGCTGCATGTCGGCGACCCGCAGGCCTTGAAGGATGCTGAATTCTGGCTGCGGTGTAACGGCGCATGACAGCCTTGTTCGGCACCGCTGAAACCCCTGGCCACGCCAAGGTCTACACGATACCGCCCGGCGCCAACTTCCTCGATGAGCTGGCCACGCGCCTGGCTGAAGAGACTGGGCTACGCGACAATCCCGAAGCGCTGGCCAATGCGCTGATCTATGTCCCTAACCGCCGCTCGGAACGCGCACTCGCCTTTGCCCTGCATCAGGCTGGTGGGCGTCAGGCCAGCCTGTTACCGGATATCAGGGCGCTCGGCGATTTGGAATCCGACGACCCGCCGCCGAGTGCTGAAACGGCACTCGCGGATCTACCGCCCGTTATCGCTCCGGCCAAGCGGATTGGCGCGCTGACACGTCTGGTCATGGCCTATTTCGACGCCCACGGCACCAATATGCCCGCCGCCTCCTGCCTATCGGCTGCGCGAGAGCTGGCCCGCCTGCTGGATCAGGCGGCCCTGTCCGGTGAGGTCGACTGGAGCCAGTTGAAGGCGCTTGTCCCCGATGTTCAGCTGGCCGGGCATTGGGAGCAATCGCTCGAATTTCTGTCCATCATCACCGAACAATGGCCCGCGCAATTGGAAGAAGCGACCGCGATGGACCCTTATGCCCGGCGCTATGCCGCGGCTGAGGCGATGGTGACCGAGTGGGGGGCGAGGCCGCCACAAGGCCCGGTCATCATTGCCGGATCGACCGGTGCCACACCGGCCAGTCGCCTGCTGATGCGCGCGGCAATAGATTTGCCCAAGGGCCTGGTCGTCCTTCCCGGCCTGGACCGGGATCTGACCCCACAGGCCCTAGAGCGCATCGATGCCTCACCCTCGCATCCACAATTCACTCTGGCCCGGACCCTGAGAGATCTCGGGCTTGAGCCGAGCGCCGTGGAGCTCTGGCCGGAACATCGCCCCGACGCCGCCTCGGGCGCCCGACGCCGCCTCATCCACGCCGCCCTCGCCCCGGCGCCCAGCACCGCGGACTGGACGGTACGCTTGACGCAATTGGCCGAAACCCGCAGCGTCGCCGAGTTTGTCGATGAGGCCCTAACCGGTCTGACTACGATCGAGGCCAGGGACGATACAGAGGAGGCTCTGCTCGCCGCCCTACTACTGCGCGAAACTCTCGAACATGACGACCGAACCGCTGCCTTGGTCACGCCCGATGCGGGCCTGGCGCGGCATGTCAGCGCCATGCTGAAGCGCTGGGAGATTGACGTTGCCCCATCCGCTGGCTGGCCGTTGACGCAGACCGATGCTGGCAGCCTCGCCCTGCTCGTCGCAGACTGGTTACTGGACCCAGCCTGTCCGGTGGCGCTTATGGCGGTGCTCAATCACCCCTATTGCCGCTTCAATGAGAAAGCCGTGCAGAGCCTCGATCGCACTTGTCTGCGCGGCCCGCGTTTGTGGAAGGATTGGGCCGACCTGTTGGCGCATGTCGACGCGCTTGAGGAAGCTGCAGCCGAGAGCAAAACGCGGCGGGGTTCGCGCCATACATTTGCGGCATTTCAACAAGCTTCAGCAACGCTCAGCGACATCTCAGACACTCTCCCGGACGCGATGTTTGAGACACCAGAGAAATGTCTCGGTACAGGTTGGTTACAGCGCGTCAGCGAGGTGCTGAGCCAGATTGCGACCGCCCCGCAGCCCTGGTCCGGAGAGGACGGCGCTGCGCTCGCCCGGCTGATGCGCGATCTCGCCGATCTTAGCGAACCCTTGGGCGAACAAGCCCCACAGGTCTGGAACGAGCTGCTGAAATCCGAGGCGCGAATGATCAGCGTCCACACGGCCAGCGCGCACCCGCGCCTGGCCATCTGGGGACCGTTGGAGGCTCGGCTGCAGACCGCGGACCGCCTGATCTTGGCCGGTCTCAATGAGGGCATCTGGCCGGCTCAACCGCCCGCCGATGCCTTTCTGCCACGGGTGTTTCGCCGAGAGATCGGTCTCGCTGATCCGGATGAACGGATCGGCCTCTCGGCTCACGATTTTGCCCAACTGGCCGCCGCTCCGCAAGTGACGTTGCTCTCCAGCCAACGCCGTGATGACAAACCCGCTGTCACCTCGCGCTGGGTCTGGCGGCTTAAGACCTTGGCCCGCGGCGCACTTGGGGATAGCGCCGATGCCGCGCTTGCGCCTCATTCGGATGCCGACCCCGCGGCCTGGCTCGAACAGCTGGAACTAGCCCCGTCGCGCGACCCTGAATTCTCGGCCGAACCTCGCCCGGCGCCACCTCGCTCGGCACGACCCAAGAAACTATCTGTGACCCGTATCGAGCAATTGGTGCGCGACCCATATGCCGTCTATTGCGAATACGTCCTCGGCCTACGCCGACTCGACCCGCTCAACCTGCCACCCGACGTACGCATCCGCGGCACCGCCATTCACAAGGCGCTGGAAGACTTCGAGAAAGGCAAGGTGAACGAGGATGCAGAAGGCCTGCTCAATCTGCTCGAACAGGCCTTGCGCGAAGGCGGCGAGCCGGAGGCCGATATCGTGGCCCTGCGCGAGCGTCGGCGCCGCATCAGCGCCGAATATCTCGACTGGCGCGCGACGCAGCAGAGCCAGGTTGTCGGCGATCCATTGACCGAAGAGTACGGAGAAATTTCGCTGCAGATTCAAGGAGAGCCATTCCGATTGTCCGGTACGGCCGACCGGATCGAACAACGCGTGGGCGGAGGAACGGCCATACTCGATTTCAAATCCGGCAAGCCCCCTACCGAGAAACAGGTGCGCGCCGGCCTTAGCCCACAAATGCCGTTGCAGGGTCTGATCGCCCGTGAGGGCGGCTATGAGAAGCTTGGCAAGGCCGAGGTGGAGGCGCTCACCTATTTGCGATTCGGAACCGCATTCGCTGTCCGCGAGATTGGCGAGGGTAACGCGCGCGCCAAGGTGGAAGCGGCGCCGGTCACGGAGATTATTTCGGTTGCTGAAGAGGGTCTCGTTCGCCTGCTGACCGCCTTCGCCGATCCCGCCCATCCCTATCTCAGTGCGCCGCGTCCGGAGCGTGTGACCTATGAGAGCGACTATTCCCGCCTTGCTCGACGCAAGGAATGGACGGGGTTGTCGACCTATGACTAAGGCAGTTTTCTCTCCCGCCAGCGCTGCGTTCGAGCAGGCCAGGCAGGCGCAAGCAGACGCCGCCCAGCCTGCCTTATCGGCCTGGGTCGAGGCGAACGCGGGTTCCGGCAAGACCAAGGTTCTGATTGACCGCGTAGCCCGACTGCTGTTGCAGCGCCAGGATGGCAGCCCGGGCGCGCCGCCCGATTCCATTCTTTGTATCACCTACACAAAGGCCGCAGCAAACGAGATGCTGTCGCGCCTATTTTCACGCCTCGGCGATTGGTCAGTGGCCGATGATGATGCGTTGCGCCAGAAACTGGCCGAGCTGGAAGGCCGTACAGCGATCGAATACGAGCCCGATGATTTGCGCCAGGCCAGAACCCTGTTCGCGCGCGCGCTGGAAACCCCGGGCGGCCTGCGGATTGAGACGATCCATGCATTCTGCGCACGCATCCTGCGCCGCTTTCCGCTCGAAGCCGGAGTATCGCCGGGGTTCCAGGAGATTGAGGATGATGAGGCCAATGCTCTTTGGCAGGGGGTACTGGCCGCGCACCTGGAAGCAGCAGCAGAAGCACATCCCGCGGAAATGAAGACTCTGGCCGATGCAACCGGCGGCCTAGGCGTCGGGGCTGCGCTCGACGCGCTCAGACACAGTCGCCAGGCGCTGCAGGCCTTCCGGCACGCGCTTGGCACCGAAACTGAGCTCGAGACCCGCATTCGCGCAGCGGCGGGTGCTGGCGATGCCAAGCCAGATAATATTCTCGGCGAGGCCATGGTCGCTGCGCTACCCGAAAATGAGCTTCGTAGCGCGATTGAGACACTTGGCGCGATCGGCAAGCCAGGTGAGTCGGACCGGAAGTTGCGCGAAGCTCTCAGCCTTCTTCTGGATACCAACGATCCGCGGCAACGCTACCAGATCTACATGCGAGCTCTGGCCGGGGCGAAGGGCGACTTTCCCGGTGGCAGCAATCCGTTCACCGCCAAAGCCGGGCCTCTGGTCGCGGACCTGTTCACGCGCAATCTCAAGAAAGGTGATCCGGAAGGCCGCGAAATCACGCGCCTGAAGGCAGTCCAGGTTGAGCTCGCGGCCGCTGAAGCCGCAGAGCGGACCATCGCGCTGATGCAGATCGGATTGCCAATGGTTGAAGCTTATGGGCGCGAGAAACGCATGCGTGGCGCATTGGATTTCGACGATCTGATCGAGCACACGCGCGCTTTGTTGACCAGCTCCAACGCCGCCGAATGGGTGTTGTACAAGCTGGATGGAGGCCTCACGCACCTCCTGCTCGATGAAGCGCAGGACACGAGCCCGCCGCAATGGGCGTTGATCAACGCCATCGTCGCGGAGTTTCAGGCGGGCCGCGGCCGGGACGATCAAAATGAACAGCGTACCCAGTTCGTGGTTGGCGATCCGAAACAGTCAATCTACTCTTTTCAAGGCGCGGATCAGCAGCGCTTTCAGACCGAGAAGCTGAATTTCGTAGCGCGCGAAGAAGTCCTCGCCGAATCCCAAGATCGCGCCGTCAATCAGCCGGAAATGGCAATGTCGTTCCGATCCACGCCGGAAGTGCTGCGCTTTGTCGATGAGGTACGCGCCCGGGTCCCTCTAACAGACGCAGCTACCGATCCGCTGCCGCCAATAGATGCAGACCTGAAGCCGCACACCGCGCGACGAGCCAACCAGGCTGGTCGCGTCGAGCTTTGGCCGCTGCAAATGCCAACGCCCTCGGACGGCGAAGAAGATGCCTGGACCACCCCGACCGATCACGTCCCTGCCGACGCGCCGCGGCGACGCCTGGCTCGTCGAGTTGCCGCCGAAGTGAAAGCGATGATCGATCGTGGCGAGAGCGTCTGGCAAGAACAGCCTGATCGCAGCTGGGTCCGCAAACCCATCCAAGCGCAGGACATTCTGATTCTGGTGCGTAGCCGAAATGAGCTGTTTGATGCTTTGATCGAGAGCCTCAAACAGGAAAACGTAGCGGTCGCGGGCGCCGACCGGCTGCGCCTGCTTGATAATCTCGGCGTGCAGGATTGCCTGAACCTCATTCGATTTGCCCTGCAGCCCGGCGACGATCTCACGCTGGCCGAGATTTTGCGCGGACCGTTTTGCGATCTGGTGAATGATGACCACCACTTGTTCAAACTCGCCTATGACCGCGGCGATCAGTCCTTATGGCAAAGGCTTGAGGCCAGTGAGGCAGCGGAGTTCCAGCAGGCCAAGGCGTTTTGCCAGCGCCTGATCGCGTATCGCCATCTGCCCGCTTTCGAATTCTTAACCCGCGCCCTGACCGAACGTGATCAGGATCGGATTAGCGGTTGGGACAAGCTGATCCGCCGCCTTGATGAACCGGTGCGTGATCCGGTTCAGGCACTGCTGTCCAGCGCGCTCAGCCATGACATGGCGGAGGCCAGAAGCCTGCAAGCCTTTCTTTCGGAAACTGAGAGCCGCGACACGGTTCTGAAGCGCGAACTGGGCGAACCGGACGAAGCCGTACGCGTGATGACAGTGCACGGCGCCAAAGGCCTACAATCGCCGGTGGTCATCTTGCCTGACACGACTGGCGCAACGAAATCGGTTTCGGACGCGCTCTATTTCACCGAGAGCGGCGTACCGCTGCACAGTCCGTCCTCTCGCCTCGATTGTCAGGCGACCACGGACTTGCGTGAGGCGGCCAATATTGCAGCGGAACGGGAGTCGCGGCGATTGCTTTACGTCGCTCTGACCCGGGCATCTGATAGATTGATCATTGCCGGCGCAGGATTGGGATCGAACAAGACCGGCTACGCCAAATCTTCCTGGTATCGCTGGTGCTTGACCGCCATGCGGGCCTTGACCGGCGACCCGGCAGATGATGCTGATCTGGACGAAACGCTCGCCTTGGGGCCGACGCCTACCTGCCTGATTAGTGACGAAGTCCATGAATCGAATCCGCCAGCTCCGCCCAATTGGCTGAAACAGCCAGCCGCACCTCCTGCACCGCCGATCCGGCTGGCCGCACCCTCACGCCTCACCGAAGATCACGCCGCGGTGCGTAGCCCCTTTGGTCAGGATCGCAGCGCTGCCCTGCGCCGCGGTCGGTTGATCCACGCCCTGCTGCAAACGCTGCCGGAACTACCGAATGACNAGTGGCAAACTGCAGGCACCCGGTTCCTCAGACGCGATCCCGAAGTGTCTGAAAGTGAGTCCGNCGAGATGCTGGAGGTCACCTTGCGCACACTCCACGATCCGGCCTTTGCTGAAATTTTCGCCCCGGGGGGACGCAATGAAGCGGCGATTGTTGGCGCGCTGCCTGGCGGGCAAATGGTCAATGGCCGCGTGGATCGGCTAATCATTAACGACGCACAGGTCATGATCATCGATTACAAGACCGACCGGCCAGCGCCGATGCAGGCGAGCGACGTGGATCTGCCTTATCTCGTCCAGATGGCGGCCTATCGCGCCGTGATGCAAACGCTCTACCCGGAGCGCCTGGTCCGGTGCGCCTTGCTGTATACCGATGGTCCGCACCTGATCGAACTGGATGGCCAGGCGATGTCAGAATCACTAAACCGTGTGGAGAGCCGGGTTTGACGGGGCCGAAGAGTCCCTATCTTATGCCGCGAACAAGAATTCAAAGGAGGTCAAAATGGCCGCTGAGCATATTACCGACGATAATTTCGATGATGCCGTCGCCAGCGACATGCCCGTCGTTGTCGACTTCTGGGCAGAATGGTGTGGGCCGTGTAAAGCCATGGCGCCGCATCTCGACGCTGTTGCTGAAGAGATGAGCGGCGATATCAAGATTGCCAAGATTAATGTTGATGACAATCCAATGGCCGCCTCAAAATATGGCATTCGCGGCCTACCGACCCTGATGATCTTCCAGGGCGGAAAGGTGACCGCAACGCATCCCGGCGCGATGTCAAAACAGAAGATCACCGAATGGATCAAGGAGAACACCTGATCTGCACACCAGAATCCTGGATTAGGTAAACGTCAGCGGGCTCGTGAAATTTCACGAGCCCGTTCTTTTATCGCCGTGTAGCGCTCGGATCTCGTATCCCGCATGGCGGAAGACCCGACCGAAACGCAGCATCTTCAAAACCTTGAATTTGTTACAATTTGCTAAGTCGGCGCGGATGGATAAGCGAGCGACCGTGTCCCGGACTTGCGCGATTTAGGGGCGCCGTCTTCGCGAATACGAACATTATCGACCAGCCGGGCCACCGAGATTTCATCGGCTTCATCTTCAAGGCAGACGCGGGCCCATACATCCAGGTGCAGCAGACGCAGCCCGAGATCATCAGTCGCCTCGCTCGCGACACTTAGCACCTGCTTGCGCGACAGCGAGAGCAAATCTCCCAGTTTTGAGGTCTCAAAGAAAGCGTCTCGGATTTCCAGGCGCTGAAACACGGTGGTCCAGAATCCAATCTTGATGCGCTGGCTGAGATTCTTGGGAATGTATCGGTCAGCCACGGCGCGCACGACCCACTTGTCACGTACGAATGGATGCGCCTTCTCGAACACGAAAGGTGAGGTCTTGAGCTTGTGGCGACCGGGAAGATTGACGCCGAAATGGGTCAGATCGTCGCCGAGGAACGGAAAGCGCGCCTCGATACTTGCGGCCATGCCCATCGTGTCATTGCGCAATAGAAGCGTGCGCAAATGATAGTTCAGATAGTCCAACGTCCAGCGGACCTTCGGATCTTTTCGGGCGTGGGGATGCTCAGCGATCGCAGACGTGACATCGTTCAAATCATCAGCGATCTCACGACCATTCATGATATCACGCGCGAGGAAGCTGTTGCCGATCTGGTCGGGATTCAAGATTGGGCCGAAGCCTGGCACGCTTCGAATCCCACTCCCGATCACGCGTTTGATCGTGTTGTAGCCATCGGTGATCTGTCGGCGGCCAAGCCATGGATATCCGAGAAACAGTTCGTCTGAGCCTTCGCCGGAGAGCAGGCCTTTGACCCCGCGATCGCGCGCCAGCTGGGCAATCATCATCAAGGGTGCGCAATTGGGGTGGTAGGTAAACGGGTACTCGTAATGGCGCATGACCTTCGGAATCGAAGTCAGGAAATCCTGTTCCTCGACATCCACGGCATGCAGTTCGAGGCCAAGATGCTTCGCCAGGGCGCGGGCAGGCTCGGCTTCACTCCACCGGCCTTTCACATTCGCATGGAAGAGCTGAATGTCAGACTGCTGGCGAGCCGCCATTGAGACGATCAGAGAACTGTCGACGCCGCCGCTGCAAAAGGCGCCAACTTTCGCATCTGCGAAAGCGTGATCAGCGACGGATTGCTGCATCAGCTCGTCAAACCGGTCGGCAATCTGCGTCGCGGACAAGCCGCGAAGGCGTTCATTTTCATCGGCGTCAATCAGGTCAGACACGCGGAAGAATGTTCCTGTACGTGAGCTTTCGCCGCGTTTGATCTGCAGCATGTCGCCGGGTGCGAGGCTCTCGACGCCCTGATAGAAAGTCCGGCCTTTTGTCGGCCCACCAAACTTCATCAGATAGGCATTGATCGAGGATCGATTTGGCTCCAGCGCCTGCCACGGTTTGAAGGCCTTGATTTCAGACGCGAACAGGAAGGCATCATCATTTTCAATGTAGAAAAGCGGCTTCATTCCAAATCGATCGCGGGCCAAAGTCAATGTATCAGAGGATCGATCGAAAAAGGCGAAGGCATACATGCCGTTCAGGCGCGGCAAGGTCCGTTCCGGCCCAAGCGTGATCAGCATCTGAAGCAGCACTTCGGTGTCGGACGTCGTCTGGAATTTACAACCGTTCGCTTCGAGTTCAGCGCGTAGGTCGCGGAAATTGTAGATCTCGCCGTTAAAGACCAGGACGTAACGCCTGGATTCGTCCCAGAATGGCTGATTTGAGCGCGCGTGCGTGTCTACCAATGATAATCTGGCATGTCCCAGCCCGAGGCCGGGTTCCGCGTGCACAATACTGGCGTCGGGACCGCGATGCGACAAGGATTCGACACTCGCTCGAACTTTCGCCTCGCTTGGGGGCGCATTCGAAGTCGTCAGGACGCCGAAAATGCCACACATGTCAGTCCCCTTTCTTCAAGCGGATGAAGTGGTGAATGGCGCGTCCAGCGCAATCAATGGCTTGTTCAACATTCACACTTGAACCCAATTCCCGGTTCAACCTGCATACCCTGTGCCAAAAATCCTATGAAAACAAGCGACCCCACCGGCGCGAGTTCCGAGATCAATATACCAAGCAATTCCTGCAAGTTACATCGCGCTTGGCCCGACGGCGGGGCTTTTTTTGTGTACGGAAACCTCTAGCCTGCGGCAAAACAGGAGTCCGCACATGATCCCCTATCAACATCTCGATCGCTCCGTGGCCGGTAAGACCGTCTTTATCACCGGCGCCGCCAGCGGCATGGGCCGCGCCACTGCGCATCTGTTTGCGCGTGAAGGCGCCAATGTGATGGCGACGGATATGAACGAGGACGGCGTCAATGCCGTCGTCGAGGAGATCCGTGAGGCCGGGTTCGACGAAGTCGCGGGTTTCACGCTTGATGTCGGCGACCATGATGCCATCAAGGCCGCCATCGCCGCTACGGTTGAACGATTCAATGCGCTCGACATCTTGATCAATAATGCCGGGTTTGCCCGACTCGCTCATCCGTCTGAAGATCAGTATGAAGACATCTGGCATGACAGTGTGAACGTCATGCTGACCGCGCAGCAGCGTCTGATCCGCGCCGCGCTGCCTTATCTGATGAAGACAGAAACCGGTGGCCGCATCGTCAACATCGCTTCCACAGAAGGGCTTGGCGCGACACCGGGCAATGGCCCTTATGTCGCCGCCAAGCATGGCGTAATCGGATTGACACGGGCGATGGCCACCGATCTCGGGCGCGACGGGATCACCTGTAACTGTATCTGCCCGGGCCCGATCCTGACCAATATCAATGCCGAAATCCCGGATGAGCACAAAACCATCTTCGCCAAGCGCCGGGTGCCGATCCGGCGCTATGGCATTCCCGAAGAGGTCGCCAATATCAC
>JGI12316J14372_10002404_pt1 | contig 20310 bp, 23 predicted proteins | sample MarCyaLeptolynsp_FD_14372 | JGI IMG/M metagenome (IMG submission 14372) | reverse complement strand
GGGGTCGCGATAGCCGCCATCATTGACGAAAGCGAGCCACTCCCGATTGGTCACCGCGCGGCTCGCGAGTTCAAACGGCCGCAAGATTGCGTCATGCTTGGGAGTCTCGCAATCGAACGCGAAACTGGCCGCGCTGTGACCAATCTCGACTTGTCCGCCTTCGAACCGGTCCCAGCTAAGAGGTGCCGCTTCCAGATTGGCCGTCTTGAGATTGACGTCCGGCTTCAGCGCCGGGCGCAGCGGGTTTTGGGCGAACAGGTGAAGAATGTCAGTGAGGAGCAATTCCTGATGCTGTTGTTCATGCGCCAGACCCAGGTCGAGCAAAGCGCAGGCATCTGGATGCTCAGCAAACAGCGCCGCCATCCGTGCGTCCACATGCGCGCGATAGGTGAGCACGTCCTCCAGCCCCGGGCGGGTCAGCAGGCCGCGCATCGGCCGGGCATGTCGCTCGCCGACGGTTTCATAATAGGAATTGAACAAATAACTGAACCGCTCATGGAAACGCACGCCGTCGCCATAGATCGGTGCCAGCATGAACTCCTCAAAGAACCAGCTGGTATGGGCGAGGTGCCATTTGGCCGGGCTCGCATCTTCCATTGACTGGGCCGTCGCATCGGCGTCGCTGAGGGTCGCGGCCAGCGCTTCGGTCTGCCGCCGGACGCGATCAAAGCGTTCGAACAGATCCGCAGACGTGCGCGGGGAACGGGGCTCGATTTTCGGTTGTGCCATGGGCTCCTTGTCTCGCCCGCGGCGGGTGGCGTCAACTGATGCTCCTGACAGGTTTGGTCAGCAGTCAGACACCAAGGCGATAATCTGCCTGGGCAACATACTGGCTCTGCCGCTTGTGTCCCGTGAAGCTTTCATAAAGATGGAACGTGTCGGCGAGGAAGCGGTCAGTGTTGAGAATCTGGAAGTCCTCGCTCCACGCCATGGCCGCTTCGAGCGGGGTCTGATTGCAATAGGCCAGCGTCACATGCGGCAGGAACGGGTCCTGTCCGAGTTTCAGATCAAATTTTCGTGCGATCTTGCGGCAACGCGCTGCCAGGTCCGACAGTCCCTCATCTTCGGCAACCCGCGCATAGAGCGCGCGCGGCTCGCGCCGGCCGAACCAGCCAACGCCGTCGACGCGAAGATCGAGCGCTGGCGCGCGGATCTCATCCAGTGCATCGGCAATGGCGTCCGCGGTCTCGCCATCGACACTGCCATAGAAGCAAAGCGTGATGTGATAATGCTCCCGCCGACGCCATCGTGCGCCATGGATCTCGACGGCAAGCGGGGTCAGGCGGTCAGCGATCTGGTCCGGAACCGGAAGGGCGGCAAAAAGTCGGTGCATGTCGAAGCGCGGCTATTGTGTTTGCTGAGGTGAAAAGGAAGAAGCCCGACCAGCGGCCGGGCTTCTCAATCTCTATAGGATGATTTCGATTATCCTGCGAGTGCGTCCAGCTTACCAAAATGCTCAGCGAGCAGGTAATAGAAGGTGACGCGAGACTTGTTGCCGCCTTCCGGGGCAAGTTTTTCACAGACAGAACCGATGGCGGCATCCAGCTGGTCATTGGTCTGAGCCAGCGAGAGCTTACCGCGGCACCACTTCTCGCGCACGCGCTGAAGTTCGGTATCGTCTGAGCAAGAAACCAGCGAGCTATCACGATTGCGCAGCGCGATTCCGAGATGTCCCACAATTTTCTCTGCCGCAGCCTGATTATAGCCGTTAGCGTATTTCTTGATGTTGTCTTCGTACTTTGAGGCGTCAGCCATCTTTGTTCCCCTTTACTGTGCTGCGATCTGTTGTGATCGGTCCAGCCGCGTCAAATCTGCCCGGACGGTTTCTTAAAGTCAAACCAAATCAATATATCCTATGGTTAAGGGCAAGGAGACGGCTGTTCGGCATGCAGGGCGTTGACGGCGGTTTCCAGCTCCTCGGTCCAGTCGAGATCAAACGCGTCGATACAGATCTTGAGCTGTTCCATACTGGTCGCGCCGATAATGGTTGACCCCATGAACGCGCGGGTGTCGCAGAATTTGATGGCGATCTGGCTCGGGTCGATGCCGGTTTGGTCGGCAAGTTCCAGATAGCTCTCGGTGGCGCGCAATCCTTGCGGGCTCTCATAACGCTGCAGGCGATTGAACAGCTCTTTGCGCGATCCCTTTGGCAGCGCGCCATTGCGATACTTGCCGGTCAGATAGCCCTGTGCCAGCGGCGAATAGGCGAGCAGACTGACCTGTTCGCGCACACAGACTTCCTCAAGCCCGCCATCTTCAAATGTTCGATTGACGAGATTGTAGGCATTCTGGATTGAAGCCATGCGCGGCAAACCACGCGCTTCGGCCTCGGCGAGAAAGCGCATGACGCCGAACGGGGTTTCATTCGAAACCCCGATATGCCGGATGCGGCCGGCTTTCACATGCGTGTCGAGATGCGCGAGAATCTCCTCAAACGGCTCGTACGGATAGGCATAGGAGCGCGCATCCATCTTGTTGCCGAACAGGCCGACGGGGCGATCTGGCCAGTGTAGCTGGTAGAGATCAATATAGTCGGTCTGCAGCCGTTTCAGGCTTTTGAATACGGCTTCGTCGACCTGATCCTTAGTGTGCCGGGTCCACTCCACATCACTGTCGCGCGTCCAGATCTGTTTCGACAGTCCAGCGATCTTTGTCGCCAGAATGACATCCTGACGTCGACCGGTCTTCTGGAACCAGGTGCCGATGATCCGTTCCGTCGAGCCTTGCGTTTCAGCCGATGGGGGCACCGAGTACATCTCTGCCGTGTCCCAGAAATTGATCCCGCGCTCCATGGCATAGTCCATTTGGGCGTGGCCTTCGGCTTCGCTATTTTGCTGGCCCCAGGTCATCGTGCCGAGACAACAGGACGTCACCATCAAATCCGTACGCCCAAGTTGTCGTTTCTCAATTGCCATGGGTATTTCCTCATCTCTTCAACGGCGGAAACTTAGTGCTGATTCTGCCGCTGACCAGTCCGGTTTTTCTTGAAAAGCGATAAAAACGACCACATAATAAGAGCAATCCGTGCGCTCGTGCGCGGGCCTTTGAAAAGAGGAAGCCATGAACGACTTTAATACGTCTATCGCCCGTGGTCGGTCGATGGATGCCAGCGTGGATCAAGGCCTGCGCAGCTTTATGCTGGGCGTCTATTCCAAGCTGACCATCGGTATTGCGATTGCGGGTATTCTCGCCTTTGTGGCAGGCACTGTGCCTGTCGTGCGCGATCTCGTGTTCGGAACACCGCTCTATTACGTGGTGATGTTTGCGCCGCCAGTGCTGATCATCGGTTCGATGTTCTTCATGAAGAACCCCAGCCCGACCGGCTCAGCCATTCTCTACTGGGCAATTGTCGCGACTGTGGGTCTCGGCCTCGGCGTCTATTTCGCCCTGGCGCAGGCGAATATGAGCATCACCACTGCTGGCGGGATCTCGCAATCCTTCACCTATATGACGATCGCGAAAGCCTTCTTCATTACCGCCTCGGCCTTCGCGGCCCTGTCGCTATGGGGCTATACGACCAAGCGTGACCTCAGCGCCATTGGCAGCTTTGCCATTATGGCGATCTGGGCTCTGTTTGCGGTCGCGATCATTTACATGATCTTGCCTGCCATCGGCCTGATCGAGCATTCCGGTCCAATGGAATGGATCATTTCCGGCGGCTTTGCGATGCTGTCTGCGGTCCTCGTGGCCTGGCAGACACAAGAGCTGAAGGAAGGCTATTATGCCTTTGGCGGCGATCAGCGCGGCATGGCCGTGATGACCAATTGGGGTGCGCTCAATTTCTTCATCATGTTCGTCAACATGTTCCGCTTCGTCCTGATGCTGCTCGCCTCGCGCGAATAGGGTCTGGAACATCCCATTCAAAAGCCCCGGCCGCGCGCCGGGGCTTTTTTATTTGACGCGCAGACGGACTCTCGTATTCTGGAACATCAGGAGAACATTTCCGGAGGCGCTGATGGACAATATGCAGGCAGACGAGACGCTGAGCCCGGTCGCCCAGCAGATTGCGCGCGGCGTGTTACGACTGATGACCGATCATGGCTATGCCGGGGTAACCGAGATGACGCTGGCAAATGGCCGCCGCGCTGATGTCGCCGCCATTGGGCCGGGCGGTGAGATTACCATTGTCGAGATTAAATCCTCGGTCGCGGACTTTCGCTCCGATCAGAAATGGCCGGAATATCGCCCATTCTGCGACCGGTTCTATTTTGCCGTCGGGCATGATTTCCCGCAGGACCTGATCCCGGAAGAGACCGGGCTGATCATTGCCGATGCCTTTGGCGGCGCCATCTTGCGAGAGCCCGAATGCGAGAAACTGGTCGCAGCCCGGCGCAAGGCGGTGACCCTCCGTTTCGCCCGTCTCGCAGCGACCCGTCTGTGCCAACCTGTGATTGCGTAATATGCCCTCTGGACTCTTTGCCTTCTCAGCCCTAGCTGCGCCCCTATGAGCCATGCCTATCCCCTCGGTAAGACTGCCCGCGACGCCTTAAAAGGCGCGAAGGAGGCGGCCCGTACCCGCTACGAGGCTGAAGACCTGGCCGGCGATGTCGCCATTGCCTCGCTCGAAACCGAATGGCTAACGCCGTCCGAAAAAGACTTGCCCAAGATCCTGGAGCAGGCCGAAACCAATCCCGGACATGGGTTCGTTCAGCATTATGAGGATGGTTCTGGCAACACGGTATTGGCGGTGACCTATTGGAAACTCGCCAAAGCCAAGAAGAAGAAACCTGCCCCGAAACCGAAACCGGCGCCGACACCGGCCGATGAAGATCATACCGATGATCTCTATTTCAAATCCGGGCGCACCAAGAAGGGCCGGCGCAAGCGCTATATCGACCCGAACCAGATGGACTTGTTCGGCGAGAAGAAAGCCGATTAAGCCGGCTTAAACGTCAGCGCGACGCCATTATTGCAATAGCGCAGTCCGGTCGGCGCAGGACCGTCCTTGAAGACATGGCCATGATGACCAGACATGGCCATGATGACCGCCGCAGCGGGCGCAGTGATATTCCGTCCGTGTCATCCACAATTTGTTGTCTGCCTTGAAGCCGAGCGTGCCGGGAAGGTAATCGTAGAAACTCGGCCAGCCNGTGCCGCTATTGTATTTTGTGCCGCTGTCAAAGATGGCGAGATCGCAGCCCGCACAATGAAACACGCCGTCGCGCTTTTCGTCATTCAGGGGCGAGGTGAAAGCGCGCTCTGTCGCCTCTTCGCGCAGGACGCGGAAGGCCAGGGGCTCCAGCCGTTCTTTCCATTCGGCTTTTGTGAGGTGTTGCCACTCGCTGTCAGCAAAGTCCGCGCTCGGAGTGCCGGCAAAGGCCTGATTGGTTTTTCCGGCGCCAGAGCAAGCGGCGACGAAGGCCGCGGGAGCCGCCGTAAGAAACGTCCGGCGGCGAAGGGAGGAAAGCGTATTTTTCATCATGGCAATTAGATAGCGTGCGAGGGCGGGGCGTCCACTCACAGATGTTTCAACTTCGCGTTAGCGGGGCGCGCTGCAATTGGCGCCGAATTGTCGCTCGCCATGATCCGATTTTACGATTAGGGAGCCGGGATTCCTTTTTGCCTATTGCCTGAATTGAGAGACGCCATGACCGAGCCGATGAATGACAATCTGACCGAAGCCGCGCGCGACAAGCTGCGCCTCACGGTCGAACGGATCGAGCGTCTCGAGGAAGAAAAGAAGGAAGTCGCGGAGCAGATCAAGGAAGTCTATGGCGAGGCCAAGGCGCTGGGCTATGACACCAAGGCGCTGCGCACCGTGATCAAATTGCGCAAGCAGGATCGTGATGAGCGGGCTGAGCAAGAAGCGATCCTGGAAGTCTATATGGACGCGCTGGGCGAGCTGTAAGCGCAATCGCTTGCCGGGCAGGGCCAGATCGCCCTAGACTTTGCGCCATGCCCCGTGATGTCGATGAGCGAAAGAAACGCAAGGCGCTGCGCAAATTGCGCAAGGCCGCCGCGCTCGCTGAACAGGGCCTCGGACCGCCGCTGTCAGACTGGGAGAAGCAATTCCTCGAAGAGGTTGAAGAGCGGATCGAGAAATTCGGTTCGGCTTTTCACGATCTGGATAAAGGCGGCTCAGACGAGGCGCTCTCCGCGCTGCAGCATGTAAAGCTCCGAGAAATTGACAAGAAAGCGCGCGGCAAGGGCAAGTCTGGTTTCAGCTCGAAAGGCGGGTTCAAACGCAAATCCAAGCCGCGGGTGCGGCAAGTGGACGAGGATCTGGACATGGATGCGCCGGTCGATCCCAAACCGACCAAGCCGCAGCTTGTAAAGGCGAGCGAGCTGGAAGCCGAGCAAAATACATCCATTTCAGAGCAAGCGAAACCGAAAAGACCGCCGCGTTTGCGGGTGATTGAAGGCGGGGCTGACAAAACTTAATCTATTTCGTATACGGGTTCGTATAAAAAATAGAACCACATAGGATTGGGCGACATGAAGACAGTTGTTATCACAGGTGCCTCGACGGGCATTGGCCGCGCAACGGCAGAGCATCTGGCCCAGAAAGGCTGGCAGGTCTTTGCCGGCGTGCGCAAAGAGGCAGACGGTACGGCGCTGGCCGAGGCCCATGCTCAGATCAAGCCAATTCTGCTCGATGTCACGCAGCCCGAACAGGTCGCGGACGCAGTCGAGACGGTCCGCGCAGCGCTGGACGGAGAAAAGCTCGCGGGCCTCGTCAACAATGCCGGCATCGCCAATATGGGACCGCTGGCGCTGCAGCCGCTTGATCAGTTTGAAGCGCATTTCTCGGTCAATGTGTTTGGCCTCCTGCGCGCCAGTCAGGCCTTTGCGCCCTTGCTCGGCATGGACGAGACGCTGCAAGGCACGCCCGGCCGGATTGTCAATATTACCAGTGTCGGCGGCCGCCTCTCTGCGCCCTTCCTCGGCGCCTATACAGCGACCAAGCATGCGGTGGAGAGCATGACGGACAGTTTGCGGCGCGAGCTTGTCCTGTTCGGGATCGATGCCATTGCGGTGGGCCCGGGCGCCGTCAAAACCCCGATCTGGGACAAGGCCGAAGATGCCAATAGCGCCAATCCCTATGCCAATTCGCCCTGGGCAGAACCGATCGAAAAGTTCAGCGAAACCATGCTGGAGGGCGGCCGCACAGGGCTCGATCCATCGGTAATCGCGAAGACCATTGAGACCGCTTTGACCGCGCGAAAGCCGAAGGCCCGTTATGCGCCCGTGCCGAACAAGTTGACCAATTTCACGCTTCCCATGTTGCTGCCCAAGCGCACCGTGGATGGGGTGTTCTGGAAACGGTTCGGCATGTCGCGCAAGCCGGCCTAGGCCTTGTGATATGGCAATCCGGCCAGCAGGCTGACAGAGCGATAGAGCTGTTCTGAAATCATCGCCTTGACCAGCCGATGCGGCCAGGTCTGCGGGCCAAGCGCCAGCGTGTCGGGACACGCGTCTCTCACGGCTTGGCTATAGCCTTCCGCGCCGCCGATCAAGAAACAGAGCTCCGGCGTGCCGGTATCGCGCCATTTGGCAATCTGATTGGCGAGCTTCACAGACGTCCAGGCCGGCCCATGCTCATCCAGGCGCAACACGCGTGCGCCAGATGGTATGGCACTCAGGATCAGCTTGCCCTCGGCCTCCAGACCCCCGCCACTCGACAAGTCCACAAGTTTCAGCGAGCGCAGGCCAATGCCCGGCCCGGCCTTGTTGAACCGCGCGACATAATCATCCACCAGCTCTTTTTCCGGGCCCTTCTTGAGTTTGCCCACGCTGATCAGAGTGATGTGCATAAAGCCGGATTAAACGTCCGATGGACGGTGCCCGCTCTCGCCGGCCCAGATCTTTTCCAGATTGTAGAAGCTGCGCACTTCCGGACGGAACAGGTGAACGATGACATCGCCGAGATCGATCAGCACCCAGTCTGCATTTGGCAGGCCTTCCAGCTTCGGCGACTCGCCGGTCTTGTCCTTCACCTTCTGCGCCAGATGCGCGGCAATAGACGTCACATGACGGGCCGAACGACCCGAAGCGATGATCATGATGTCTGCGAGGGAGGATTTTTCCGTCAGATCGATGACAGTGAGGTCTTCGGCTTTGTCATCTTCCAGCGAGGCGATGATCGTGTCTGAGAAAGCGCGAATATCTTCGATGCTCGTCGCGCGGGCCGAATTTGTCTCAGTTTTTGCAGCAGGCAGGGTGCAGCTCCATAAGGTTGTTTCTAAGGCGAACTTAACATGCGTCGCGCGCGCGGCCTAGAGATTATCAGCAACAGTCTCTGTAATGTTTTTTCGCGCGCGTTTGACCGACATGGCTAGTCCTTGGCGTCGACGAACTGGCCCGCGGCGCGGTCCTTGCGGACGTGCCCAGCCGGGAACACCCGCCCATTCATCGCGATATAGACGCCCGGAGATTGCAGCTGGGCTGCAGCGAGGGCGAAGCCGACATTGAAGATGGCATCGGTTGAGCGCAGGCGCGCCGGCTGCATGGCGCCAGTCAGGATGATGGTCTTGCCTTCAATGCCGCGCAGCCGCTCTGCGGTCTCGGCCATCGTGTCGGTGCCGTGCGTGATCAGGATGTGGACCGCGTCGCTGCCCGAGACAGCTGCATGGATCGCGTCCCGGTCCGTATCTGTCAGCTCCAGGCTGTCCTTGCGCATCAACGAAGTGAGCTCGTATTCAATGCCGACATTGGCTTCGCGCAGAATCGCATCCAGTGGGGACTCGCCGACCTGGAACTCGGACAAGGCGTCGAAATAGACCTTGTCGATCGTTCCACCGGTTGTGAATACGTGCAGCATTGTCATCAGTGCGCATTCCGTAAGGCTGTTGAGGATACCGGATTTAGCGGCGCCGGAAGATAGATCCAAGCCGGCGTTTCATGTCCTGGCAGGATCCGCGCAGCGCGATCCGGCAGCCGGTTCTGGCGGAACGCTTTGGCGAACGGGCTGACCCGTGCGGCGAGTTCGAAACCGGGACGGGCCACGACCGCCACCGGCACAGTGCGGGCGAGCGCCTTCCAGTCCTTCCAGTAATGAAACGTCATCAGACTGTCGCCGCCCATGATCCAGGTCAGCTGCGCGTGCGGGCAATGTTTGCGCAGCAGCCGGACCAGATCGATCGTGTAGCGCAGGTGCAGGCGTTTCTCGATATCGCTGACTTCAAAGGCGCGATTATTCCCGGTCAGGATCCGCACAGCTCCCAATCGGGCTTCATAGTCGCTCGGCGCTTCCTTGAGTGGATTTCCCGGCGTCGGAAACCACCAGACCTGGTCCAGGTTGAGCCGCCGCATCGCGGTTTCAGCGACATGCAGGTGCCCGCTATGCGGTGGGTCGAAACTGCCGCCAAACAGGCCAATGCGCGCGCGTGTGCTGGTCGGCGGCAGATGCGCTGCAGGACGAAGGTGAGCCATTGCGTGTCGCTTGTCTTAGGGCCGGGTCTGACCGGTGCCGCGGACCAGATATTTGAATATGGTCAGCTGTTCCGCCCCGACCGGGCCGCGGGCATGGATACGTCCCGTGGCGATACCGATCTCTGCGCCCATGCCGAACTGGCCGCCATCCGCGAACTGGGTCGACGCATTGTGAATGACAATCCCGGAATCCACCTCGGCGAGGAATTTCTCGGCGGTCGCGGCGTCTTCCGTGATGATGCACTCCGTGTGGCTGGTGCCATAGTCTTCAATGTGCGCCATGGCGCCTTCGACGCCGTCGACGACGCGCACAGAGATGATCGTGTCGAGATATTCGGTGCGCCAGTCATCCTCTGTGGCAGGCTCAATATTGGAAACGAGCGCGCGCGCTGCCGCGTCTCCTTTCATTGTGCAACCGGCATCGGTCAGCGCCGCCGCAATCGCAGGTAGCAGGTCTGCCGCAACCGCCTGATCGATCAGCAGGGTTTCTGTCGCCCCGCAAATACCGGTCCGGCGCATCTTTGCATTGACGACAATATCGATCGCCTTCTGGGGGTCAGCCGCCTTGTCGACATAAGTGTGGCAGAGGCCTTCCAGGTGTCCGATCACAGGCACGCGGGCCTCGGCCTGCACTCGTTCGACCAGGCCTTTGCCGCCGCGCGGAACGATGACGTCCATATTGCCGTTCAGGCCAGAGAGCATATGGCCAACCGCGGCACGGTCCTTGGTCTGGACCAGTTGAACCGCATTTTCGGGCAGTCCGGTCTTGGCGAGACCGGCGCGCAGGGCGTCGGCGATAGCGATGGATGATTGCAGGCTTTCACTACCGGCGCGCAGGATCGCGGCATTGCCTGAGCGCACGCAGAGCGCCGCAGCATCGGCCGTCACGTTCGGCCGGGCCTCATATATGATCCCGATCACGCCAAGCGGCGTGCGCACGCGGGCAATGTCCAGCCCCGACGGCACGGTCCAGCGGGCAATCTCACTGCCGACAGGATCGGGCAATTCGGCGACGTCGCGCAGCGCGTCGGCAATCCCGGTCACGCGTTCTGGGTCGAGCGCCAGGCGGTCGAGCATGGCGCTGGACAAGCCTTTTTCCTTGCCGCCTGCCAAATCGTCAGCATTGGCGGCGAGGATGTCGTCTGTCGCCGCTTCCAGAGCGTCCGCCATGGCGAGAATTGCGGCCGTGCGCGCCTCCGGGCCAGCCTTGGCCAGCGCGGCAGACGCGGCGCGAGCCTGCGTGCCCATGCGCAGCAAGGTGGCGTGCAATTCTTCGGTCGGTGTGTGCAATGTATCGGCCATGGCGTGCTTCTGCCGGATTTAGCCGGTTCGAGCAATGAGAGAATCTAAATTATCCGCGCCAGAAACGGCGGGTCATCAGAACGAATACAGCGGTAAACTCGAGCCGGCCCAGCAGCATGGCGGTGGCGCAAATCCACTTGCCGCGATCAGTGAGGCCCTGGAAGGTGCCTGCTGGTCCGATTTCAGGGCCAAGGCCCGGGCCGACATTGGACACGCTGGTCGCGGCACCGGAAATGGCCGTGAGCGGCGCCTCCCCGGTCAGGCTGAGCAGGATCGCGGCGGCCACGAACGTCGCGAGATAGAGGAAGACGAAGACCATGACCGATTGCAGCGTGTCATTGTCAATGACCTTGCCGCCATAGCGGATGCGAACGACGCGATTGGGACTGACCATTTGCTGAGCATGGGCAAGCACAGCGCGGAACGTGATCTCCAGCCGGAACATCTTGATGCCACAGGCTGCAGACCCGGCGCATCCGCCCAGGAAGATGGTAATCAGGAAGATCATCACAATCGGTTCGCCCCAGCCATCATAGGGCGTGGTTGCGTAACCGGTGCCGGTCAGCACCGAGACGACGTTGAATAGGGTTTCGATATAGCCATTGATCGGGCTGATAATGACATAATCCTGATCCGCGATGACGCGCAGGAAGAAGACCAGGGTGGTGATGGCGGCGATCAGCGCGAAAAACAGGCGCGGCTGCGGGTCGGAGAAGAGCGGTTTTACCCGGCCATGGATCATGGCCAGCGCCAACAAGCTGAAGGGCAGGCCGGCAATGATCATGAAGAAGATGGCGGTAGGGATCGCGGCGGTTTCGTAGAAGGCGCCGAACGAGGCGTCATAAGTGGAGTATCCGCCTGCAGCCACCGTGGTCATGGCATGCGCCACGGCGTCGAAGGCCGACATGCCGGTCAACATATAGGCAACTGCGCAGCTGACTGAGATGAACAGATAGATCATCCCGATCTGAGCTGAAATCTCGCCAATGCGCGGCATGAACTTGCCAGCTGTGTCGGAGCTTTCGAGCTGGAACAGCTGCATCCCGCCAACCCGCAGCATGGGCAGGATGGCGATCGCGGTGACGATAATGCCGATACCGCCAAACCACTGCAGAATGGCGCGCCAGAGCAGGATCCCGCGCGGCTGATTGTCGAGCCCGGTCATCACCGTCGAGCCCGTCGTGGTCAGACCGGAAATGCTTTCGAACATGGCATCGGTAAAGCTCATCCCGATGCCCATGAACGGGATCGCTGCCATCGCCGGCAGCACGACCCAGACAAGAACGGTCAGCAGGAAGGCTTCACGCGAGCCGGTGCGTTCCGTTCGACCACCGGACAGAACCACGAGGCCGCCGCCGAACAAGAGCAGCATGGTCGCACTTGCGGCGAAGACCGGCCATTCGCGCCGGCTATCGGCAACATCGAGCAGCCAGCACGGGATCATGGCGGCGCCGAGAAGGGCGGTCATGATGCCGAGAGCGAAGATGACGACGCGAAGCTGCATGGGTTCGGGGACTTAATGGGGAAATGCTGAGAAGGCGTGTACTTTTGGCAACGCCTGGACCTCACTTGCATACAATATCGGGACCAGTGTGGAAAAAAGACAGGGATTATGTGAAATTTTTCGACATTTCTTTCTACTGGTTAACCAGCTGTAAATAAAAGCTTTTGTATTGGTTAACAGCGATCCACAGTGAAACGTTCCGATTTATTTTTGGTTTGTTCTGGATTGGTTTTCATGTCCTATCTGTGTGGACACGAAAGAATCAGGAGATGGCCCATTTGAATCCAAGCTGTCCCATGTTATCCCAATCCTGAACAGGCTGGATCCATGCATTTCCAGTCGGGGCTAGTGATGGGAGTTGCACGTGTTTGTCTCCACGTTTGAGACATCGCTGGATACGAAAGGACGGGTTTCAGTTCCGGCGCCGTTTCGGCACGCGCTGGAGGGCGGAACGCGGATTTTCCTGTATCCGGCGCTCGACGGTTCGCCCTGTCTGGAAGGCGGCGGCGACGCCCTGATGCTGGAAAACCAGAAGACCCTGCTCCGCATGAGTCCCAACTCCACGGCGCGCAAGGTCTTCCTCAACCGCACGGTTTCAAAGGCGGTCGAGCTGAAGCTCGACGATACGGGTCGGATCAAGATCCCGCCCAAGCATCTCACCCTGGCCGGTATCGAGAAAGACCTCGCCTTTGTCGGCGCTGTCGATCGCTTCTATGTCTGGGAGCCCGCACGCTACGCCGCCTTCGATGCCGAGATGGAGGCCCAGCTCGGCGATGTGCAGGCCGATTTCGAAGGCTCGTTCAACGCTCAATTGGCGACCGGCGGCATTCGCGGCGTGGTCGGGGAGGGCGAGTGATGGGGCATGTCCCGGTTCTCCTGGATGAGGTGCTTGAGGCGCTCGATCCGCGCGATGGCGAGACCTATGTTGACGGCACTTTTGGCGGCGGGGGTTACGCCCTGCGCGTGCTGGCGGCGGCGGATTGCGCGCTCTATGGCATCGACCGCGATTTTGACGCCATGACCCGCGCTGAAGCCCTGGCCGGCCAGCACCCAAAATTGACCCCGCTCCTCGGGCGGTTCGGTGAGATGGACGAATTGCTGTCGACTGCCGGCGTCACCGCGGTTCAAGGCGTGATGCTGGATATCGGCGTCTCCTCGTTTCAGATCGATGAGGGCGAACGCGGCTTCTCCTTCATGCGCGATGGGCCGCTCGATATGCGCATGGGTCAGACCGGTCCGAGCGCGGCAGACGTCGTCAATCATATGAGCGTCGGCGACCTGATCACGATTTTCCGCCAGCTCGGCGAAGAGCGCCAGGCCAAGCGCATTGCGAGTGCGATCGTGACCCGGCGCAGCGCGGAGCCCTTCAAGACCACACTCGATCTGGCGCAATGCATTGAAGACGCTGTTGGCGGGCGACGCGGCAAGAAAACCCATCCCGCCACGCTCACCTTCCAGGCCATTCGCATGTATGTGAATGACGAGCTTGGCGAACTCGCGCGCGGCCTCGCGGCAGCAGAGCGCCTGCTGGCCCCCGGCGGCCGGCTGGTTGTGGTCACGTTCCATTCGCTCGAGGACCGGTTGGTCAAGCAATTCCTGCGCGAACGGTCCGGTGCCATGGGCGGTGGGTCGCGTTACATGCCGGAAGTCGAAAAAGGCCCTGAGCCATCCTTTGAACTCAAGCGACGAAAAGCGACTGAGCCGGGCGAAGCAGAGATCAAAGTGAATCCCCGTGCGCGGTCATCGCGCCTGCGGGTCGCGGTTCGCACCGAAGCCCCGGCCTGGGCCCAACCGGTTGAAACCGGCAATACGGTCCCGCCTCTGAAAGCGCTGGAGGCTGCACTATGAGCAAGCGCGCCTTCCTGTTCGGACTGGCGGTCGTCGCCTTTCTCATTTTCAGCCTCTATCGGGCAAAATATGGCGCCCAGGAAACCGTCGCCGAGATCGGTGAGGTCGAAACCCTGATCGAAGCGGCGGAAGCGGAACAAGCAGAATTGCTGGCCGAATTTGCCCACCGCTCGCGCCAGGAGTGGATTGAGGAATTTGCCCGGCGCGAACTCGGCATGGTGCCCGCCCGCGCAGAGCAATTCGTGCGCACGGTTGACCTGGACGGTCGGGTCGGCCCGCCAATGGAACTGCCGGACGCAGACGCGCCAGTCGACCGGGAGGCGCCGCAATGAGCCTCGACCAGGGATCTGAACTGACCATGCGCGGCGGCGGCATGCGCACGCGGATGGTTTCGATCTGCCTGCTCTTGGTGTTTGGCGTGATCGCCATGAAAGGCTTGACCGTCGCCTTGACCGGGCCGCAAGCGAGCTCGGCCATTGCCACAAATTTCAAGGAAGCCCCGCGCCGCGCCGACATTGTCGATCGCAATGGCGATCTCCTGGCAACCTCGGTCACCGTCTATTCCGTCTTTGCTGATCCACGGGCGATTGGAGACGCTGAGCTGATCGCCAACGAACTTGCCACCGTCCTGCCGGATCTCGATGTCGAGCGGATCGCGGTGCGCCTCGCCAATAATGATCGCGCCTTCGCCTGGATCGAACGCGGGATCACACCGCGCCAGCGCCAGGCTGTGTTCGCGCTGGGTCTGGAAGGGATCGGGTTTCGCGAAGAGACGCGGCGCGCCTATCCGCGCGGCACACTGGCGGGCCATGTGCTCGGCTATGCTGGTGCTGACGGACAAGGGCTGGGCGGCATTGAGTATGCCATGGATGACCGCCTGACCGGCGACCAGACCCCGCTCGCGCTGTCCATTGATGCGAACGTGCAGTTCAGCCTGGAAGCCGAACTCTCTGCTGCTGTGGGCGAGTATGACGCCGAAGCCGGCGCTGGCATTGTCATGGCCGCGCGCTCCGGCGAAGTGCTGGGCATGGCGAGCTGGCCGCCGCTGGATCCGCACAAAGCGACCGATCTCGATGCCGAAGATCCGGCGCTGCTCGATCGCGCCAGCGGCGCTGTCTATGAGCTCGGTTCGATCTTCAAGCCGCTGACCGTGGCAGGCGCCCTGGATGCTGGCGCCATCCGGCCAAGCGACAAGTTTGATGTGCGTGAGCCGATCACCATTAGGGGCCGCCAGATCAATGATGATCATCCGATTATCGGTCGCCCGACCGCGTTCGAGATCATCGCCGACAGCTCGAATATCGGGACGGTGAAGATTGCCTGGCAGCTCGGCACACGGCGGCAGCAGGAATTCTTCTCCTCGCTCGGCCTGTTCTCGCGGTCGACGATTGAGCTGACGGGGAGCGCGCGTCCGCTGCTTCCGGAATCTTTCGACGATCTGTACAGCGCCACGGCGAGTTATGGGCATGGCATCGCGGTGTCTCCGATTGCCTTTGCCAGCGCCTTTGCCGCGCTCGCTAATGCCGGTGAGACCGTGTCTCCGACTCTGCTTCTCGAGCCGGAACGCAAGCGCAGTCCCAAGCGTGTCATGGCCGCGCCGACGGCCAATCTGGTCGTGCGCATGCTGCGTCAGGCGGTCCTCGACGGCACCGGCGAACGCGCTGAAGTCGGTGGTTACCGCGTTGCAGGCAAGACCGGAACGGCTGAGAAGCCCATCGCTGGCGGCTATTCCGAAGATGAGAACATTTGCAGTTTCGCCGCGATTTTCCCCGCCGATAGCCCTGAATATGTCGTATTGATCGTGCTGGACTCGCCTAAGGCCGGAAAGGACTATGGGCGAACCGCAGCCTGGAACGCTGCGCCAACCGCAGGGCGTGTCATCGAGCGCATCGCGCCCATTCTTGGCGTCGAGCCGAGATTTGATGAACCCGCCCGGTCAACGCCACGTGTCCGCTCCGTCTCAGACAGGAGAGGTACGACGCTATGAAACTGAAAGATCTGTTCCCGCAATTGACCGGCGCGGAGGGGGAAACTGCCGTGACCGGCCTGACCGCCGATAGTCGCCGGGTGGCGCCGGGCTTCGTGTTTGCCGCCATGCAGGGCGTGGTCACGGACGGGCGCAAGTTTATTCCTTCGGCGATCGATGCCGGCGCTGTTGCGGTGCTCGGCGAAGATCTGCCTGCCATGGACGGCGCGATTGCGGTCAGCGTCGACAATGCCCGTCTCGCACTGGCGGAGGGATCCGCGCGCTTCTATGCGAACCAACCTCAAACCATCGTGGCCGTCACCGGCACCAATGGCAAAAGCTCGACGGTCGATTTCCTGCGCCAGATCTGGGACAGCGCCGGCTTCGGTGCCGCCAGCATGGGGACGCTCGGTGCGATTGGGCCGAACGGACACATTGATCTTGGTCATACCACGCCAGACCCGGTCGCCATCCATGCCACGCTGCAGAGCCTGGCAGAGGACGGCGTCTCGCATGTCGCCATGGAAGCCTCCTCACATGGCCTCGCGCAATATCGTCTGGACGCGGTCAATCTGGCCGGCGTCGCGTTCACCAATCTGACCCAGGACCATCTCGATTATCACGAGACCATGGACGAGTATCGCGCCGCCAAGCTGCGCCTGTTTTCCGAGCTCCCACCAAAGGGCTGTCCCGCCGTGGTCAATGCTGACAGCGACCAGCGCCTGTTCTTTGAGGAGGCGGCAAAGACCGCCGGACTGAACGTGGTTTCGGTCGGCTGGCGCGGCGCGGATCTCAAGATTGAGGAATTGATGCCGAAAGCGACAGGGCAACGCCTGTTCCTCGACTGGCATGGCGAGAAAGCGGCGATTGATCTGCCGCTGATTGGAGAGTTTCAGGCCCTGAACGCACTGACCGCCGCCGGTCTTGCGCTCGCAGGCGGGGTGGATCTGCAGGCTGTGGCGACGGGCATGGCCGACCTGAAGCCGGTCAAAGGCCGCCTGGAATATGTTGGCGAGACGCGCGACGGCGCCGGTATCTTTGTCGATTATGCCCACACGCCCGCTGGTCTCGACGTGCTGATCCGTGCGGCGCGGCCACATACGGCCGGGCGTCTGATTGTTGTGTTTGGCTGCGGCGGTGACCGCGACCGTGGCAAGCGGCCCTTGATGGGCGAAGTGGCGGCCAAGCATGCAGACCTCGTTATCGTCACAGACGACAATCCGCGCAGCGAAGACCCAGCCTTCATCCGCTCTGAAGTGCTTGCAGGCGTGCCAGGCGGACTCGAGATCGGTGACCGCGGCGAGGCCATCCATCACGCGATCCGGGACCTGCGCAAAGGCGATACGCTGCTGATTGCTGGCAAGGGCCATGAGACGGGACAGATCATTGGTGACACGGTGGTGCCATTCAGCGATCAGGAGACGGCGCTCGCAGCGCTGAAGGAGGCGGCCAATGCCTAGCTCTTCTCTCTCCATGCTTCCCCGCGACCTGCAAATGTCAGCCGGTCAGAATTCATCCACAGAATTTCGCCCTCGGCACGGCTCGCTCTGGGCGGCGCTGGCACAATCGGCCCGCAAGAATTTGTCCGGGGCCGGAGAAGTTTCTTTGTTCACAAAGGGTTCCCGGAGCGCAGCTCCTGACGCCAGTCCGGCGTCGTCGCGTGCCTGGATGACAGAACGAAACGAGTCCGTATCCGCGCGCATCATTCCGATCCGCAATCCTAACGGAAACGATAAGCTGAAAACCGAGGCCGGACTCTTGTTAAAGGACCCGAATACCTCCGAAATAATCCCGTTCGCAGACAGGCGGTGCCAGCAGAGCACTGTCGCAGACGGACAGGTGATGGACCGCGGCGCAGAACGTGCTGCAGGGGGTTGTGATGCTATATGAATGGCTGGCCACAGATGAAGGGCCGCTTCGACTTTTTAACTACCTGACCTTCCGGACGGGCCTGGCGCTTGTGACCGCTTTTCTGTTCACCGTGATCACCGGTGGATGGCTGATCAATTTGCTACGCGCACGGCAAGGCAAGGGCCAGCCGATCCGCGATCTGTCGCTGGAAGCGCAAATGGCCAAGCAGGGTACCCCGACCATGGGCGGTTTCCTGATCTGGGTCGGTCTGCTCCTCGGCACGCTGCTCTTTGCCGACCTCGGCAATCCCTACATCTGGGTCGTGCTGGCTGTGTCCCTGTCCTATGCGTATCTCGGCTTTCTGGATGATTATGCGAAAGTCACCAAACAGAGCACGGACGGCGTATCGGCCCGGCTCAGGCTGGGCACAGAATTTCTCGTCGCAGCGCTCGCCGGCGCCTTCATCATGGGGCTGCACGGCGCCCATACGCCGCTCGGTCATGCCGATTGGGGCGCGCTGAATCCGCTGGCCGAATGGGTGGCACAATTCGCGCCGGAAACCTCGGTCGAGCGCAATGAAGCGTCGTTTTCGGGCGGCGTCGCGATTCCGTTTGTGAATGACTATTTCCTGCCGCTCGGCGGGTTCTTTGTCGTCTTTGCCTGTATCGTCATTGTCGGCTTCGCCAATGCCGTGAACTTCACCGATGGTCTGGATGGCCTCGCCATTGTGCCGCTGATGTTTACCGGCGCCGCCTTCGCGCTGATCGCCTATCTCACCGGTAACTTCGTGTTCTCCGGCTATCTCGGCATCCAGTTCACCCCTGGCGCAGGTGAGATGGCCGTCCTGATGGGAGCGATGATGGGCGCTGGCATGGGCTTCCTCTGGTACAATGCCTATCCGGCCAAAGTGTTCATGGGCGATACCGGATCCCTCGGCCTAGGCGGCCTGATCGGTGTCGTCGCCGTGGCGATTAAACACGAGTTCGCGCTGGCCGTGATTGGCGGCCTGTTTGTCCTCGAAGTGCTATCCGTCGTCATGCAGGTCAGCTGGTTCAAGATCACCCGAAAACTGACCGGCGAAGGCAAGCGCATCTTCCTGATGGCGCCGCTGCACCACCATTTCCAGAAGAAGAACTGGCCGGAGACGCGCGTCGTCGTCCGGTTCTGGATTCTGTCGCTCCTATTCGCCCTTGCGGGCCTGGCCACACTGAAGCTGAGGTAGCGCGAGACAGATGATCCCCATCACCGAATATGCAGGGCGCGATGTCGCCGTCTATGGCCTGGGCCGCACCGGTTTATCCGCTGCCAAAGCCCTCGCTGCGGGCGGTGCGCGCGTGCATGCCTGGGATGATGGGGAAGCGGCCCGCGCCAAGGCCGAGGCGGAAGGCGTCAATGTCAGCGACATCAATAAGCGCGACTGGCAAAAATTCGCAGCGCTGGTCCTGTCGCCCGGCATTCCGTTCCGCTTCCCGCAGCCGCATCGTCTGGTGCGCATGGCGGAGATGATGAATGTCCCGGTCGTCGGCGACATGGAACTGTTCGCCCGCGCGGTGCAGGCCTTGCCGGAAAAAGGCCGTCCGAAAGTGGTCGGGATCACCGGCACCAATGGCAAATCGACCACGACGGCGCTGATCGGGCATATCCTGAAAGAAGCTGGGCGCGACGTCCGCGTCGGCGGCAATATCGGCAAAGGCGTGCTCGACATGGCCGCGCTCAATGCCAATGCGATCTATGTCCTGGAACTGTCTTCCTATCAGCTCGACCTGGTCGAAAGCCTGCGCTGCGATGTGGCCGTCTTCCTGAATATTTCACCGGACCATCTCGACCGGCATGGCGGTATGGATGGCTATGTCGCCGCCAAGCAGCGCATCTTCGCCAATCAGCGCCCGCGCGATGCCGCAATTGTCGGGATCGATGATCCATACAGCCAGGCCATTGCCATGGGACGTCAACGCCCCGGCGGCGGCCGCGTCGTCCAGATCAGCTCCGAATTCGGCCTCGCCCGCGGTGTCAGCGCCGTTGATGGGCACCTTTATGACAGCACCGGCGGTCAGGCGATCCGGGTTGGCGATCTATCCGAAGCCGAAGCGCTGCCGGGGCGGCACAATCATCAGAACGCTGCCGCCGCTTATGCCGCCTGTCACGCCCTCGGCGTTGCGCCGGGGCGGATCATGGCTGGCATCCGGTCCTTCCCGGGTCTTGCCCATCGCATGGAATTCATCGCCGAGGTCGAGGGCGTCCGGTTCGTCAATGACAGCAAGGCGACCAATGCGCAGGCGGCAGAACAGGCGCTCAAGACCTGGCCGAAAGTCCACTGGATTGCGGGCGGCGTGCCGAAAGCCGAAGGCATTGAGCCTCTGGAGCCCTGGTTCGACCGGCTCGCAGGCGCTTATCTGATCGGCGAAAGCGAAGCGGCCTTTGCCAAGACCTTGAAGGGCAAGGCGGAGACTGTGAAATGCGGCACGCT
>JGI12316J14372_10002402_pt1 | contig 20317 bp, 14 predicted proteins | sample MarCyaLeptolynsp_FD_14372 | JGI IMG/M metagenome (IMG submission 14372) | reverse complement strand
GACTCTTTATTTGTTTTTCGATTTGCTGTTCTAATTCCTCCGCATTATAAATTTCATTTATCCAATCCTTCACTTTCGAAGCTCCTTGATCAAGCTGGACTTCATTTTGATCCCAGAGCAATTCAAATGAACTATTGAACCTGTCTAAATCCCTCAGAACAAAGCCGGTGCCTAATGCAAGGAAAATGATGAGCCCCAATATTATCGTGGCGAGAAAGAGAGATACGGTTAACTCCCAGTTTTTTAGTCTAATCTGCCATTTCTTCAAACTTGGGCCGATGAAATAGACCAAGGCCAAAGCCATAAAAAATGGCAAGAACAATCCATGATAGTAAATCATGGCGCCAAGCAAAACCAATAAAAAAAGACGAGGATATATGTTTTTAAAACGTTGACTTAGGCTTTTTTCCATGGTTATGTGCTTGGATATCGGTTTATTCAATCAATCCCTGACGGCGAAAATAAAGAACTTCGCGGCGGTTGGAATCCAATAAGCGTAAGTGACTTGCATCAGGCATAGACCAATAATGCGTTTTGAGTAATTGGCCTAAATAGGCTTCTTCGTAAGGTTCATTATCACAGTAGAGTAAGGTCATCGACGTATTTCTAAACTTGATGCCATCGAGGGAGTCTAGGTCGAAATTCCCGCCAAAGCTATTGCATCCCGAATTCCCTCCAAAAATACTATCGCTAAAACCCAGACTAGGTAAGGGGCCTAGGTTCATGCCCACATAATCATCGCCTATTTGCACTACCCGCCAATGCCGGTTACGGAAATTAAAATTCGTTTCAATGACCATCATCCTTAGTGCACTATCCAGACTTTTATAGTGGAGCCTGTAATCGGAACTTAGTGTGGCCGAATCCCCTTTTAAGTCTAGAATGTAAATGGAGTCACCTTGTGAGCGGAATCTTCCTTTAAAAACTTGCTTTTCCTCTGCTCCTAGGGGCAAAATAACCCATTTGAAACGACCATTTCTTTTCAGCAATAATTCTTGATTGCTATAATTACCCGGTATTCTCAAATACCCCTCTAGGTGGATATCTTCATTTAGAATTCTATCCTGTTTTATCAGAGCACAGCCACAAAGAAGAAGTAAAAGGGAAAAACGGAATAGTTTCATGTCCTCAAGCTAAAAAAAAAACCTCGACGCAGGAGTCGAGGTTTTTACTATTTCAAGAAAGATATTTCTAAAACTGTATAAGGGCACTTCCCCAAGTAAAGCCGCTACCAAAGGCAGCTAGGCAAAGCAAGTCACCTTCTTTCAATCGACCTTCAGCCTTAGCTTCACTAAGCGCAATTGGAATAGAGGCGGCGGTAGTATTACCATATTTCATGATATTATTAAACACCTTATCGGCCCCAAGACCCATTTTAGCTTGGATGTACTGTGAAATCCGCAAATTGGCTTGATGAGGAATCAATAAATCAATTTCTTCTGGGCTCTTTCCAACTTCTTGTAAGGCCTCGTGAATTACCTCCTGGAAGCGTGTAACGGCGTGTTTAAACACGAAGTTACCGTTCATATAGGGGTAGTAGCTTAAATCATCAGGGTCATTCTCTTCCATTATCTGGTCTACCCAACGAGAGGTCGCTGGACCCAGTAGAGCCAATTCCTTAGCATGTTCACCTTGGGAATGCAATTTTGTGGTAAGTACCCCTTTAGATTGATCATCCGAGGCTTGCAGTACAACCGCGCCTGCGCCATCCCCAAAAATAACCGAGACTCCTCTGCCGCGGGTAGTTTTATCCAATCCTCCACTATGCAATTCCGATCCAATCAAAAGGACGTTCTTGTACATACCGGTTTTGATAAACTGATCAGCCACCGAAAGCCCATATACGAAGCCGCTGCATTGATTTCTTACATCTAATGCTCCTACAGTATCTATACCCAGATTTTGTTGCACCTGAACACCTGGACCTGGGAAATAATAATCAGGGGAGAGGGTAGCGAAAATGATAAAGTCGATATCTTTTGGTTCCAGACCTGCGTCGGCAATGGCCTTAAGGGCGGCCTTGGTCCCCATGCCTGAGGTACTATCTTCGTTTTCACTGCTAACCCAACGTCGTTCACGAATTCCGGTACGTTCCTGAATCCACTCGTCGGAGGTCTCCATAAACTTTGAGAGATCGTTGTTGGTGACCACATTGTCTGGCACATAGTGACCAACACCGGCGATTATTGTTCTTTTCATACTTTAATTTGTTCCAATTGGAGAACACAAATAAAATCAAAAAGATCGAGAGCTCTATTTAGTGGATCGCATCGTGATATTCCTTTAGAATGGCTTCTCGGTGATCAGGATGGGCAATTCCGGCCAAAGCTTCGGCTCTTTGCTTGAGGGTTTTCCCGTACAAATCGGCTATCCCGTGCTCGGTTACGATATATTGTACGTGAGATCGGGTCGTTACTACTCCAGCGCCAGGTTTTAGGAATGGAACAATACGGGTTTGCCCTCTTCGGGTAGTAGAAGGGAGAGCAATAATAGGTTTACCGCCTTTGGAAAGCATAGCCCCTCTCATAAAGTCCATCTGTCCTCCAACACCACTATACATTCTTGGGCCAATACTATCAGCGCAGACTTGTCCGGTAAGGTCAATTTCTACGGCTGAATTTATACTCACCGCCTTGGGATTTTTTCGAATTACCGCGGTATCGTTTACATAGCCGATATCCAAAAGGTTGACTTGGGGATTGTCGTCAATGAAATCATAGAGCTTTTGGGAGCCCATCACAAATCCAGAGATAATCTTTCCAGGATGAGTTTTTTTCTCTGCTCCATTAATTACGCCAGACTCTACCAGATCCATAATTCCATCCGAAAACATCTCGGTGTGTATGCCAAGATTCTTCAAATGCCCCATTTGACTTAATGCCGCATTAGGAATAGCTCCAATTCCCATTTGTAGGCAAGATCCGTCTTCAATTAAAGAGGCTACATTTTGACCAATTTGCATTTCAATTGAACTAGGTGCGCTGGGGGCATGACTGGGAATTTCATCGTCCACTTCAACTAAGGCGTCGAATTTAGACATATGAATTAGGCTGTCACCATGAGTGCGCGGCGCCCGGGGATTCACTTGTGCAATCACATGGTCTGCTCCTTGAGCGGCGGCCAGACTGGCATCTACGGAAGTACCTAGAGAACAAAAGCCATGTTTGTCCGGAGGAGAAACTTGCATCAGTGCCACATTTATCGGGAGCACTCGCTTGCGAAATAGATAAGGTATTTCAGAGAGAAAAACTGGGGTATAGGAGCCATTTCCCGCCTTTATAGTATGTCTAACATTGGCGCCAATAAACAAGGAGTTCACATGAAAACTTTCTGCATATTTTGGATCTGCATATGGGGCATCACCCTCAATATGTAAATGGGTCAATTCAACATTGCGCAATTCAGCATGTCGAGCCGTTAATGCATTGATTAACTGCTGCGGAGCCATCGATACAGAATGGATAAAGACTCTGTCGTTACTCTTAATAACCTTCACTGCTTCTTCAGCACTACAATACTTCATGGTGTTTCAAATATTTAATACAAGATTACGCTGCACTTAATGAGCAAAATATGATGCTTGTCAGGGTTTGAGAATTTTATCTTTTGTCGCACTGATAAGATGTCAGTGGCTGTCAGTTTATAGGAGGAAATCCTATGATCTAAGGACGAATCGTCACCAAAAAAGGTCGCGGCATGGGCTTTGCCTTTGGGAATGCGACTAAAAATCAAATAATACTATGAGTACCGGAAAAATTAATGTTACGGCGGACAATATTTTCCCGATTATTAAGAAGTTCCTCTATAGTGATCACGAGATCTTCTTACGCGAATTGGTATCCAATGCGGTTGATGCAACGCAAAAACTAAAAACCTTAAGTCGCATTGGGGAGTCTAGTGCGGAATTGGGTGATTTAACCATTCAAGTTAAACTGGACAAAGAAGCAAAGACCCTGACCATTTCTGATCGTGGAATTGGTATGAGTCCAGCAGAAATTGACAAGTATATAAATCAGTTGGCATTTTCCGGTGCGGAGGAGTTTGTGCAGAAATACGAGGACAAGGCGGATGGCGCTGCGATAATCGGTCATTTCGGCTTGGGCTTCTATTCTTCCTTTATGGTAGCCGATAAGGTGGAGATTTTCTCAAAATCTCATGTCGAAGATGCCGCCGGTTCTTTTTGGTCATGCGATGGTTCTCCAGAGTTCACTTTAGAGGAAAGCAGCATCAGAGAGGAGCGAGGTACCGATATTGTACTGCATATCAATGAGGATTCCACAGAATTTCTAGAGGAAGGTCGCATTCGTGAATTATTAGACAAATACTGTCGGTTCTTGCCGGTGGCAATTCAATTCGGTGAAAAGGAAATTACCGAGAGCAAAGGTGAAGGAGACGAAAAAGAAGAGGTAAAGAAGACGGTTCCGGATATTGTAAATATTACTGATCCCGCATGGACCAAAGCCCCTGCTGATTTAGAAGCTCAGGATTATAAAGACTTTTACCGTCAGTTATACCCGATGACTTTCGAAGAGCCTTTATTCCATATTCACCTCAATGTGGATTATCCTTTCGATTTGAATGGAATCTTGTTCTTCCCGCGTATCAAGCCTAATATGGACTTGCAGAGAAATAAGATACAATTATTTCAAAATCAGGTTTTTGTAACTGATAACTTGGAGGGGATTGTGCCTGATTTCCTAACGCTTCTTCACGGGGTAATCGATTCTAAGGACATCCCGCTCAATGTAAGCCGATCTTATCTGCAAGCCGATGGAGCGGTGAAAAAGATCAGCGGTCATATTACTAAAAAGGTTGCCGATAAATTGAGCAGTCTCTTTAAAAAAGACCGAGAAGACTTTGAGTCCAAGTGGAACGATATCAAAGTAATTATCGAATATGGCATGCTCAGTGATGACAAGTTCTTTGAAAAAGCACAAAAGTTTGCTCTATACCAAAATGTTGATGATAAGCACTTCACTTTCGAAGAGTACTTGGAAAGTATAAAAGCTCAACAAACGGATAAGGATGGTAACCTGGTAGTTCTTTATGCGGCGCATAAGGAAGCACAGCATTCCTACATCAAAAAAGCCCAGAACAAGTCTTATGATGTATTGCTGATGGAAGGCCCACTAGTGAGTCATCTAATGCAAAAATTAGAGGGTGGTGATCAGAAAGTGAAATTCGCTCGCGTTGATAGTGATAGCGTTGACAAGCTAATCGCAAAGGATGAAGAGCAAATATCACTACTTAGCGAGGAGCAAAAAGAGAGTTTAAAGCCATTAATCGAAGCGCAAGTGGATAAGGCCTCTTACACGGTTCATATGGAGGCAATGGACAGTGCTGAAGCGCCATTTACGATTACGGTCCCAGAATTCATGCGTCGTATGAAAGAGATGAGCGCCACTGGTGGCGGCATGATGGGCATGGGAGATATGCCAGATATGTATAATCTCGTGGTGAACACCAATCATCCCTTAATTACCGCAATTTTGGACGAGAAGGATGAAGCCAAGCAAAACGAACTCATTAATAAAGGTAAAAACCTGGCCATGCTGGCACAAAATCTCCTACATGGAGAGGCCCTTACCAATTTTGTGGAGCAGCAATTTGAGGAACTTAAAGCTTAAGTCCGAGCCTATTTACATAATTAAAATCCCGGTTTTTGACCGGGATTTTGCGTTTAATAGGGAAAAGGCCCCTTAAAAGAGATGGAAAAAAAAGACCTGTTGCATATCCCTACTTTTGAATTTTACCTCTCAAATGAAAAAGTTTTACCTAATAGTGCTTTGTCTATATGCACTACCAATTTGGTCCCAACCTAGTCCTTGGGGAAATGGCCTAGTACAGAATATTTCCTTGGATAGCCTTGCCATTGATTCAACATGGACCTCCCACACCGGCTTTAGTACCAGCCTCAACAACTATCTAGATAATTATAATTACAATATCTATATACCACCGGGTTACGATGGGACGAAGGCATATGGGCTAATTACCTTTATTAACGCAGGAAATACGGGGAGCATCTGGTCTCAGTGGCAACCGGTGCTCGATCAAAAAAATATCATTTTGATTGCGGGTAATGGCATTGGAAATTCAGTATTTGTTCCCGACCGAATGGGGGTTGCCCTTGCGGGTGCCTATGCCCTCAGTCAAAGCTTAAATATCGACACCAATCGAATATACACCTCAGGAAATTCCGGAGGGGGCAGAACGGCCAGTGTTTTGATGTATCTATACCCCGAATTTTTCAAAGCAATGATTCCAAACTGTGGATCAGCTTATTTGAGACAAGTAGCTCAGGATTACGAAACTCATCAGCCCAATTCCAATTACGAGTATCTATATCAATTCACCCCCACGGAATTGGAATATGTGCGAAATTATAATCGTCGAGTATCCCTCTTGACCGCTTATAATGATTTTAGAGAAGGAGACCTGATGAACATTTACCACAATGGAAATGAGCCCGATGGCTTTGAGGCTAAATTGTTAGATATCCCAGGCAATCATTGCGCTACCACCAGTCAGCATTTCCTTGATGGTCTTAATTTTATTGAGCATCCACATTTAGCCCTGGCGGTAGATTCATTTCAAGCTAACAGCCCTATAAAAGGATCGGGCTATTTACTGAAGGGAGCCCAAATAAATAGTTCTTTGTCACTAGGGGATACCCTGAGCAATGTTCGACTTCTTGATCCCCTAAGGTGGAACGACCAATTCGGAGCGGTAATGCGACTGGAATTTTCGCTAAACTCAGCGTCAAGCAGCGAAAACGAATATTTGAATTTGGGACTCTATGACCTGGCAGATTCCAGCTTCTACCAACAAATCCCTAATCCGGATGGGCAAGATCTAAGTCCTTATTTCTTAATACGCTATATCACAGATAGTATTCAACCCCAGGTCATAGTGCTCTATAATAATCCCAGAAAAGGATTTCAACAGGATACTATTTTTAGAGCTAGGTTTGTCGATTGGGATAATGGCGACCGCCAAAGACTGAAGATTCACGCCTGGAATAATGAATGGCGTATAGAATTCGGTGCTCACTTCGATGTACCCATCACCTTGGGGCAAAACGTGAAGCTTTTGGATGATGACCGCTCCGTACAGTTCCTGAACCAATCTAATTGGGATAGCACAGACTTTGGAGCCGCTCTAATCAGTTTTAGTGCGGCAAGGAAAGTCGCTGGGGCAGCGCAAGAACCTAAAATACATGTACTCAATTTTTATGTGGCTGATACCACGAATGCTGGTATGATCAATAATATTGGCCTGCTAGAAGAAATTTCTGACAATTTCGAGATGTTCCCGAATCCGACGGGAGCAGAGCTCAATTTGATTTTCCCTTATCCTTGGCAGGGATTAATTCAAGTCCTCGATATACATGGTAGGATAATTCGTAGCATTCCTCATCAAGGACAAAAACAGACTTTATTATTAAACGATTTACCTTCAGGAATATACCTGATATCCGCTCCCGAAATTGGGCTAAGCAAGAAATTAATTCTAGATAGGAATTGATATTCAAAATCAACTGTGGAATTCTCCTTCAATTGAGTCTTAAAAACCGCTATCCATAATGTAACTTAGCGGTAAATTGACCAGATATGAAACGAATTCTAAGCCTACTCTTTGTTACAAGCCTTTTATCATCTTGCATGGTAGGGGTAAGCGGAAATGGCCATGTTGATGAGGAAACCCGTAAAGTAGAAAACTTTGATGGTATTGATGTTGGTGGGATGTTTGAAATACATCTTGTGCAATCAGCCAACTACGATGTGAAAGTAGTTGCGGATGAGAATCTTATGGAGCTTATCGAGACCTATGTCGAAGGGGGTGTATTAAAGATTAGCAGCCGAGAGAACATCCGTAAAGCCAAAGAGCTGGATATTTATATTTCTGCACCTAATTACAATAGCCTTGATCTTTCAGGAGCCGTTACCGTGGATAATAAGGGTAGTATAAGATTTACTGACTTATCCATTAACTCTAGTGGCGCATCGGAGATCAATATGAACATCGATACCCAAAAATTAAATCTCGATCTGAGTGGAGCATCTGAAGTACGCCTCAGTGGAATAGCCGAATATGTCAATATTTCGGCTAGCGGAGCTTCGGATATGGAAATGTTCGAGCTGAAGACTAAGGAGATGAAACTCAGTCTGAGTGGTGCTTCCGAGGTCGATTGTAATGTTAGCGAAGATTTACAAATTGACGCTTCAGGTGCCTCTGAAATCAATTATATCGGTAGCGCAACCATTAGTCGTAAGGACTTAAGTGGTGCTTCGAGTATAAATAATAAAAACTAATCAACCTAAGAAGTAATTATGAGCACAGCAGCAGAAAGAGCCCAAGCATGGCTCAAGTCCCCTTATGATGCCAAGACTCAAGAAGAGACCCAAGCGCTTTTAGATAAAGGTGGTGATGCCCTAAATGATGCCTTCTACCAAGATCTAGATTTTGGTACGGGAGGTTTACGCGGTATTATGGGCGTAGGTACCAATCGTATTAATAAGTATACCCTTGGTGCCGCTACCCAAGGTTTAGCAAATTATTTGAATCAACAGTTTGCTGGAGAGGAAATTAAGGTGGCTATAGCACATGATAGTCGCCATAATTCTAAGTCCTTTTCGCGACAAGTAGCCGAGGTCCTTTCGGCAAATGGTATAAAGGTGTATCTCTACGAAGATCTAAGACCAACCCCGGCATTATCCTTTGCTATTCGTCATTTGGATTGTCAAAGTGGGATTGTGCTTACCGCTTCCCACAATCCTCCGGCATATAACGGATACAAGGTTTACTGGAGTGATGGTGGTCAATTGGTACCTCCACATGATAAGGCAGTAATATCGGAAGTTAGAGCGGTAAGTCCTAATGAGGTACGTTATGACGCGCAAGAAGACTTAATAGAAATTATTGGTAAAGATGTGGACGAGGCTTATTTAGCCGAAGTGAAGAAATTGAGCCTTAGTTCAGAAGGTAAGGATGATTTATCTCTGGTTTTTACCAGCATCCATGGTACCAGTATTACTCTGGTTCCACCAGCATTAGAAAACGCGGGCTTTAGTAAAGTTTCCATCGTTGAGGAACAGGCAGATCCAAATGGAGATTTTCCCACCGTGAAATCCCCTAATCCTGAGGAAGCCGAAGCCCTCGATATGGCCCTAAAGCAAGCGGAGGACATAGGTGCAGACATGGTCATTGGTACTGATCCTGATGCGGATAGGGTAGGAATTGCCGTGCGCAATCTAGAAGGAGAAATGGAACTGCTTAATGGTAATCAGGCCGCTTCAGTATTGATTTATTATCTCCTGGAAAGATGGAAGGAGAAAGGTAACCTTACTGGAAATGAGTTTGTTGCCAAAACAATTGTTACTACCGATCTGATTAAATCGATTGCTGAAGCTTATGATGTTCCTTGCCCAGAATGTTTAACCGGCTTTAAATGGATTGCCGATATCATTCGTAAACGAGAAGGTAAAGCTAAGTTTATTGGCGGTGGGGAAGAAAGTTACGGCTACATGATTGGTGACTTTGTTCGGGATAAAGATGCCGTTGCATCTGCGGTAATGTTGGCAGAAACCGCGGCCTACGCAAAGGCTCAGGGGAGCAGTTTTTATCAAATGCTGGTAGATGTTTATAGCAAGTTTGGCTTTTTCCTTGAAAAACTTGTTTCGCTTAAGCGTGAAGGTATGAAGGGTCAAGAAGAAATTGCCCAAATGATGCAAGACTTCCGCACCAAAACCCCGAGCACAATCGCCAATGAAAAGATTGTAGAAGTTCTCGACTACGACAGTTCCGAGCGTCGATTTGTAGAAGAGGGAAGAGTTGAGACGATTGATTTACCTAAGAGTAATGTGGTGCAATTTGTCACAGATCGTGGAACGAAGATTACGGCCCGCCCTAGCGGTACGGAACCAAAAATTAAGTTCTATGTTAGTGTAAATGATAAGCTGGCAGACAAATCAGATTTTGCCAGAAAGAAGGCCGAATTGGAAGGCCGTATTGATGCAATTACAAAGGAATTAGGACTATAATGCGTACCATTTATTTAGGCCTCTTGGCCTTGACCCTAATCGGATGTCAAAACCAAAAATCGGCCGAAATAAGTTCGACCGATGGCTCAGCTTTACCGGAAGGAATCTGGCAAGGAATCATCGTTCAAAATGATAGTGTAGATTTAAAGTTTAACTTCAACATCGAGGCTCTAAATGACTCTATTTATGGAGCCACGATCGAAAATGCTGAAGAGCGTATAGAAGCTAAACTAATCGCACTTGGTACCGATAGCTTTAAGCTTGAGATGCCCGTTTTTGCGAATTACTTCATTTTGAATTGGGACGGAGAAAAATTAGCCGGAGAATACATCAACCCCGATGCAACTTCCGATTATCGATTACCATTTTCTGCTAAACCAGGCCTAAGTGAGCGATATCCGAATGATCAGGCTTTATATCCCTTACCGGGTTATTGGAAAGTGGTTTTCAATCCTGGAACGGATGATGAATACTATGGTAAGGCCTATTTTGACTGGGAGCAGGACAAGGGAGTTTATGGGACAATAATGACCGCCACTGGGGACTACCGCTATTTAGAAGGCGCTGGTTCGGCAGGTGTACTAAAGCTTTCTGCATTTGATGGAGCTCATCTGTTTTATTTCGAAGCGGAACTTCACGATACCCTAGTAGGTAAATTTTATTCTGGGAGATCCTATTATGCTCCCTGGATCGCCTTTAGGGATAGTACTTTCGAGTTACCTGACCCCGACACCCTTACTTATCTAAAGGAGGGCTATTCGTCTTTTGATTTTGCCTTTCCTACTATAGAAGGGGATACAGTTAGAATCTCTGATGAGCGATTTAATGACAAGGCCATGATAATTCAAATAAGTGGTTCTTGGTGTCCAAATTGCTATGATGAATCCCGTTACCTCTCTGAAGTTTATCGTCAGTATGAGGAGGAAGGTCTAGAAATCGTGTGTTTAAGCTTTGAAAGAACCCGCGATTATGCCACTGCTCAAAAGCGCTTGACTAAAATGCAAAAGGACCTAAAAATGCCTTATACCGTTCTATTGGCCGGAGCCACACGCGATGATAAAGCGGGGGAGAAGTTACCTATGCTCAATCACGTGATGAGTTATCCCACTGCTATCTATTTAGACCGGAATCATCAAGTGCGGAAGATTCATACTGGATTCGCCGGACCAGGAACTCCTGTTTGGGAGGACTTCGTGAGCGAAAATGATGCATTTTTGCAAAAATTATTGAACGAATAATAAATCCTCTCAAAAACTAAGTAATGCAAAAAGTAGCAGTTATTGGTGCTGGAACAATGGGAAATGGAATTGCCCACGTTTTCGCGCAAAATGGTTTCGAAGTAAATCTAGTGGACATCTCCGAAGAAGCTTTAGACCGCGGATTAGCCACCATTACTAAAAACTTGGACCGTCAGCTAAAAAAAGAGCTTATAGACGAAGCTAAAAAGGAAGCTACCCTAACAAATCTTAGCCTGTCAACAGATATGGCTACCGCATTGGGCGATGCTGATTTAGTAGTAGAGGCGGCAACTGAAAATGTTGACCTTAAATTGAAAATTTTTGGCAACATGGATAAATTCAGTAAACCTGAAGCCATTCTCGCCTCTAACACTTCTTCTATTAGCCTTACCCAAATTGCCGCTGCTACCTCAAGACCCGAAAAGGTAATTGGTATGCATTTTATGAACCCGGTGCCAGTAATGAAACTGGTGGAAGTTATTCGCGGTTATGCCACCTCCGATGAAACGACCAAAACAATCATGGAGCTCTCGGAAAAATTAGGAAAGGTTCCAACGGAGTGTAATGATTATCCGGGTTTCGTTTCCAACCGCATTTTAATGCCCATGATTAACGAGGCAATTATCACCCTTTTTGAAGGTGTAGCCGGGGTTAAGGAAATTGATACGATTATGAAATTGGGAATGGCACATCCAATGGGTCCACTGAAATTGGCCGATTTCATTGGCTTAGACGTATGCCTCTCAATTTTAAATGTTCTTTACGAAGGTTTTGGAAATCCAAAGTACGCCCCATGTCCCTTGTTGGTTAACATGGTTCGAGCGGGTAAGCTTGGTGCAAAATCTGGCGAAGGTTTTTATGACTACAGCGAGGGACCCAAAAGTGAGACTGTGTCTCCACAGTTTAGCTAGTCCTGAAATGATTTTTCATAGGCCTCCTTCGGGAGGCCTTTTTATTGATAAGAACAATAACTATATAAGGACTTAAGTGCTATTTGTCATATTCAGTAAGCCTAGGCGACAATACCTTGCAAGCATTAAATAAGCACAATTATGGAAACATCTGTGAAAGCAAAATCATATACATATCAGGAATATCGTGAGCTGATAAATAAGCTACGCGATGAAGGCTATGCCACCGGAGGCTTTGATAGTGAGGATTTCCTGCGCTATACCGACCTTAATGTGGCCCGCATGGATAAATGGGATAAGCGTTATGACTTATCAGATGAATTAAGTGAAGCCATCGCCAACTTAGACTCCAAAGAAAAGTGGGTAGTATTAACGGAAGGCTGGTGTGGTGACGCGGCTCATTCCGTACCAGTAATGGCAAAAATAGCGGAGGCCAGTCCTAGTATCGATCTAGAAATACGCCTGCGTGATGAGAACCTAGAACTAATGGACCAGCATTTAACCAATGGAGGTAGGTCTATTCCCAAGCTTATTCGTTACAATGAAGAAGGCGAAATCATCGGTACCTGGGGCCCTCGTCCAGAGGCGGCACAAGAGATTTTCCTAGAAGGGAAAGCCGCAGATCGTCCTAAGTCGGAAATTACCGTGGACCTCCAAAAGTGGTACGCACGGGATCGAGGTCTAAGTACCGATCAAGAATTCAAAGAATTATTAAAAAAATAGTCCTCCACCAGATTGGACTCATTTTTTTTTTGAAATTAGCACTATGCTAGGCAATCAAAGTACCATGCTTAATAATTGGTGGTGGCAGCAATCTTTCCGAGGTGCTGCACGATGGCTTATGCTTTAATTTCAAGAGAATTTTTTCCCAAAATATAAAGGCGAGTTACCAAGTGTAGCTCGCCTTTTTTTTATCCCTTTTTATTAATTCTAATTTTTAAATCATGTCAAAAAGACGAAAGTTTCTTTTAAAAGAAAACGAGATGCCCAGTCATTTCTACAACATTGTGGCCGATATGCCCAATGCCCCTTTACCACCTTTACATCCAGGAACCAAGCAGCCTATAGATCCACAGGATTTAGCCCCGCTTTTTCCTAAAGCGCTGATTGAACAGGAGTTGAGCCGAGAGGCACGCATTGAAATTCCAGAACAAGTGCAAGACATCTACAAATTATATAGACCTAGTCCCTTGTTCAGAGCATATGGCTTGGAAAAAGCTTTGGGCACCTCAGCAAAAATTTTCTACAAGTATGAAGGCGGCAGCCCTAGTGGTTCGCACAAGCCCAACACGGCTATTGCTCAGGCTTATTACAATGCCCAAGAAGGAGTGAAGAGAATTACTACCGAAACGGGAGCTGGACAATGGGGATCTGCATTAAGCTTTGCTTGTCAGCATTTCGGAATTGATTTAGAAGTCTATATGGTTAAGCTTAGCTATGAACAGAAACCATATCGAGCGATGATGATGCACACCTATGGTGCAGAGGTTTTTCCTTCACCCAGCACACGAACCGAGGCAGGACGCAAGATTTTGGATTCAGATCCTGATTCTCCAGGCTCCTTGGGCATTGCCATTTCTGAGGCGATAGAAAAAGCGGCTGCGGATCCGGATACAAAATATGCCTTAGGCTCAGTTCTAAATCACGTTTTAATGCATCAGACGGTGATTGGTCAGGAGGCCATTTCACAACTGGAAATGGCAGAGGTAGAGGCTGATATTGTCATTGCTCCTTTTGGAGGAGGAAGTAACTTCGCCGGATTAGCATTCCCTTTTCTTGAACAGAATTTCAAGGCAGGAAAGCGTACGCGTTGCATCGCGGTAGAACCAGCATCTTGTCCTAAATTAACCAAAGGCAAATTTCAATACGATTTTGGTGATACGGCAGGGATGACTCCTTTGCTACCCATGTATACTTTAGGACACGATTTTGTACCGGCAAAAATTCACGCTGGAGGTCTACGCTATCACGGTGCAGGAGTGCTAGTCAGCCAATTACTAAAGGATCGGCTCATTGAGGCTCAGGCAATCGATCAGCTAGAGTGCTTCCAAGCGGGTATTTTATTTGCTAAAACCGAAGGTATCATAGCCGCGCCAGAGGCTAGTCATGGTATTGCTGCCGCGATTCGTGAAGCGGATAAAGCAAAGGAGGCAGGCGAAAGTCCCACTATAGTATTCAATTTATGTGGACATGGCCACTTCGATTTAGCTGCCTATGAGGCCTATTTCAAAGGAGAATTGAAAAACCATGCTTTGAGTAGAGAGGAATTAGACAAACGTCTAAAGGTACTCGCCTGAAGGTCAGTAGAAAACTAAAATGCCGTCTCGATAATTCCGGGACGGCATTTTTATTAAACCTTTTCCAAATTGCGATCTGCCGAAGCTTTATAATTCCGATACATCGCTTCAAAAATCTTATAAGCTTCATCACTAAATTCTTGATCCAGCCATCTTTGCACATCAGCTTGCGACTGTGCACGAGCTTTGGGAACCTTAAAGCATTGTTTCATGGGACCCGTTTCGATCTCAACATACCAATGCTGTTCTTGACTATACAGTACCACCTTGAATTTAGGGTGGGAGAGAGGACCGACAATTCTCATGATTGTTTGTGATTTAAAATGAGGGCTTTAGCTGCTAATTCACCACTAAGCATCGCGGCGTTTAGGGAAGGGTTAAGTAAGAAATCCCCGGCAATGTACACCCCTTCAAATACTCGACTTTCTTCAAAATCACGTTCATAGACAACCTGATCTATCCGAGGTAAGGCCTTGCTTATTTTAAAGCTTCTCAGAAAATGCCAATCCTTAATCTTGGGCCCAACAATCTCCGAAAGTTCAGAAAGAATCTTTTGATTTAATTCTGACTCGCTTAATTCGGGATCACTTTTTAGACTTACCGAATAAAGATGCTTTCCGCTATTTCCATAAGATGCTTGCACTGCGCTTAAGCAGGCTACATTATTCACTAATCCGTTTTCCTTAAAGCTTAGGCTGATGAGTTTACCACTCAAGGCTCCAGCTGGTCCTTCAAAATATACTTGCAGGGTTTTATTCCAATCTAGGCTTCCTTCCAGTTGAGGAATTAGCTTCTGAGGATCGGTGGCAACGATGATTTGGGAAGCGTTTATTTCTGTTCCACCTTCCAAGATTACCTTGCCTGTTTCTACGCGCTCTACGGCGGTATTCATCCGGAATTCCGTAGTATTTAGCTGGGCCTTTAATTGCTTGGCTACCGCTTCAATTCCATCGGCTGGCAAAACGGCTTCTCCTTCGGCAAACATTTTAAAAATGAAGAGAAATTGACGGGCAGAGGTATTTAAAGAATGCTCTAAAAAAATACCACCAAAAAAAGCCTGGAAAAACCTTTGAATAATCTTCTTGGAAAATCCATAATTCTTAAGGTATTCTAAGGTGCTTATATCAGGGCTGGAGAATATTTCTTGAACGGATAGTGCTAAAACCTCCGCTCTGAGCTTTCGCATTTTGAGTTTATCGAAAATACTTCCTACACTGCTAAATGCCATGCTGATAAGGGCCGAGGGCTTTCGGTTCACATCTTGGACCTTAATCTTTTGCTGACCATTGAATAGGAGGGCTCCCGATTCAAAGGCCTTAACTTTTAGGGCATTTAAATCAAGGTGCTTTTGTACCATTGGATAAGCACTTAGCAAGACTTGAAAGCCATGGTCTAAAATATAACCTTGGTATTCATCGCTTTGTAAGCGACCTCCTACCATGGGAGCAGATTCAATCACCAAAGTTTTAAGCTTAAAAGCCTCAAGCTCTTTGGCTGCCACCAAGCCAGCGGCGCCAGCTCCAATAATTATTGCGTCGTACTTTGACATTAGGGTTCAAGGCTTAAATTGAACTGACTTAAGATGGCTTCAAGTTTACTCCACTCATCGGCTTTAAAACTGTCCATCTTCTGTAAATACTCCTTCTCTGCTTTGCGGTAAGCTATAGCGAGGATTTGGGATTGTTCTGGTACGCCCTCCCAACTGCGTCCTAAATAACTAAATATGGCATAATACATGGATTGGAGGGTCTCAGGCTGATCGTAATATCCATCTACTTCTCGGCCGTAAATACCCTCTTCTAAATGCTTAAGTCCCTTGTAAATTGGCTTTAATGAATCTTTAAAAGATTGAGTTTGATCTGGGTCTAGTTGGAGTTGAGCCAGCTTTTGTGCAATATCTAGTTTAATCCGAGCCGCCTTAATCCAATCTGCCGCATCATTGATGGCCTGTAAGGAATCATCCATAGCCTTGCGCCAGAGATAAATATCTTCTAATGGTTGAACCGCATACATATTGGTAAAACGCGGACCGATTAAATAGGGACTGGGCTTGCGAATCTTATTTCCAGCGTATTCCACTTCGATAAAGTAAGAGTGTCCAGCCGGTAAGGGTAGCGCACTGATTTCGCTAGTATCGCCAAACTTTCGGTTTTTCGAAGGAAAGCCATTTCCCTTTTCATAAAAGGAGAAACGAAACTTGGCCAGCCCTTCTTTAGGGCTCTGGTACCATGTGCGAAGTACCTCGTTTCCCGTTCCAATCAAGCTGACCTTCATTTTCTTTTGTTTGATTGAATCTGCCTTGGTGTAGGCATTATATATGTATACTTGAAGACCTCCTTGACGGTTTTCTCCTTTAAATACTCCATCGGCCGGAAAGCGAGAACCATCGGCCCTTTTGTAAGCGGTTTTGAACACCGGAGCAATAGGGAGAACTTGGAATTTTTCTGCATTCGCTGATCTAACAAGCTTCACTGCAGCTCTCAGTTCCTCCAGGTTATCTAGAATCCAAGCTGAACGGCCAAATGTGCCTATAATAAGGTCATGCTCACGAGGGTGAATTTTCATGTCCGCTACAGGAACCGTAGGGAAGTCCTTGCCCCATTTTTGCCAATGTTCGCCCATGTCCCAAGAGAAATAGAGTCCCCTTTGAGTTCCAGCAAAAATTAAGTTAGGATCCTCAATATCCTGAGCCACAGAAATCACATAGGCCGGGAGATTACTGGCAATGTTTCTAAAGCTTTTACCGTAGTTATCCGTGTAATACAACATCGGGCTCTCATTGCCCCGGCGGTAATCATTAACCACCACAAAAGCTGCTCCTTCCTGGTGCGAAGAATGAACCACTTGAGGAATCCAGGCCCCGGCGGGGATCCCTTTTAAACCTTTAGTAAGTTCTAGCCAATTATCGCCATCATCCATACTCAGATGAAGACGGCCATCATCCGAACTAACCCATAATTCCCCATATTTTTTCCCGGCTTCAATACAGAGAAGAGTGGTATAGTTTTCCGCACCTGTCACATCATAAGTGAGGCCGCCACTCTCTCCAAAATTTTGCTTAGTGCTATCATTGGTAGTAAGGTCGGGGGAAATAAGCTTCCAGGTGCTCCCTCTATCACTAGATTTAAAGACGAATTGCGCCCCGAAATATATACTGGCTTCATCCCAAGGACTTTGGGCAATGGGAGCGTTCCAATTATACCGCAATTTGACATTTTCGGGATGCACTGGACGAATTAACTGGGTATTACCGGTTTCAACGTCTACGCGTCCTAAATACCCTTCCTGACTCATGGCATACAAAAAGCGATTGTTGCTGGGATCAGGCACTACATCAAAGCCGTCACCAAAATAGAGTTCCTCCCAATAGGAGTTACGAATGCCATCGGCCTTTAAGACATAGGCCGGTCCCTTCCAAGAGCCATTGTCTTGCATTCCTCCATATATGTTGTAGGGGTAGTCCATATCGTAATTGATATGATAGAATTGAGCGAGAGGAAGGTTGTTTACAAATCGCCAACTTTGCCCGCGATCACGACTTATATTCATTCCACCATCATTGCCATTAATAATATAGCTTGGATCTTCGGGATGTATGAAAAATGCATGATGATCCGGATGGATATAACTATAGGGTGCGATAACTTCCCAGGTCTTTCCACCATCTTCCGAACGGCTAATCACTGACCAAATACTGTAAACCCGATTTTCATTCTGAGGATCCACATAGATCTCCGCGTAATAGAATGGGCGATTCCCGATGTTTTCATCCGTAGATATCATTCGCCATTTCTCACCGCCATCCTCGCTACGGTAAAGAGCATTTTTCCCTTTCTTCTCAATAAAAGCATAAACACGATTGGGCTGTGAGGCGGCAATAGCCAGACCCATACGACCAAGTTCACCTTTAGGTAAGCCGTGGTCCGCTGTTTTCTGCTTCCAGGTCTCACCTCCGTCGTAGCTTATAAACATCCCACTTCCTAGTCCACCAGACTTGAAAAACCAAGGATTGCGTCTATGCTCCCACATATTCACAATTAATTTATTGGGATTCAAGGGGTCAATTACCATTTCTGCGGCACCAGTCCTTTCATTCTGATATAAAACCCTTTTCCAAGTTTTACCTCCATCGGTGCTTTTATAAACCCCCCGATGTTCGGAATCCGCCCAGGGATTGCCAATAGCGGCAACAAATATTACCTGAGAATTTTGGGGATGTACAATGATGCGATGAATGTGTCGAGTTTGCTCTAGACCCATTAATTGCCAAGATTTACCTCCATCTATAGAGCGATAAATTCCCGCACCACCGGTGTTAGAATTACGAGGGTTTCCTTCCCCTGTGCCCAGCCAAATCACATCAGGATTTGCGGGGTCAAGGGCTAAAGAGCCTACGCTACTTACCGCTTCATTATTGAATATGCAGTTCCATGAAGTACCGCCATTAGTGCTATGCCAAAGTCCGCCGGAGGCCGAACCAGCATAAATGGAATTCATATTACGAGCGTCTACTTTAATGGCCGTAATTCGACCACTCATGCCCGCCGGTCCAATCGAACGGAACTTAATGTCTTGTAATAGTTTTTGAGAGATGCTATCCTGAGCAAAAGCTACGGAGGAGAGGAGAACTAGGAGGGAGAGTAAAGCTTTACGCATGCGCTATTAGAATTTTTGGAGCTTCGAATTTAGAATATAATCTAATGCACCTTAAAACCTCAGTTTAGCCGATTGGTTCTATTTTTTACCCATTTATAGTTTTAAGCTATTGATTTATACCCATCAAAGTCCCTATTTTTAAGACATGAAATGGCGGATATTAAAGTATTTGATGGCATTTTCCTTGCCTTTGGTCTTTATTTTGAGTTTACAATGGGAAGCTTGGGGCTCCTTTTTACCCTTGGCCTATGCCTTTGCCGCGGTGCCGCTCTTAGAGCTATTCTTCCCGCCTAATCCTCGGAATATGGACAAACAAACTGAGGAGATGATTAAGGATGATCCTTGGTATGATCGCCTACTTTACATGACCTTGCCGGTGCAATTAATAATGCTGGTCCTTTTCTTGATCGACATTCAAACTAAGTCCTATGATACCTTTACTATGGTAGGACGAATTAGTGGCATGGGACTAATGTGTGGTGTTATAGGTATAAACGTTGGTCATGAATTAGGTCACCGACGCAAGAAATTTGAGCAGAATATTGCAAAATGTCTATTGAGTACGAGCCTTTACGTCCATTTCTTTACCGAGCATAACTACGGCCATCATAGAAATGTGGCAACTCCCGAAGATCCCGCCTCCGCTCGGTATAATGAGATACTTTATGTCTTTTGGTTCCGCAGTTTATTCCAGGGCTATCGCCATGCTTGGATGATTCAGGGGCAAATGCTTAAAGCAAAGAAGCATTCATTTTTCTCTATCAAAAACGATATGCTGCTTTGGCATTTGATTCAGTTAATGCTCTTAGCAACGATTTACTTGCTATTTGGGGTGAATGCCTTTTTTGCCTTTTTAGGCGCGGCAGTTTTCGGCATGCTTCTTCTTGAGACCGTTAATTATATCGAGCACTATGGTTTAAGCCGGGAAAAAATCAGCGAAAACCGCTATGAAAAAGCGGAACCTCAGCACAGCTGGAATAGCGATCACGTGGTGGGTAGATTACTACTATTTGAATTAAGTCGACATAGTGATCATCATGCCCACCCACATCGGAAGTACCAAATTTTAGAGCATCACGACCAGAGCCCCCAATTACCGACGGGATATCCAGGCATGATGCTCTTAAGTATTATTCCACCTTTATGGTTTTGGGTGATGAATAGGAGGGTAA
>JGI12316J14372_10002401_pt1 | contig 20322 bp, 18 predicted proteins | sample MarCyaLeptolynsp_FD_14372 | JGI IMG/M metagenome (IMG submission 14372) | reverse complement strand
AAACATCTGCTGGCCGAATCACTGAAGGCCGCCTTCGCCGATCGCGCTCAGTTTCTGGGCGATCGTTCGCCCGCCGTAATGCGCGATACGCAACACATGCTCGACCCCAACCGGGCCCGCGAGCTTGCTCAGCGCATCTCTGGCGACCGCGCCAGTGCCTCATCGACTTGGGGTAGCATCGCCACCACCGACGACGGCGGCACGAGTCATCTTTCCGTGATCGACCGCAACGGCATGGCCGTCGCCTGTACCGAGTCGATCAACCTAACCTTCGGTTCGCGCATTCGCATCGCCGGTTGGGGTTTTGTTCTGAATAACACGCTCGATGATTTCGCTCTTGACGCCACCACACCCAACGCCTTCGGTTTGCGCCAATCCGAGCGCAACTTGCTGCGGCCCGGTGCGCGACCGTTGAGTAGTATGTCGCCGTTAATCGTCCTGAAAGATGGGAACGTAAGACTCGTCGCCGGTGCTTCGGGCGGACCGCGCATCATCAGCAGCACGATTCAAACCGCCCTTAACGTGTTGGTCGAAGACCAGTCGGTACAAGACGCCGTCGCCGCGCCGCGTATCCATCATCAATGGCTACCCGAAAAACTCTACATACAGCCGTTTCAAGACGTGAAGTTGCTCAACAAGTTGCGCCGTAAGGGCCACACCCTACAGACCCGCCGGGACATCGGTCATGTGCAAGCCATCGAGCGCTTACCCGACGGCACACTACGCGCCGCATGTGACCCGCTGAAGGGGGGGCGACCGGCAGGGGATTAGGGAAATTGAGAATTAGGAATTGAGAGTAGAGAAAGGAACGAGACGTTATTCCGGCCGAGGACGCGTACGACATACATCGACCACTTTGAATTCCCAATTCTACATTCTCAATTTCTTCAATTCACCGCTCCCCTTCGTGCAATACTTCACCGTTGATAATCGTCGCCGTGCAGTGCGTCGTGTATTCAAACGGATCACCATCGTACAACGCCAAATCGGCATCTTTGCCAGCTTCGATGCTACCCACGCGTTGATCGATGCCCAACAACTTGGCCGCATCGATCGTGCACGCTCGTAGCGCGCCGTCGAAACCCAACCCATACGCCGCAGCAATACCTGCTTCAAACAAGACGATGCGCGTCTTGGGTACGTAGCTTTCGTAACCACTTTGCATGGCCATCGGTATGCCCAACGCCGCCAGCTTCGCCGCCGTTTCCATACTCGCATTCTCGGTACTGCCGCGATGGCTGCGCATCATCGTGGGGTGCACAACCACTGAAACGCCGGCATCTTTAATCGCATCCGCGACCAGATAAGCTTCTGCCGCGCCATCCAGCACGATGTCGATATCAAATTCGCGGGCCAAGCGTAATGCGACCGAGATATCGTGCGCTCGATGAGCCGTCACCAGCAGAGGAATCTCTTTCTTCAAGACCAAGCTCAACGCCTCATAGCGCAGATTACGATCCGGCTTTTGCGGCGGCTTCTTATCTTCTTTCTCTCCCTCACCGTCCGCCGCGGCACCAGTATCTACCGACTTTTCACCTTCAGGCGCTTCTTCGGCCCGTTCGACCTTACGCAGATACGCCTGTGCCGCCAACAACTCCGACCGCAACATCGCCACGGCCTTCGAGCGCGTGCCCGGCGACTTCTGTTCGTGTTTGACTGCTCCTTCGCCCAAGGTGCAGGCGATCATCGCCGTTGGCTTGATCAATGCATCATCCACCGTCGTGCCGGTGAGTTTCACGATCATGGTTTGGCCGCTGATGACTTCCCCCGGTGCGTGCCCCGTATGTACCGTGGTCACACCGAAGGAGCGCGCCCATTCGATCAATCGTTCGCGCGGGTTATAGGCATCAATCGCCCGCAGCTCGGGTTGAATCGGCGACGAGCGCTCCAATACATCCTGATCTTGCGCTTGATTCAAATAACCCGTGAGACCAATCGTCGCGTGGGCATCGATCAGGCCCGGGATTACCACCTCGGCTTCTAACACGCGGCAACCCGCGGGGATAGCAATCTGCGCTGCCGCACCCACGCGCTGAATGCGTCTACCATCGATAAGCACCACGCCGTCTTTGATAGGCTCGCCCGCCATCGTATGAACCGTCTTACCGCGAACTGCTAACGTTTGTGCACTCAGCGTTTGCGATGCCGAGGCCAGCGTTAACATCAAAATTAATACTGCAATCGCATTCTGCTTCATATGAATCTTTCGGAGCATGCGTCCGTCCTTTGCTTAATGATGCGGCCCACCCGGACCATACTCCAAACAACAGCTAAACGGTTCGTGATCGTCGCTCGCACCGTAACCCCCAACGGCAAACAACCGATCGGCCGGCTTGCTGCGATCGAAGACCAGCTTCCCTTCTACATACGTCTTCTGCACCTTGGTATAGACGCTTAACGGATCGCCATCCAAGACGACAAAGTCCGCATCTTTGCCGGGTGCCAACGAACCGATGCGCTGGTCCAGTTCCAGCATCTTGGCCCCCGCAATCGTGAGCGCCTCCAGCGCCTTTGCCCGTGACATACCCGCACGCACTGCCAATGCCGCCGAACGCAAGAACAAGCGTGAATCGGTGATCGGATCATCGGTATGAAACGCCACCAACGCGCCCGCCTTTTCCAAGACCGCACCCGTTCTCAGTAACAATTCGGCTGCCTCCAGTTTGCCGCCGGGGCTATCGACGACGATTACCGAGCACGGCGCATTAGCGTCCACAATCTCTTCGGCAACCTTCCAACCTTCGCTAATGTGATGTAACACGATCTTAAAGCCGAATTCTTCGCTCAAACGAAGTGCCGTCAGAATGTCGTCATGGCGATGCGTGTGAAAATGCACCACGCGCTTTCCCGTTAACACTTCGACCAATCCTTCCATCGCCAGATCGCGTTCGGGCATCTTGTCGGCATCATCTTCCGCTTCGGCTTTTTCGATCTTGCGCTGATACGCCTGTGCATCAATCAAGCGCTGTCGCACCAATGCGGCCGACTTGGCCCGCGTCCCAGGAAACGGCGGTTGCCGCTGGCTATTGGTGCCGTTGGCAAGCTTCATGCCGCCCATGATCTCGCCCGCATCGTTGCGAATCGCGGAGCCGTCGATGGTCTTCGCATCATTGAGCTTAATGTAGATCGTTTGCCCGCTGAGCAAATGACCCGAGCCCGGCATGACGTTGAGCGTTGTTAAGCCACCCGCCTGCGCCTTTTGTAAGCCCGCATCGCGCACGTTGATCGAATCATAAATGCGACACGCCGGCTGAATCGGCTCGCTGCTGTCGCCACCCCAACCGCCACCGAGATGGCTGTGCGTGCAGATCAAACCCGGCATGATGATCATACCCGCGAGATCGACTTGCTCGGCATCACCGGGCTTTGCAACTTCACCGGCCTTGCCGACGGCTTCGATTTTGCCATCGCGCACCACCAGCACGCCGCGTTCGATCTCCGGCGCACCAATCGGAATAATCCGGGCATTGAGATAGACCGTCGGCCCATCCGCCCGCACAGTGGCCATTGAGACCGACAACCACGCGGCAGTCGCTACCCCCAAGGTATGTATCAATCGTTTACGCATATGCAATTCCCCTCGCGCGCCCTAAAGCGCGATTTAACATCTTCAATTGTTTCGGGATTGAAATCCTGACAAGCCAGACAGTCTAACGGTTGCGCCCGCTGAATTCACGCATGCGACAACCTGCATCGCAATTTGCCTCGCCACCTCATTCGTCCGATTCGTTCAGATCGATCGGCTCGATGATCTCCAACACCAGCATCAACGCCTCTTCATCGGCATCCACGCCATTAATACCCGGCACAGTCGCGTCGGGATTGTTCAAATTGCCAATACTGTTGTCATACTTGCCGGTTAGTTCGAGGCGCGTACCCGCAGCCAGCGGCAACGGTTCCTTCAATCGATAACGGATTTGCCAACGATAGTCATACGCCGGCGCATCCAATAAGCGTTGTGTATCCTGTGAAGGCTGCGCTATATCAAGCGTTACGCCCACACCTCGCGCCCGCATATACGGCATCAACGCGATCACGCGTGCATCGTCTGTAAGCGTAGCCGCTAGCGTCGCCTCCTCATTTGCCGCCCCGACCGGAATTGCCAACTCATCGGCCGCCACCACCAGCGCGCGTACCGATTGCGTTGGCGTTTCACGTGCGAAGCGCATGCCTACCCGCAAGCGCGTTTGAATCACCAAATCCATCGGCCGCGCATATAAGTCGATCAACAGCAACGACCCTGCCGGAATGCGTCGCGCCGTGCGCGCGCCATATCGAATGACATAATCGCCGGGGCTGTACGCGCCGAGTAATTCAAGATTGGTCGGCAACGCATCGGTACGCGGCAACGTGGCCCCCGGCGGCAACAACCATATCAGCGCGTGATGAATCGCCTCGTGTGAATCCTGACGGAACTCCAGCGCTTCGGCCCAGCGATCTTCTTTGAAGTCGGTCGCCACAATCAAGCGCTCGTGTTGCATCGGCCCCGTTTCGGGTAGGTCCAAACGCACAGTCGACAAGATCACATCGGGCCGACCAATATCCCAGGTATTGGTTACGGCTTGTCGCACGGGCGCGTTCTCGGGTCGGCCCAGCGGGCGATTCGATCGCAACCATGCCAACAGATCGCGGCGATCCGCGTCCGACATGGCGCGCCCGTTGGCCCATACGCTGCTTTCGCCCGGCGGCGGCGAGTCGCCATGCCAGGGCGGCATGATCTTGCTGCTCACAACCGCGTCGATCATCGAGAGCCGACCCAACAGCGCCGAATACGAATTCAGCGGAAAGGGCGCCGCGCCACCCAGTCGATGACAATCAAGGCAGTTCTCCTGCAAGATGCGCGCGATACGTCCGTGATAGGTAACACCACCCGCAGGCGGTTGATCGCGCTGCGGCACATCGAGCAAACACCCCGGCGGAAAGGTCGCATCGATCGTGGGCGTCGAACCAGCCTTTAGCGCTTCCAAGGCATCGATGAGAAATTGCCGGCGCGGCTCATTAAGAGCAAATCCGATACCGTATTGGTCGTCGACAGCCCCACGATAAATCAAGGTGCGCGCCGCATCGATGACAAATACTTCCGTCGTCGTGCGCGCCCCCAGCGCTTCAATCATCTTTCGCTCGCGGTCCGGCGCGTAGGGCCCTCGAAAACCATACTCCCGAATTTGCCGCCGCATATCGTCCTGCGACTCCGCCCGTACCGTGTTCACATAGACGAAGCGCGTCGTATCAGCAAAACGCTTCTCAATCGCTGCCAGGCGCGCGCCGTATTTGATGGATAACGGGCAACCCGTGCTGGTCATGACGTAAACCATGCCATTGCGCTCGCGCAGCAGGGTTGCAGTATCGCGCTGCTGCCCGGTGATGGTTTCAAAACGCAACACTGGCGTTTGCCGACCGACACCCAGCGGCGCGCCATCCTCGATTTGCGTGGAGCGCCGCAAGCGCGCGGGTTCGTCTGCCGCCAGCGCCGTTGACGCGGCGCTCAATAAAGCCACCCAAAATAGCTTTCGCATCACCTTGGTCACCATGGTCGTACACCCGCTAGGCGTGTATCTGAGAACGACTCCATCTCCAGCAATCCACCATCGTGATCGCCGTGAAACCCACCATAACATTAATTGGCCATCGACGGTTGGGCGATTCACGCGCTGCTTCGATCATTCCCCATCATATATCGCCCATTGGCCACCCTCATTACCATAGTTTGGCAGTACATCAACGAGATTCACCATCACCCCGGTACCAACTATGACGAACAAAATTGAACCCACCGACGTGATTCACCAACGGATCATCACCTGGCTCGACAAAGAGGACATCGATTATCGCACCGTCCATCATCCCCCCACGCGCACCTCGCAAGAATCCGCACAAGCGCGCGGTGAATCCATCAAGGTCGGTGGCAAAGCGCTGTTGATGAAGGTTGGCAAGGAATTTCGCCTGTTTGTGATCAGTGCCGCGCTAAAAGCCGATAACGCGGCGATTCGCGCGCACTTTGGCGAGAAGAAGTCGCGCTTCGCCAGTCGGGATGAGTTGTATGAAATGACCGGCCTGGTACCCGGTTGCGTGCCGCCCTTTGGCGAACCGATTTTGCCGTTCCCGCTATTCTGCGACGCGTCTATCCCCGCCAACGAGAAGATCGCCTTCAATGCCGGTAGCCTGACGGACTCGGTCATTATGCGTATGGACGACTATCTGCGCTTGGCACAACCGGAGGTCTTAAATTTTGCAGAAACGCCAACGGAATGAGATCAATTAAATGGCGAGCGGCCCGCAACTTCCCCACCCTCGAGAAGTGCGAGCCACTCTGAAAAAAATCTGTGCGCGTACTATCTGGAATAGAGCAATGATTCCGGCATCGACGAACCACCGTCGCACATGAAGCAATGAACTTTCGCCGCAAATACTCCCCAGCTTCAGAGCTATCCCATCAGCGCCCGAAGATCGGCAGTTTCTTAAACCTGCCCGCTAACACCCGCTCGCTATCGGCGCGCAGCCAGTCGCCCAATACAGATGCATACACCTGTCTAAAATCGACATTCCATTTCAAATCGCCCTTATCCAATTGATCGGGCTCCAGCGAAGGATGCTGACCGTGCACGCCCGCCTGCACACCACCGCCAATCAAGAACATCGGCGCAGCCGCGCCATGATCCGTGCCTTGCGAGCCATTCTCGGCGACCCGTCGACCGAACTCGGAGAATGTCATCACCAAGACGCGCTCCAACAGGCCGTCTTGCTTCAATCCGCTGACAAATCCTTCGACCGCTGTGGTCAACTGCCGCAACAGGTTTTGATGGCGACCTTTCTGATTGGCATGCGTGTCAAAGCCGCCCAGCGAAACGTAATACACGCTTGTCTCAAGACCCGCACCGATCATGCGGCGTACCATCTGCAATTGATTTGCCAGCTGATTGTTGCCGCCGCGACGACGACCACGACCGCCGCGACGACGAGCGTTACCCTTAGCACCCGCCGCTTCCTGAATCTCTTCTGCCGAAAGCCGCGCATCCATCGCCATGCGTTCGAGATACTTCAATGCCGACGCCTCGTCTGTCGGCATCTCCACCATCTCGTCGCCCTGACCGGGCGTGTTGAGTTCTTTAAATGCCTTACGGCCACCCGCCCGCGCACCGGGACCGCGCCAAGTGAGCTCATTGGGATTGCTAAAACTGACGGGGTTAAACTTCTCTCCCATCATCGCCAACGGCGCATCGTTGCTAATCGCAATCCCCTTCTTCGGCTCCGGTCGCTGCGCGCCCGCGCAGGTACAATCGAAGTAACGGCCGATCCAACCATTATGAATCCGCTCCGTCGGGTCGGCCGTCGACCAAATATCCGTCGAAACAAAGTGCGATCGATTGGGATTGGGATACCCCACGCCCTGCACCACCGACAGTAGGCCTTCGTCATACAGCGACTTGAAGGCGGCGGCTTCAGGATGCAGCCCGATCTCATCGTTAAGCCGCAAGACATCTTTCTGCTTTACACCAAGCCGCGGTCGCGCGGCGTAATAGCGATCATTACGAAACGGCACGACCGTGTTGAGCCCATCGTTGCCACCGGCCAACTGCAGCACCACCAAGATGCGACCGTCGGGTTTGGCCTTCTGCCGCGCATCGACACCGGCAGGGCTCAACCCCTCAACCGCATACGCCGTGCGACTAAGAAAATATGGCACCGTCGCGCTGCCGGAGACCAGCGCGAGTCCACGGTTCAAAAATGCCCGTCGGGTATGAAACGTATCTTGGTTCATGTCGATCTTCTTCCTGCTCTATTCCGCTTCCGAAACCCTTGCGGGTGCCCCTGCCCTTCCAGGGCTGGGGGGCTTTTGTTTACGCCCGTACGATCTAAGACAACTGATACTCCGGCATGCTCACAATCAAGTGAATCAATCCGCGCAGCGCCTCGGCGTTCTTCTTGGCGCGCGGCTTGGCTTCATCAAAATGCGGCGCGATTGCTTCGATCAGTTCTTGCCGGCGCTCTGCCTCAATCTTGCGTTGTAGCAAGCGCTCAACAAAGTGGTCCACCACATCGCCGTCCGATTCGATGCGAATTGATTGCAACAACACCATCGGATCGAGCGGTGGCTGCGGCGGGCACACATCGTCTTCAAATATCATCAGATCTTCATCGTCGATCCGCTTGGCTAATTGATTAACCCGGCGGCGTCTTTGACGATGGGCATCCGACTTCTCGGTGCCGGCAATCAGATGCCCCAACATGTTGTACCGGTTGTAAAGCGTGCTGGTGGTAATCCAAGCGGCACCGCCATCCCAACCGGCCACATTGGGTGGCTGCATCAACATCTGCCCCATCGAGCGCATGCCGACGACCATCGACTCGGTATCGATCGGCGGCACTTCCAACAACCGCGCCGTGCCCACCATCAACTCGACCGGGCTCTTGATATGTGTGAACCGCGCCCGTTTACCGTAGAACGCATCACTGTTAAACATCGCCGTCAACAGCGGCTTTAACTCATAATTACTTTCACGGTAGATAGCCCCCAGTGCCTTTACCAATTCCGGCTCCGGCGCTTCGTAGGCGAAGAACTCCCAAAGGCGCGTCGCGATAAACTCAGCCGTTGCGGGTTGTTGCAAGATAATATCGATGATCTCTTGCGGACCGAAATCACCCTTCTGCCCCAGAAACGTCTTTTCGCCAAAATCGTGTTGCCGATCGCGATAGACGGACTTACCCGTTAGCGGATTGATACCGAGGCCGGTAAAGGCGCGCGCCGCCTCTTTAATATCCTTCTCGGTATAGTGACCCGGCCCCATGGTGAACAATTCGAGCAACTCGCGCGCGTAATTCTCATTCGGTTTCCGCTTGCGATTTTGTTGCGTGTTGAGATATAAAATCATCGCCGGGTCTTCCGTCACGGCGAGCAGAAAATTGCGCAAGTTGCCGCTGGCATGTTGTCGCAGCATATGGTTTTGCTGATGAAGTAAGTAGCTGCTCTTCACTTCCTGAAAACCACTGGTGAAATGACCGTGCCAAAATAGCGTAAGCTTTTCTTCCAACGGTCGCGGCGACGCCACCATCATTTCCGTCCACCAGCGCACCACGCGACCGTATTGTAAGCGGCCCAACTGGCGCAATTGCATACGCAGCTTCTGGCCCGCTTCACCGCCGCGCCGCGCTTCGCGCAACTTCTCGGCGTAGCTATGCACCTCAACGGGGATCGGTGTAAACGGAATCGACTCGTAGTGCACCAGATAAGCGACTGCCTCGGCCCGCCCGAGTTTGGCGAGATAGTCGATCTGTGCTGGCGTTCCGCCGAAGCCCGCACGGCGCAAGAGATGGGCCGCTTCCGCACGACCCCAATCGGTCTTGGCTGCCAATGGCCTTGCCTCGGTGCGATCTACCGCCATTGCCGGTGTTACTAGAACGACGCAGATCGAAACCGCTGCCGCGAGATACCTGCTGATCACCATGACGCGAGTCCTCAATGTTTTCGGACACAATCGAGACGATGCCTACTGAATCGCAACGCTCGCAGAGCAGACCGCCCCCGAGCCGATGCCATTATCGTCGTTCAAGAGGCTCAACGCACGGAGTTTGTGTTTATTGTCGCGAGACGGAGAAATGGAGCGTGAATCTGTACGGCCAGCCAAGCGAAAAAACAGCAGAGGCGTGTCGCTATCCGCCATATCATTCATCGCAATGACGGACCGGAAAACAGTAAGATCTGAATAGCACATCAGGTGGCGCTGGCGCGTTCCGCCGCGGTCGAAATCCTCACCCCCGCCCTATCCCAGTGAGGGAGGGGAAGGAAGAACCGCCCCGGACGATCGATTGTTGAGATAACTACCGGGCGCCTCTTACTTTGTGCCCACGAAGGCTGCGGATTCATCAAGTCGCACGGCTACGCATCTTCTGCCTGCACATTGGCCGCTTCCCGCGCTCGATCCAACTTCTTGCGCGATTCCGCCGCGCGCTGCAGGGCCGCAAAATAAGGCTCTATCAACTCGCGTTCCTGCGGTGTGGTGATCTCGAATATCCAACCGCGGAGTTTCGATGGGTCGGGTAGATCGCTCTCAAAAATACGCGCGATTTCCTCCATGAACGCGCGCTGCTCAGCAAACTCTTCGGTCTTATTGAATACAAAGTCATTCTGTTCATTAGCGGGCAACTGTTTGTACTGCTTCGAGTCGGCCACCATGATGTCTTTCAGCCGCACCACCATTGTGTTCACAAACTGCTTGCGCGTCTTATCGTCTAGTCCACGCAGATATTCGGTCAGTTCCTTGCGTGTCGCTTCGTCGGTCGCGATGCGTTGGTGCCAATTCTCCAGAAACCGGCGCTGCTCGATATCCGTAAGGCGCGCCAAGCCGCGCGGGTTCATCACGTAGTCGACGACCTCTTTGGTGCCCGCACTACTGATTGCCGGACGCGTTGGCGTCAATACATAGTTGATACCGACGTAGCCGCCGATGAGAACGACCCCCAGCGCCACACCCAAAACGGCCCAATTACGATTCTTCTTGACACTTGTCTTTATTTCTTCCGCTGTCATGAAACACACTTTCTATTACTAGCGGCGAGGGTAATCTTGAACGGCCCGATCACTTCATTCTAGCCGCGTCTCGCGGTGGTCGCGCCGCCAGATCGGCAAACAGGGTATTCAAACCCCAGAAATGGAACGCCTCAAAATCCGACATCAAATCCTGATCGGCACGCCCCTTGCCCTCGCCCGACGCCTTGGACAGATTCTCTTCACCTACCGGATAGCCGCCATATGCCAACGGCCATACCCATTCGTAGCTCAATCCCTCAGTGGCATGCCAAGTGGTCGACGCACCAAACTCTGAGATGCGCGCATCATCGCCGGGCAACGTACGCTCATCCGACGGACAGACATAGCGCTCATCATCGGGCGCTACGTGCCCCTCAAGTATCGTCACAACAGTCGGCCATTCGCTGCTCGTCAACTTACCCACATACGGCCATCGGCGATCGCTCTCGGTTAGATAAGCCCCCAACGCCGAACCGATATCACGCAAGTTGTTCAAACAGTGCGTTGCCCGCGCTTCATCGATGCGCGCCGCGCGCAACGGAAGATAGATGTATGCGCCCAAGCAGCACACGACGAGCAATACCATGATTTCAAAACGTGTGGGTCGCATTGCTGCCTGATGTGGTTAAAGCCTCTAGCCGTCTGGCACGCATCCGGGACACGATAAATATCATGCCGACCGGCCTAAACCAAAAACGGGCTTCGGTCACGAGATTCACTCATGCCGAAGCCCTGCGAATGATTTCCAAGCTAGAAGCGAGTTTCCAGACCGTCAAGATCGAGGGCGATCCGTCCGCCCTAGCGGCGCGTGAGGGCGGTTGGCGTGGCCGCCGATGCCACCTCGGCTTCGATCATTGGCTCCGCCACCGGCCCCGACCAGACGCGAATATCCGTCAACTCGATCTGCATATCTTGCGCCTGATGCCGACTCCAAATATCCACGGGGATCTTTCGGGTCGAACCCGGCAACAGCGGGCCACGCCATTCGTCTTCAATCTGAATCGGCGATGCGCCGCACACCGAAATCTCGGTCACCGGTTCACCCGCGTCGTCGACGCCGACCACGCGTAAAGTCAGTAACGTCACTACCTCATCGCCGCGGTTCGTCACCTCTACCACGCCGCGCTGCCAGCGCTGACCCGATTCATGCACCAACCGCGCGTTGATATCGAGTTGCGCTTGATAGGCCGGTGCACGATGATCGTTCATCGCATCTTGCAACGCTGGCGGTAAAGCAGCGCGAATCTCCGGCAGCGATTCAAAAGCCGTGCCCACCAACTGGGTGAGCGAATCAGCTTTGCGATCAATCACAGAAAGAGCAAAGATTGCCGTCCCAGCCGATACGCAGATAACCGTCACGACGATCAGCGAGAAACTGATGGCCGCGACAGAAAAAAACGAAAGCCGCTTGCGAATGACGGTCGTGCCGCCCTGTTCATAAACCGGATGTGAACCTCGACGACCCATGATCTGCACTCCTAAAAACTTATGTCCTGGAAATTGGCACCCGCATCATTCGAATGAAAACCCGACCGTAACGCGTCGAATTTCAATGCCTTATAGACGTATTGGCGGGTAAGCTGGATTTATTTTGTGAATTTGGGCAGTGCGAAGATATTTCTTGCGCCACGTCTCCCTCAAGCGCGAATGCCATCTGTCCGATAAACACGCAGACGCTGCCCATCCGAGGCGCAAGTGTTGCCTGTATCAGTACCTACGCGCGAGACCCATGGCCGACATTCTCGACCAATCTGAAGTTGATGCCCTACTCAATGCTGTAAACACCGGCGACGTCGATACTGAATCGACCGACGCTGGCGACGGCGGGGCGGCGGTTCAACACCGGGATGTCAGCGTTTACGACTTCAAACGGCCCGAGCGCGTTAGCAAAGACCAGATGCGGGCGCTGCAGTCGATTCACGAGGCCTTTGCCCGCAATTTCGGCGCGTCGCTCTCCGGTATTCTCCGCACCATCGTCGAAACGCGTGTGGCTACTGCCGAACAATTGACCTACAGCGAGTTTATTCATTCGCTGCCCAGCCCCACGTGCTTCACACTGCTCGATGCAGAACCGCTGACCGGTCAACTGTGTCTCGAAATCAGCCCGTTGATCGTGTTTCCTATCATCGATCGCCTATTGGGTGGCACCAATGCGGAGATCTTCATCCCGCAGCGACCGCTGACGGCCATCGAGAATCGCCTCGTCAACCGCATCATTGATCGCGCGTTGGTTAATCTTGCCGAAGCGTGGCAGGATTTGATGGAAGTCAAATTCGGCATCGCGGGCACCGAAAGCAATCCGCATTTGGTGCAGATCGTCGCACCTAACGAAGTCGTCGTCGTGTTAGGCTTTGAGATCAAGATCGGTGCCCGCGCCGGTACCATGAGCATCTGCATCCCTTTCAACGTGATCGAACCGATTGTTGGCAAACTCGGCACGCAGACTTGGCTCGCTTATTCGCATAAAGACGACCAACAAGAAGAAGCCCAAAGCGTCTCGCGCAACCTTAAGCACGCGGCCGTCAACATGCGCGCCTTTCTCGGTCGCGCCGAGTTGACTGTCGGCGAACTGCTCACGCTGGCACCGGGCGATATCATTCGACTCAACAAGCTCGTTAATCGCGATTTCATATTGCAAGTCGAGGGCCGCAACAAGTTTGCCGGGAAGCTGGGCCAACTGCGCGGCAATCGCGCACTGCAAATCACCCGCCACGCGTCGCCTGACGAATTGCTTTAACGCTAACGCAACAGCAACCCGCCATTACCGCCGAGGCACGTAGCCTTAAATAGACATTCATATAATTATTCCGTCCGATAGCGGGTGTCAATTCCAGACACTCCATCCCGTTCCGTGCATTGGTCGTTACGGCGACTCGCAGCATCGTTCCCCTTAACCGCAATCACCTGTTAGTGATTGCGCCAATTGAATCGCTTTGAGGGGAAATCCGATGTTCAATCGCGCAGTTACCGTAGGTTTTTGTTTAATCGCACTCTGTATTACCCGCGCTGCCGCTGCGCCGGATATCTTCCTTTTGCGCGATACCGATATCCTGCAGCTGATCGACCAAAACGCCGACGGCGACTATCTCGATGCCCTCGAACAACGCACCTATGCACAGAACCTGCCCTGTACCAACGACGCCTTCGTCGGCAATCAGAATCAGATCTATTCCGCGTGCGGCGCCATGATTCTCATCCTCGAAGACACCAATCAAGACGGCGATGTGTTCGACGCCAACGAAATGCGCATCTTCGCCACGTTGACCAACCCAGCGCCGTTGCCGCTGCCCGCCATCAACGACTTAATCATGCTCCCCAACGGCAATCTGCTCGCGAGCGACCCGGTCGCGGGCGTCATCTTTCGGATCTCCGACCTTAACGGTGACGGTGATGCCCTCGACAACAATGAAGCGCTTTCAATCGCCAATTCCCTAACGCAACCGAATGGCCTAACGCGACTACCCGATGGGCGCGTTATCGTCTCTCAAGCATTGGCCGCCACGCCCGCACGCGTTCTCGAAGATCGGAACCAAGACGGCGACTATTTCGATTTCGCCGAGAACATCAGCTACGTCGAAAATCAGCCGACCGGGCTATCGATCGTCACCGTAGATAGCCGCAAGCAACGCCACTTGCGCCCCGGCCAATCCGATGTGGTGACCTATCACGACGTCAATGCCGACGGCGACGCCCTCGATACCAATGAGACGCTCACCTATGCCAGCAGTCTCGATCAGCCGGCGCGTATGGCGCGCGCCGCAGCTACCGACACGCTATACGTTTTTCTCAACAACAATTCGCGCGAGTTGATTTCGCTGCGCGATCTCAATGCTGACGGCGACGCCCTCGATGTCAACGAACAAGTCGTGGTTGCCACGGGGGTCGGCGACGTGAACGATATCTTCGTCAACGAACCCATTACCACGTGCACCAACGGTGACGCCGACGGCAGCGGTACGATCACCATCACCGACCTATCGGTCTTCAGCCGTATCCTCGTTGGTGCCCCAGCCCCCACGCCGGTCTGCCCGCTCGATATGAACGCCGACGGCAACGTTGACGGTCGCGATATTCAGCCTTTCATCGCCGCGCTCGTCGGCCCGTAGCTGAACGAAAACACATACTCCTGCAAACACGCTCAAACACTATCGTCGCCCGCCCCTGGACACGCTGGCACCCTCCGTTGATATCGGTACGACGATAAACTCATGTAAATGAGCAAAGTACCGACGACGATTCGCGTCACCGTCAAGCAATGATCAACCGGCCTGCCATGAACGATCAGGCTTGCCTACGCAGCACGGATGTAATCAAATGTTGAAACATGTCGTCCTGATGAAATTCACACCCCAAGGTCTTAGCAACATTCGACAATCACCCGAACAGGCAGCCAGCTTTCGCACCGCCGCCTAAGAGGCGGGTGTCGAAGTCGGAGCCCAGCATTGGACCGCCGGCGCATACGATGCAACCTTGATTATCAACGCGCCAGACGAAGTTAAGGCCGCAGGCGTGGTGCTCGCCCTGAGTAAAACGGGCAACGTACGACCTGCATGTTGCAGGCCTTTGACGCGAACAAATTTAAGGCCGTACTGTCAAAGATGGCTAAGGGACATATGCAACACGCGATCGCGCGACACGCCACGGCGATGTTTGCCCGACCGTGCGTCAAATGTAGAAGCTGTTCTAACATGAGACTACTGTTATGGAAGCCGCGTCCACCCCAAGAAAAGAAGCGCGTATTTTGGTCTATCCGTGGCGGGCGCGACGCCAATTCCGTCAAACTCGGGCTAACTTATAAATGCAAGAGTCCGTTATGCAATATGGGTTTAATCCCCTTCTTGTAAGCTTCAACCTGTTCGACGGCTGCGCAGAATAACAAGTGGACTAACGATTATCATACAGGCGAACGTACTTGGCTCCGGGATCGCGAGTTGGTAAAGATCGCCCATCGTATTGGTTACCCAGATCTCTTGACGCCCTGCATCGATACCGATACCACTTAACTGGCCTTCAACACCTAACGGCGCAAGATCATAATCCCGCACAAAATCTCCCGTTGTGGTAACAACCCGAATGATCGGCTGAACCCCGGCTGCGTATAAAAGCCCATCCGCTTCATTGTACTCTATATCACCATAAAAGATGTTGAAGCTGGTCGTTCCTGGAGGGCTAAGTGTGAACTCACGGATAATGCTACCCGTTGCAGGATCATACTCCATGACACCATCACTAACGTAAGAAGTAAAAAACAGCGTATCGCTAACCGTTGAGTGGCCGATTCCGACAATGTTGTTGCTGGTATTCGTTCCCAGCAAAGAGCCGGGTAAGTCTTGCTCGGCCAATACCACTCCGGTCACCGGATCGATCGCATAAAGATGTGCATCATTGCCTGGCCCGGAGAAATCGTCCCCGGTGCCAAACAAAGCAGTACCCGCCGGTACCATGGTTCCACCGATATTGATGGGTTCTTCAATAATGGTTATATCACTGTCGTCGCTAGCATCACCCGCTTGAGCAAAGGCGTTTCCAGTAAATACTCCACTCCGCGACATCTCTACGAAATCGGCCGAAAAACTCCCATGTAGCCAAATCGAATCGCGAAACGGATCAAAAGCGGCGGCATGCGGCGTCGGCAGGCCAGTCTCGTACGTATTCAACAGAATCAGATCAGACCCAAATAACATCGACTGACCGGCGATAACACAACAAGCGACAGCAGCGGAAAACAAACGCACTCTTATCATCTCAGCCTCCCTAGAAATTACTTAATCGCGAACATACTACATAAATACCAACATAACATAATTCTTATAAATAAAAATATGTAATGCATTATTTTTTCATTAACTTTTTATTCGCTATGACGAATTAGACAACAGGCTGAGCACCCCACTATTCGCGCGGTAAGTTAGAAATTTCGCCGACTTCACCAATATCAACGCCCGGCCTAGCGTGGAGTTTTCGACGTCTCGTTCCACTTTCGCACAAACGGAAAGGATGTCGCCGGAAACTCGGCGGCCAGACAAGCCGCTGTGCGAATTTCCAAGGCTGCTGAAACAGACGGTCGCATTCGCGTTTTTTCACTCATGGACCTCGATCAACGCCAATGATCGCCTTCTCTCGGAATCAACGGATTAGTAGATCCCAATCTGTTTGCCGCCACGTCCGCTTATCCGCATAATTCGGAGTTGCAAGGTCAAATTCGAACACCAACTAACCCCCTTAACCAATAGGGAACAAACCATGAATCGAGCCAGCAAACTCATCTGCGAATTCGTCGGCACCTTTGCCCTTTGCTTCATTGGTGGGGCGGGGGCAATCTCTGCCAAGGCTGCCGGTGCGTCCGATGGCGTCACATTGCTGACGGCGGCGCTGGCACACGGGCTGATTCTGTTCGTCGCAGTTGCCGCCGTTATTAAGGTATCGGGGGCACACTTTAATCCCGCTGTCACCATCGCCATGTGGTTTAACAAACGTATCGACAGCGCCGAGGCCATCCGTTATCTGATCGTGCAGTTCGCCGCTGCGCTTGCGGCGGGCGGATTGCTTGACCTGATGGCGATATACGGAGGCAGCTCTGACGCTTGGACCGAAGCCGCCAACGCCATGGCCCTTGGTAACCCGACGTTTGATTCCGCCCACCTCGCACTACCCGCCGTCATCGGCGTCGAGATGATTCTTACGTTTATCCTTGTGTTCGTGATTTGGGGGGCGGCCGTCGACCAGCGCAACGGAGGCCACAACGCGGCGCTGGCTATCGGCTTGGTCGTCGCAGCCAATATTCTCGCAGCGGGTGGTATCACCGGTGCCTCGATGAACCCGGCACGCTCATTTGGGCCGGGCTTGATCGCGTACGTTATGCCCGGCGACTATCTGCCAGACTTCTGGACCCTGCAGGTGGCGTACTTTGTCGGTCCCATTCTCGGTGCGCTCGCCGCAGGCATCATCTACGAAAAGTTCATTCTGCCACCCGGTGAAGGTCATAGCCCAATCTAATACTGAGACGCTGACTGAGTCGCAAAAGAAACAGGTCTAATCGAACATGAGCTGCACTTGCGCGGGCAGCTAGGCAACACAAGTGGGAAATCCGCATCATCTTCGCGTGCACGCGTTGGATTTCGCCGACCCAAAATCAGGTCGTATTTTGTAGAAAAACGGCGCGTGGCTGTATGAGAGGCCCACCATGCTTGACGAAGCCCGTCCAGCGCTCTACACCAGCAACACAAATGAAACCGGCGATCAGTCGTCCGTAATCCAAACGCATTCAATAATCGTCAGGCAACCCATGGACCTGCAAGAACTTGAAAACCTGTTAAGCGAAACACGCGAGAACGCAGAAAATGCCATCGCCGCCGCCGATACCGTCGACGCCCTGCGTTCGGCGGAAGGCCGCATCACCAAGGGCCCTCTTGCTGACGCGTTGAAGAACATCAAGTCGTTCGACGCCAAAGAACGCGGTGCCGCCGGCCAGGCCATCAACAAAGCCAAGAACGAAGTCAAGCAGCTCTTCGCCAAGGCACAGGAAACGCTGAAGCAAGCCGACCTCGAAGGCGAGCGCCGCAAAAGCGCCAACTTCGACCCGACGCTGCCGCCGCCGCTCACGCGGCGCGGCTCGCTGCACCCCGTCACCATCGTGCAACGCGAAATCGAGCGCCTCTTCCGCGGCCTCGGCTTCGCCGTCGTCGGCGGGCCCGAGATGGAGACCGAGTTCTACAACTTTGAGGCGCTTAACATCCCCGCCATGCACCCGGCGCGCGATTCGCAGGATACCTTTTGGCTTACCAACGGCTGGCTATTGCGCACCCATACCAGCCCCTGCCAAATTCGCGCCATGCAGCGCTTCGGCCCGCCGATTCGCGTTATCGCGCCGGGTCGCTGCTTTCGTTACGAAGCGCTTGACGCGTCGCACGAAAACACGTTTCACCAACTAGAAGGCTTGCTGATCGATAAAGATATCTCGATCGCGCATCTGATCGCTTATATGAAACTGCTCTTGCGCCAAGTATTTCGCCGCGATGTGAAAGTGCGCTTGCGCCCCGGCTTCTTCCCGTTCGTTGAGCCCGGCTTTGAGCTCGATATGAGTTGTGCCATCTGCGACGGTGCCGGCTGCGCTACGTGCAAGCGCAGCGGTTGGGTGGAAATCCTACCTTGCGGCATGGTGCATCCGAACGTACTGCGCTACGGTGGCATCGACCCGCACGAATACACCGGTTTTGCGTTTGGTCTGGGCCTTACGCGATTGGCCATGATGAAGTTCGGCGTCGCCGACATTCGCATCCTTAACAGCGGGGACCTACGCGGCATCGTGCACGCCGATCGCCTACGCGGTGAACGAATCGCCTAACGCGCCGGCTGCAAACTCACAAAGCAAAAGAAGCCGATCGCACGCGCGATCGGCTTCTTCGTTTATCAACAATCTCGGATTCTATAACTGGTGACGTTACGCTTCTAAGAAGTTCGATTGCACCATCCATAGCTGCTTTTCTAAGCCGGCAGCAATACCAATCAATAAATCTTCGCTGACCGGGTCGACTTCGCCGACGGTCGCAATCGACTTGCGAAGACATCCGACGGTTTGACTAAGCCGTTCTGCAATCGCCTCGGCGACCTGCTTATCATTAAGAAAACCGGTGTCAATGGTGGACAACGCAGTCAACTTCGTCAGCGCCGGCAATGTTCCATCAGCGGGCATCCCCAACGTAACGACACGCTCCGCAACTTCATCGGAGGCGGCACGCAATTCATCGATGATTTCGTCGAGATGTTCGTGTAACGACTTGAATCGCGGCCCGCGAATATTCCAGTGTGCTTGCTTGGATTGCAGGGCCATATCGATCAAAGTAGCCAGAACATTGTTCATCGAGCCGACAACCTGATCGCGGGCATCTTGAGAGAGGATATCGTGTTGCTTGGTAGCCATAATTGCTCCTTGCTGTGTGATCACTTCGTGTCTAACCAATGGTAATATAGCCAAGCACGCCGATTCGTTCAGAAAAGCGCCATAGAAGTGCGGAACATTAGGCCGTTTCATTAAGGTTCTTCACACCCAAGTGTTCGACCACTCCAAATATCGTAAACTGAGCAGCCGGAGGCGCAGGCCGATAACACACTCTTTTCAATCTGCAAAGACCCGTACCGTTCACACCAAAATATTGTACTGAACAGTCAGAACGAAAAAGGAATAATCACCCTCATAGCACTCGGTGATAGTCGCCCAAAATAAACTGCTCGGGTGTGAGACCATAAAAATTGCTGTCATAGCCGATACGGTGATGCCCAGTTGGTTCGTACGACACAACTACGTAACATTTTTCATCAGACTCGTCACGAAAACGCCAGACCCAATAAGAGTGGTCCTCGACCCGAGCCGTCCGAATGAACTCGAGGTCGCCGGCTTTCACCGCCTCTCCTTCTCTGTCTAAATAATCAACGATGTCTTTCATCGCACATGGACAGGATGTTTCTGAATCTTCGATCAGTCTTGGAAAGTCGATTTCAATCTTAGCAATGTCAGCGTTGTCATCCGGCAGATCTTTGTAACCGATCATGGAAGAACTCCTCTATTCTGTTTTCAACAACAATGATCTATCGTCGGTCGATGGGACAAATCACCTCACTGACGATTGCGAGGAAGACGTTTACAAGTTTAATTAGAACTAAAAAACGCGGCCTAACCGCGCCAAGGAATTATCGGTAAAAAACGGAGAGGGAGGGATTCGAACCCCCGCTACGGTTACCCGCAGACCGCATTTCGAATGCGGCTCCTTCAACCACTCGGACACCTCTCCAAGGGACGC
>JGI12316J14372_10002391_pt1 | contig 20373 bp, 23 predicted proteins | sample MarCyaLeptolynsp_FD_14372 | JGI IMG/M metagenome (IMG submission 14372) | reverse complement strand
AAGTCTCTCTATGAGCCTGTGCACGGCTCGGCGCCGGACATTGCCGGCGAAGGCATTGCCAACCCGATCGCCATGCTGTCGAGCCTCGCCATGTGCCTGCGCTACTCGTTCAATCTGGGTGACGCGGCAGACCGGCTGGAAAGCGCGATTACGTCCGTGCTCGACAAGGGCCTGCGCACCGGCGACATCATGCAGGACGGCATGACCAAGGTGTCGACCACGCAGATGGGCCGCGCCATCGTCGAGGAGATGGCGGCGAGCTAACCGGCAACTTACCGCTCTTCCTCCGGCTTGACCGGAGGATCAATGAGCGGTCTCAGATGGGCCCTCCGGTCAAGCCGGAGGGAAGGCGAGGTTTCAGAATCAGTCCAGCCGCTGCTGCTCGGCGTCAGTAACCGTAGGGGTAGCGGCGCCAGCGGTTGTAGTACCACGGCCAGTCCGGGCCCCAGAAGGCGCGGGCGGCCTGCTGGCGGCGCGCGGCGGTGTCCGCTTCCAGGGCACGGATTTCCTTCAGCTTGAGCAGGCAGTTGGCGTGCGCGTCGGTGCCGGCGGTAAAGCCGAGTTCAGAGCATTCGGCACGGTCTGCGGCCAGTTGCGCCTGGGCGCGCTCGGCGCGTTGCTCCGGCGTCGTGCATGCCGCCAGGGCCAGCAGGAGGGCGGTGGCAAGAAGCGGTTTCATGGCCCCGCCTCCTAGAGCCCGATGCCAATGCCGATGCCGACTCCGAAATTGCCGCCGGAGTCGCGGCTGGATTCAGCGGCGCGGATCTCGCGCAGCTTCAGGCGGCAGTTGCCATAGGCTTCCGTGCCTTCCTCAAAGCCGAGCTCGAGGCAGTTGCGGTGATCAATTTCGTTCTGCGCGGCAATCTCGCTGGAGCGGTCGCCGGCACAGGCGGCAAGCGTCAGGCCCAAAGCACACACAAGGGCCACGCTGCCGAAAGGTCTGGGTGTCATGCGGGTCATCTCCTTCGACCACATCTCTTTCCACCCCCGCGCGAGACGAGCGTATCATGGAAACGCGAAAAGTTGAGGCGCCCTGCGATCACAACTGTTCTGCGGTGGCGAGGGCGCGCGGCCTGTGGTGGATATGCACTGGGCTCATTGGTGTGGCTTTGTGGGAGAGGGCGTTTTGAGGCGTCAATTTTTGTCTTTGTGTTTGGGTGGAATGGCCCTTCTGGTGACCGGATGTGCAACTCCTGGCGGGTCTGTCGACGCAGCGGACATGGCTGGCATCTCGCGGATCGGCGTTGTGGCCGGGTTGAGCGATGAGCTGAATCATATCCAGGTCGGCGCCAACTTCTTTGCCGATGAGTGGCAGGTGCGGATGGTACCCGAATGGCAGATATCTGAAGTCGCCGAGACCACTTTGGCATCAGCGATTGCAAACAGTGCCACCTCCCTTGATGTGGGCATCGTGGATGTCTCCACGCTTGAGCGTCGTTCCTTCTCGGAGACAAGAGCAGGTCTGTTGTCTGCCGCCCGCATGCAGGGATTTGATGCCGTCGCGTTGATCCTGCCTATGTGGCCTCAGTCTCAGTCGAAGATTGTCCCGGGCATCGGGGTGTTCAAGTCGCAGTCGTTTGGGATCGTAAATCGCTGCGTGTACCAGCAGACGATGGTCTACTTGCTTGATGCGGCGAGCGGAAAGCACTTGGCACGCGAGCACGGCTACAATGTCTGGGAGGGTTCGTGCAGGGACTCATCTGTCCCTTTCAAGTCGCAGGTCGAAGCATATTCCCGGTCTGAGATGGATGCTCTGAAGAAAGAAATCGAGGCCGCCTTTGACTATGGTTTGGCGCGTTCGGCACGGCGCCTTGGATTTGGCTCTTGAGTCGGACAAGGCCGCTTTTCAAGCATGGCAGCCACGCTGGCCACCAGGGCCGGGATTCATTGACTGCAAAGGATGCTGGTGACATATAAGCGCCGGAAACGGAACGGGATTTGGACCCAGATGGCCTCAAACGGCATGAGTTCAGCGCTTTCGACCCGCCGCAGCTTTTGCGGTGCGGGCACCCGCGCGTGCTCACCGGCGACCCCGACCACCACTCCGACGACCAAAACCAAGACGGCGATCACCGTCTGATCCTGCCTCCTGCGCCGCTCCTTCTCTCTTCTGCCGGCTCTTGGGGGCTAGAGCAGGCGAGACGGGGCCGTGCCTGACATTTCAGCTGATGCGGAATTGGCAGGCCGGTGCGGAAGAGGCAGAGACCAAAGGAACGAAACCGATGGGTTTGAAAGTTGCAGTCGTAGGCGCCACGGGCAATGTGGGCCATGAGATGCTCAACATTCTCGATGAGCGCCAGTTCCCGGCGGATGAGGTGGTGGCGATTGCCTCGCGCCGCAGCCAGGGCAAGGACGTCTCCTATGGAGACCGGACGCTGAAATGCCAGGCGCTGGAGAATTACGACTTCACCGGCACCGACATCGTGATGATGTCGGCGGGCGGCAGCGTGTCGAAGGAATGGTCGCCGAAGATCGCCAAGCAGGGCGCGGTGGTGATCGATAACTCCTCGACCTGGCGTACCGACCCGGACATTCCGCTGATCGTGCCGGAAGTGAATGCGGATGCGATCTCCGGCTACGCCAAGAAGAACATCATAGCCAATCCCAACTGCTCGACGGCGCAGCTGGTGGTGGCGCTCAAGCCGCTGCATGACGCGGCCCAGATCGAACGCGTGGTCGTCTCGACCTATCAGTCGGTGTCGGGCACCGGCAAGGACGCCATGGATGAGCTGTTCAACCAGACCCGCGCGGTGTTCGTGAACGACCCGATCGAGAAGGAAATTTACCCCAAGCAGATCGCCTTCAACGTGATCCCGCATGGCGGCGACTTCATGGAGGACGGCTACACCACCGAAGAGTGGAAGATGACCGTCGAGACCAAAAAGATCCTCGATCCCAAGATCAAGCTGACGGCGACGTCGGTGCGGGTGCCGGTGTTTGTCGGTCATGGCGAGGCGGTCAATATCGAGTTCGCCAAGCCGATTTCCGACAAGGAAGCGCGCGACATCCTGCGCGATGCGCCGGGGGTACTCGTCGTCGACAAGCGTGAGGACGGCGGCTACGTGACGCCGGTCGAGTGCGTGGGCGATTACGCAACCTTCGTGAGCCGCATCCGTGTCGACCCGACGGTCGAGAACGGGCTGGCGCTGTGGGTGGTGTCGGACAATCTGCGCAAGGGCGCGGCCCTCAACGCGGTGCAGATCGCTGAGCACCTGAACACCCATTATCTCGCGAAGGCGGCCTGACGGGGCAGCCTGACGGGAGGCCGCTTCGGCGGCAGGTACAAGAAATCCGGAGGCCGGACATGCGTTAATGCGTGTCCGGCCTTCCCCGTTTCAGGGCAGAGAAAGACGCTTGCGGCACCGGCGCGTTTTTATATAATCGCCATTATGCCAAAACAGGTTGATCATGCGGAGCGCCGCTCCCGGCTTGCCGAAGCCGCCATCACCGCCATTGATGACCGCGGCCTCGATGCCGTACGGATGGTGGATGTGGCGCGGGCCGCCAATCTCACTACCGGGGCGGTGGTGCACTACCTGCACAGCAAGGACGACGTGCTGATGGCCGCCTTTGACCAGGTGGGCATCCGCAGCGCCCGGCGGCTGGTGGAGACCCGCGGCATGGACCCGGTCGAGCGCGCCATGGCCTATCTGCCCCACGACGCCGAGACGGCGCGTGAGTGGCGCGTGTTCCTGCAGTTCTGGGGCCGCGGGGTCAGCGATGCCGCGTTCCGCGAGCGTCACCGCAAGGGGTATGAAGCGATTGCCGGAGCCCTGCGCGAGGAACTGGCGCGCCTGAACACGCACAGCGCGGGCCTGGTTGCCGATGCGATGATTGCGGCTGTCGACGGCATTGCGGTGCGTGTCGCCATGGAGCCGGATGCCTGGGACACCCCGCGCATGCGCGATACGCTTGCGGCTGTGATCCTGCCCCTGCTGGCCGCCCACCAGCCGCAGACATCAACCGTTACACCCATCCGGAAAGACTGACAGGAGAGAGCAATGCCACAGCTGACAAGCCTGCCGGCGGCCACGGTGACGCAGGACGAGATCGCCGAGATCATGGACCGGGACGGCGCCATGATCCTGACCGGCGCCATGGATGACGCGCTGTTTGCACGCGTTGACGCGGAAACGCAGCCGCTGATGGAAAAGTCGGCGAAAGGCAATGACGCCTTCACCGGTCACAACACGACGCGCACCGGCGCTCTCATTGCGCGCTCGCCCGCCTGCCGGGAAGCGGTAATGAACGAGACGGTGCTGGCGGCGGCCAACCGGTTCCTGCTGCCCTATTGCGACCGTATCCAGCTGCACCTGACCCAGCTGATCCGCCTGCTGCCGGGGCAGGGCAAGCAGCTGCTGCATCGCGACAAGCTGGCCTGGGGCGGCTATCTGCCGGACATCGAACCGCAGTTCAACACGATCTGGGCACTGACGGATTTCACTGAAGAGAACGGAGCGACGCAGGTCGTGCCCGGCAGTCAGAAGTGGGATGACAAACGCGAGGCGGAACCGCATGAGGTCTGCCAGGCAGTGATGCCTCGCGGCTCGGTGCTGCTCTACACGGGATCCGTGATCCATGGCGGCGGCGAGAACAAGTCCGACGCGCCGCGGGTCGGCATGAACCTAACCTACTGTCTCGGCTGGCTGCGCACGGAAGAGAACCAGTATCTGTCCTGCCCGCCGGAAGTGGCGAAGACACTGGACCCGGACCTGCAGGAACTGCTCGGCTACACCATGGGGTCCTACGCACTCGGCTATTACAGCCCGCCGCAACCCAACCCGGAGATCCCTGACACGGTGCCGCCGGAGCTTGCTCTGGGCCGCCTGCCGCGCGAAGCGCCGACCGCGAAGAAGATCGCTGAAAAATCCGGATCAGAGATAGGCTCTTTCGTCCCGCTGGCGGAAGCGGGCGAGTAACCCCCCATTAAGATATGACGGGTCCGGACGGACTGGCATGGAAACTGTCCGTCCGGATACGGCCAAATCTGGCTGACGTTCCGTCAATATTAACCTTCTGCCGCCAAACTCTCGCGTTGAAGTTCTTTTCTGTACGCGTCTTCCGCATGAGTTTGGCATGGGCGATCCCGCAGTTACCGACAATACTATCTGGTTGCTGGTATGCACCGTTCTGGTGCTGCTCATGCAGGCAGGGTTTACCTGTCTTGAGACCGGACTGGTCCGCGCCAAGAACTCGATCAACGTCGCGATCAAGAACGTCGCCGACTTCTGCGTCGCCAGCCTTGCCTTCTGGGCCATCGGTTTCGGCATCATGTTCGGCGCGACGGCGGGTGGTGTCTTCGGCACGTCCTATTTCTTTTTCGATAGCGGGCCCTTTGACGGCACGAGCGGTGCGTGGCTCATGGCCTTCTTCTTCTTTCAGCTCGCCTTCTGCGGCACGGCGACGACCATCGTGTCCGGTGCCGTTGCGGAACGCATGAGCTTTCGCGGATACCTCATCACGGCTCTCGTTCTGAGCGCCTGCGTCTATCCGGTGTTCGGCCACTGGGCCTGGGGCGGGTTTGCGATCGACACCCAGATGGGATGGCTGCAGGAGCTCGGCTTCATCGACTTTGCGGGATCGACCGTTGTCCATAGCATCGGCGGCTGGGTGGCGCTGGCGGCGGTGCTGGTGATCGGTCCGCGCATCGGCCAGTTCGATGAGAACCGGACATCGACTGAGTCCCACAACACACCGGTTGCCGTCTTCGGCATGTTCCTGCTGTGGGTCGGCTGGTTCGGCTTCAATGGCGGTTCGACACTGGCGATCGATGTGTCGGTGCCGCANAGTCATGGTCCACACACTCATCGCGGCGGCCGCCGGCGGTGTCGTAGCTATGTTCCTCACCTGGAAGCGCAGCGGCGCGCCCAATGCGGTGGATACGCTCAACGGGGTGCTGGCCGGTCTTGTCGCCATCACTGCGTCGGCCCATGTGGCCACCATCGGTGTCGCCATTGTGATCGGCGGCATTGGCGGTGCGGTAGCGCTGGCGTGTCAGGCATTTCTGGTCCGCATGAAGATTGACGATGCGGTAAGTGCGGTGCCGGTGCATCTGGCTGCCGGCATCTGGGGCACACTGGCTGTCGCCCTGCTCGGCGACTCGTCGCTGTGGGGCACCGGCCATACGCGGCTGGAGCAGCTGGGTGTGCAGGCACTGGGTGTTGCGGTGGCCGGCGTTTATGCCTTCGGCATCGGCTATGTGGCGCTGACCGTCATCAACTGGTTCGTGCCGCTGCGCGTCAGTGCGGACGCCGAGGAGGCAGGGCTCAACGCATCCGAGCATGGTGCGTCCACCACTATTCACGATCTTATCCATGCGATGGACATGCAGCGCCAGACCGGAGATTTCCGCACACGCGTACCGGTGGAGCCCTTCACGGAAGCCGGGCAGATTGCGGCGCAGTACAATCAGGTGCTGGACCGGGTCGACCGCGAGATGACAGCGCGTGAACAGACCGCCGAGCAGCTGCGGTCCGCACGCGACCATGCTGAGATCGCCAACGCCGCCAAGTCGCAGTTCCTCGCCAATATGAGCCACGAGTTGCGCACGCCGCTCAACGCCATCATCGGGTTTTCCGAGATCATGAATGGCGAGGTCTTCGGGCCAGTCGGCAATGAGCAGTACAAGGAATATGTGTCAGACATTCATGACTCCGGCACGCACCTGCTCTCCATCATCAACGACATCCTCGACCTGTCGAAGATCGAGGCCGACAGCTATGACCTCTCAGAGGACGAGCTCGATGTAGATGAGGTCCTCACCGCGTGCGGCCGCATGATCCGTACGCGTGCCGAGAGCGGCCAGCTCACTTTGACCGTCGAGATCGAAGAGAACCTGCCGGCTCTGATCGCCGATGAGCGCGCGCTCAAGCAGATGGTGATCAATCTTGTCTCCAATGCGGTCAAGTTTACGCCGCAGGGGGGTGACGTGGCCCTGCGCGCGCGGCTTGAAGCTGATGGCCGCATTGCCCTTGAAGTGGCGGACACCGGCGTGGGCATTGCGCGCGCCGACATTGCCAAGGCGTTCGAGCCCTTCGCGCAACTGCAGCAGGACGCGACCGTGTTCAAGGCGGATGGCACCGGCCTCGGTCTGCCGCTGACAGCGGCCCTCGCCCGCAGCCATCAGGCGACCCTGGTGGTCGACAGTGAGCCGGGACGCGGCACGGCGATCACCATCCGCTTCCCGCTGGAACGTGTTGTCCGTGAGAAGACCGCTGCTGCCTGATTCGGCGTCAAGCCTGCATGATCAGGGTGCGCGCTGCCGCAAGGGGTATATCCACAACGTCTTCAGCATGCGCGATGCCGATCAGTTTTTCGACCAGCGCCACGGCGGCTTTCGCGGCTGTGGCGGCCGGTTTGCCGTGCAGCCGCTTTGCAAGGTAGGTGGCGGCCACCACGTCTCCTGTGCCGTTGGGTACATCGCGGATGCGGTCGCTTTCCATCACGGTGCAAACGTCTTCTGCATAAAGCCGTGTGGCTAGGTGGTGGGCCGACGAGCCGGGGGCGGAGGTCACCAGGACTTCTGGTACGGCGAGGGAGCGGGCAGCCGCATCAATGTCGGTGGTCTGCGTCAATGGCCAGGGCTGATGGCCAAGGCGTGAGAGCTCAAATAGGTTCGGCGTCGTGATCGTCGCCAGGGGCACCAGCTTCTCTGCAAGGGCCGTAGCTGTCTCTTCAGGGATGTAGAGAGTGCCGTCATCGCCCATGATGGGGTCAACCAGAACCGGCAGGTCGGGGCTGACCTCCTTGAGGCGGGCGATCGTGTCCGCTGCTGCATCAATCTGGTCGGTGCCTGTGAAGTATCCGGTCATGACTGCAGACACGCGGGGCATCCAGCCGCGCTGCCACAGGCTGTCGGTCAGGGCTGTGATGTCCTGCGCTGAGGTGCTGCGCCCGACCGGTGCACCATGGCCGGGATGATGCGCAAGCAGAACCGTCGGCACGGCCCAGACTTCATGACCCAGCATGTTCAGGATGACCTGGGCGGTGGAGTTGCCCACATGGCCGGCAACGACCTGGGACGAAAAGGCGAGTACGGCCATGGCACCATCACGCTTGTGATAACAGGGCGGCATCGGAAGCACGCCTGCTGGCGCGCCGCCGGGTTGCACAATAGAGTGACCGCCGACCGATACAACTCATCCACCAGATCAGGCGATGCGAGACTCCATGCTTCCGCAATTCGATGCCGGCCGCCCGCGCCGCTCCGTCCTTTACATGCCCGGCGCCAATGCGCGCGCGTTGGAAAAAGCCCGCAGCCTTGATGCGGATGCGCTCATCTTCGATCTTGAAGACGCGGTGGCGCCGGATGCCAAGGAGATGGCGCGCCAGCAGGTGGTCGAGGCGGTGTCGGCGGGCGGCTATGGCCCGCGCGAGGTCATTGTCCGGGTCAATGGGCTCGACACGCCCTGGGGAGCGGACGATCTCGCGGCGATCAAGGGGATGGGCGCCGACGGCGTGCTGGTCCCCAAGGTCAACGGCCCGGGTGATATTGATGCCGCGGCGCGCCAGCTCAAGGATGAGCCGGTGTGGGCGATGATGGAAACGCCTGCCGCCCTATTCGCCGCGCAGGAGATCGCCCGGCATCCCCTGTTGTGCGTGCTGGTGATGGGCACCAATGACCTGGTCAAGGAACTCAAGGCCGCGCGCGTTCCCGGACGGGCGCCGCTGGTGACAGCCCTGCAGATGTCGCTGCTTGCAGCGCGCGATGCCGGCTGCATTGCGATTGACGGCGTCTACAACGACATCAAGAACGAAGAAGGGTTTGCAGCGGAGTGTACCCAGGGCCGGGACTTCGGCTTCGACGGCAAGACGCTGATCCACCCGTCACAGATTGCGCCCTGCAATGACATCTTCGCGCCGTCGCCGGATGCGGTCGCTGAGGCGCGCGAGATCATCGCCGCGTTCGATGCGCCGGAAGCGAAAGGCAAAGGGGTCATCACTGTCGGCGGCAAGATGGTGGAACTTCTGCATGCGGAAGAAGCCCGGCGGCTGGTTGCGGTTGCCGATGCCATTGCAGCAAAGGACGCGGCGGCATGAGTAAGTCAAGCGCCGGCAATTTCCTTGAAGACTTTGCAGCCGGTCAGGTGATCAATCACGCGACGCCACGCACGGTGACGGCGGGAGATGCGGCGCTGTACACGGCGCTCTACGGGGTGCGCATCGTATTGCAGTCGTCGGAGACCTTCGCGCGGGCGAGCGGTCTGCACCGGGTGCCGCTGGACGACTGGCTGGTGTTTCACATCGTGTTCGGCAAGACGGTGCCGGACATCTCGCTCAATGCGGTGGCCAATCTCGGTTATGCGGAGGGGCGCTTCGGCGTGCCGGTCTATGCGGGGGACACGCTCAATGCTGTCTCTGAGGTGATCGGCCTCAAGGAAAACTCCAACGGCAAGACCGGCGTCGTCTATGTGCGCACGCGCGGGCTTAACCAGAACGGCCAGGAAGTGCTGTCCTATGTGCGCTGGGTGATGGTGCGCAAGCGCGATGCGGCATCGGTGATCGACGGCCACCCGCCGCCGGACCTCGCAGATCATGTGGCCGCCGAAAGCATCTCGCCGGGCGCCGTGCCGGACATGATCAATTTCGATTTTGCCGCCAGCGGTGAGGCGCATCGCTGGGGGGACTATGCCGCCGGGGAATGCATTGACCACATGGACGGCATGACGGTGGAGGAGGCGGAGCACCAGCTGGCGACACGGCTCTACCAGAACACGGCGCGGGTGCATTTCAACCAGTTTGCGGAATCTCAGGGCCGCTTCGGCAAGCGGCTGATCTATGGGGGCCATGTCATCAGCCTGGCCCGCGCGCTCTCTTTCAACGGGCTGGCCAATGCTGTGAAGGTCGTGGCGCTCAATGGCGGGCGGCATGTGGCGCCGCTGTTTGCAGGCGACACGGTGTTTGCATGGAGCGAGGTGCTGGAGACGGCCGGAATTGCCGGCCGTGACGATGCGGGCCTGTTGCGGCTGCGGATGATTGCCACCAAGGACCATCCGTGTGCTGATTTCCCGAGACCGGACCAGAACGACAGTGTCATCCTCGATCTCGATATGTGGGTCGCGGTGCCGCGTTAGGCGTTCAGCTTGCTACCTGCACGGCAGCAAATGCCTCCGGCGTCAGTTCGGCGTCGATGGCCGCACGCAGGGCGGCGAGGGCGGGGCCGCGGGCCTTCGCCTTGCTGCCGGCATGGGCGGTCATGTCGATCTGCGTGAGTCTGTGGGCAGCGTAACGGGCCTGGTCCATCAGCTGCTCGGCGGGCACGACCTTGTCGACGAAGCCCGCAAGGGCGGCTTCCGCCGGGGGCAGCATTTCGCCGGTCATCAGGCAGCGGTTGAAATGCGCCGGCGTCAGGCGGTGGCGGGCCAGCTCGATGGCGAATTGCGGCAGGGTGAGGCCGATCTTCACCTCGTTCATGCCGATCGTGTAGTCGCCCTCCGCCGCAAGGCGCAGGTCGGCGGCGAGCATCAGGAAGGCGCCCATGGGATAGGTGTGACCGGCGCAGGCGGTGACCACCGGCTTGGGGCACCCGAGTATGCGTTCGGCCAGTTCAGCGCCCAGCCGCAGCATGGCAAGCGTTCCCTCCAGACCGGACGCAAAGACCGACAGGTCAAACCCTGCCGAAAAGACCTTTGCGCTGCTGGCCAGCAGGATGACTTTCGTATCGGGGTCGGATGTCGCGGCCTCGAAGGCGTCATGCAGGTCGGTGAGCATTGCCGGCGACATGGCGTTGACCTTGCCGTCATCCATGGTCAGCGTGGCAACGCCGTCCCGGGCCGTCACGGTGATGCGGGGGCTGCCGGACATGATGCGTCTCCTTCGTCTGGGGTTTGGGGCGTTACGGGTAGAGGTAGCTGATGGTGGCGAGGGCCACGGCGACCAGCTTTTCCTCACCCTTGTGCAGGCACGAGACCTTGGCCTCGGTGACGCTCTGGGTCTTGCCGCGGCGGATGATCCGGGCCCGGACGATGGCGCGGTCGCCGACCGACGGCCGCAGGATGTTGATCTTGTATTCGGCTGTGACGGCGCCCAGGGCCCCGTCGGGCCGCATGGTGCCCGCCACAGCGGCGCAGGCATTGTCTGCGAGGTAGCCGATCACGCCCCCGTGGATAAAGCCGTTCTGCTGGCTCAGCTCCTCGCGGTTGTCGACCGAGAGTTCGAGGAAGCCTTCGTCGATGCCGGTGACGAAGGCATCTACCAGCCGCGTGAAGGGTTGGGCTGTGACGGTCGAGGCCACCCGCGCCAGTTCCTTTGGCAGCGCTGACGGGTCTACCGGTGTGATCGGCTCAAGCGGCTGAATGGTCATGTGCTGTCGTCCCCTGACGTGATGATCGTGTCCGCATCAAGGATCAGATTTCATGATGGCCGCGGTGCTGCACAATTCCTGCGGGGCGCAAGATGGTTTGCGTACTTACACAGCTGTCAGTGTGTCGTTACGTCAGCCGGAGTGCTTTGCATTTGCGCAAACAGGTTTGCGGGCGCCGGTCTGGCTGGCGCGTTAGCGGAACAGGGCCCGTTCACGGTCATCCAGCCGGCGGGCGACGCCTTCTTCTTCCAACACGACGCTGTCCGGGGTGAGGGCAAAGCTGCCATCCGCCGCCTCGATGAAGCGGCAGGTGATGCGGCCGGGAATGACGGCGCCTTCCGGTGGCCCGGGCGGCAGCACCCGCTCATAGGGCATCGCGATTTCCAGCGTGTGCCGAAGCTCCGGGATGCCGCCGTCCGGCGTCTCGACCTGATGTGCCCGCTGCGCAAGGGTCTGGCGGGCGCCGCGGATGATCAGACCCTCGTCCGGATCCGCGCCCTGCGGGATGCCGAACAGGCGCTCGAAACCCTGCTGGCAGCTGTGGACATGCGGCACCGACAGGCTGGTAAGGCCTGAATCGGCGGTTCCTGAGGGCGTCTGCGCCAGGGCCGCGCCGGCCATGCCCAGGGCAGCAGACACGGGGATCAGAAAGAGGGAGCGAAACAGGTGGGGCATCGGGTGTCCTCATCAGTATTCGGGGGCACCCCCTTTTGGGGCGGTGGCGTATCCTTGCCGCCATTCGTGTCCCAAAGATGATGGCAGCGGGCAAAATTGGGCCCTTCCGTTGCGTCATTGGCTTTTGCATGCCCGCCGGACGAATTGTCTCAGGCGCTGGACAGGCCCCGGACCGGGGCTAGGTCCAAGTGTTTCCGGGGGATTTTCAGCGGCGCCGGTTTGCCTCGCGCGCGGCGCCGCGATAAGTAACCGCGTGACGGGGTTTTCCCCACGGAATCAAGGTTTTTGAGAGGCGTTCGCAAATGGCTGACACACCGGTCGAGCCGGCATTGAGAGAGCGGCCCATGTCGCCGCATCTGGGCATCTACACGCCCCTGATGTCGATGGTGATGTCCATCGTCCACCGCATCACCGGTGTAGGGCTGTTCTTCGGCACGCTCATTCTGGCGTGGTGGCTGGCCGCGGCGGCCACGGGCCCGGAAGCCTATGCGACTTTCATGGGCGTCGCTGACAGCCTGATCGGGCGGCTCGTGCTGTTCGGCTACACCTGGGCGCTGATCCACCACATGCTCGGCGGCATCCGTCACTTCATCTGGGATACGGGCCGCGGCTTCGAGCTGGGCACGATCGATCTTCTGGCCTGGGGCACGCTGATCCTCTCCGTCACCCTGACGCTGGTGATCTGGTTCGCCACCTTCACACCTGCAGGAGGCGCCTCATGAGCGATCTTCGTACGCCCCGCGCCAAGGTCCGCGGTCTCGGCTCTGCCAAGGACGGCACCGGCCATTTCATCGCCCAGCGGGTCACCGCCATTGCCATGGTGCCGCTCGGCATCGCGCTCATTGCCGCCATCATTTCCCAGATTGGCGCCGAGCACGAAAGCTTTACATCCTTCATGGGCAACCCGCTGGTGGCGGTCGGCTTCCTGCTGCTGATCTTTACCGGCACCTATCACATGCGGCTCGGTATGCAGGTGGTCATTGAGGACTACGTGCATGGCGAAGGCCTGAAAGTGCTGGCGCTTCTCGGCAGCACCTTCTTTGCAATCGTTATCGCTGCCGTGGCCGGCTTCTCGGTCCTGAAACTGGCACTGGGCGCGTAAGAGGACATCTGGATGAGCACCAACGGGTCAACGAACGGAACGGGCAACGGCGCTGCCACCAATGGCAAGAGCGGCCCTGCTTACGACATCATCGACCACACCTTCGATGTGGTGGTGGTCGGCGCCGGCGGCTCCGGCCTGCGCGCCACGCTGGGCTGCGCGGAAGCCGGCCTCAGGACGGCCTGCATCTCCAAGGTGTTTCCCACCCGCTCGCACACCGTTGCGGCGCAGGGCGGCATCTCGGCGTCGCTCGGCAATATGGGCGACGATGACTGGCGCTGGCACATGTACGACACCGTCAAGGGGTCAGACTGGCTGGGCGACCAGGACGCCATTGAATATCTGTGCCGCAATGCGCCGGATGCCGTATACGAGCTTGAGCATTTCGGCGTGCCGTTCTCGCGTACCGAAGAAGGCAAGATCTACCAGCGCCCCTTCGGCGGCATGACCACCAATTTCGGTGAAGGCATTGCCCAGCGCACCTGCGCGGCCGCGGACCGCACCGGCCACGCCATCCTGCACACGTTGTACGGCCAGGCCGTGCGCCACAATGCCGAGTTCTTCATCGAGTATTTCGTGCTCGACCTCATCATGAATGAGGGTCGGTGTGTTGGTGCCATGGTCCTCAACATGGATGACGGGACCATCCACCGGTTCCGCGCCAACATGGTGATCCTGGCGACCGGCGGCTACGGCCGCACCTATTTCTCCTGCACCTCCGCGCATACCTGCACGGGCGATGGCAACGCCATGGTGCTGCGCGCCGGCCTGCCGCTGCAGGACATGGAGTTCGTGCAGTTCCACCCGACCGGCATTTACGGGTCAGGCTGTCTGATCACCGAAGGCTCGCGCGGCGAAGGCGGCTACCTCACCAACTCCGAGGGTGAGCGCTTCATGGAGCGCTATGCCCCCTCCGCCAAGGACCTCGCGTCGCGCGACGTGGTCTCGCGCTCCATGAGCATGGAAATCCGCGAGGGCCGCGGTGTGGGCGAGGAAGGTGACCACATCTATCTGCACCTTGATCACCTCGATCCGAAGATCCTGGCGGAACGCCTGCCGGGCATCTCCGAATCCGCACGCATCTTTGCCGGTGTGGACGTGACCAAGGAGCCGATCCCGGTGCTGCCGACCGTGCACTACAATATGGGCGGTATCCCGACCAACTATCACGGTGAAGTCGTGGCGCCGAAGGACGGCGACCCGGATGCGGTCGTGCCGGGCCTGATGGCCATCGGCGAAGCGGCCTGCGTGTCCGTGCACGGCGCCAACCGGCTTGGCTCCAACTCGCTGATCGACCTTGTGGTGTTCGGTCGTGCGTCCGGTCTGCGCTGTGCGGAAATCCTGACGCCGGGCGAGTCACAGCCGGACCTGCCGGCGGATGCGGGTCATAACGCGCTGGAGCGTCTCGACCGCTTCCGCTATGCAGATGGCGGCACGATGACCGCCGAGCTGCGCCTGCAGATGCAGAAGAACATGCAGACCAACTGCGCCGTGTTCCGCACCGGCGAGACGCTGGAAGAAGGCGTCAAGCAGATGGCCGACATCTATTCCGGCCTGCCGGACATCAAGGTCACCGACCGGTCGATGATCTGGAATTCCGATCTCATCGAAACGCTTGAGTTCGACAATCTGATCGCCCAGGCGGTGGTCACCATGGGCTCCGCGGAAAACCGCAAGGAAAGCCGCGGCGGTCATGCCCGTGAGGATTATCCGGACCGGGACGATGAGAACTGGATGCAGCACACCCTTGCCTGGGTCGACGACAAGGGCCAGGTGTCGCTCGATTTCCGTCCGGTGCACAGCTACACGATGAGCAATGACGTGCAGTACATCGCGCCCAAGGCGCGCGTCTATTAAGCGTTAAAGAGGACTTAGAACACATGGTCGAACTGACGCTGCCGCGTAACTCGAAGATCAACGGCAAGGGCAAGGCGCACAAGGCGCCGGCGGGGTCCAAGCAGGTCAAGACCTTCAAGGTCTACCGCTGGTCGCCGGACGATGACGAGAACCCGCGCGTGGACACCTATGAAGTGGACCTTGCGACCTGCGGGCCGATGGTTCTGGACGCGCTCATCAAGATCAAGAACGAGATGGACTCGACCCTGACCTTCCGGCGCTCCTGCCGCGAAGGCATCTGCGGGTCCTGTGCGATGAATATCGACGGCACCAACACGCTGGCCTGCACCAAGGCCATCGATGAGGTGAAGGGCGACGTAGCGGTCTATCCGCTGCCGCACATGCAGGTCGTGAAGGACCTCGTTCCCGATCTCACGAACTTCTACGCGCAGCACGCGTCCATCGAGCCGTATCTCAAGACCGATACGCCGGCGCCGGAGAAGGAATGGAAGCAGAGCCGCGAGGACCGCGAGAAGCTCGACGGTCTGTATGAGTGCATCCTGTGTGCCTGCTGCTCGACCGCGTGCCCGAGCTACTGGTGGAACCAGGACCGCTATCTCGGCCCCGCCGCGCTGCTGCAGGCCTATCGCTGGCTGGCGGACAGCCGCGACGAAGCCAAGGGCGAGCGTCTGGACAATCTGGAAGACCCGTTCCGGCTCTACCGCTGCCACACCATCATGAACTGCGCCAAGGCATGCCCGAAGGGCCTGTCACCGGCCAAGGCCATTGCCGAAATCAAGAAGATGATGGTCGAGCGTCAGGTCTGACGCCGAAGCCTTCGCTCTTTTGACGGCCCGCTGCTTCGGTGGCGGGCCGTCTGCATTTCAAGCATGGCTGGCCGGTTATCCCCGCATGGCGCAGCCGGTGTATACTGGCACCCATGAGCATTGCAGCCCTTCACCACGTTCAACTGGCCATGCCCGCAGGCGGCGAGGATGATGCGCGCCGGTTCTATGGCGAGTTGCTGGGTTTGCCGGAAGTGCCCAAGCCCGCAGAACTGGCGAAGCGTGGCGGCTGCTGGTTTGAGGAAGGCGACATCCGCATCCATATGGGCGTCGAACAGGACTTCCGCCCGGCGAAGAAGGCGCACCCGGCCTTTCAGGTTACAGATATTGATATGATCCGGTCCCGGATGATTGCCGGCGGCGCCGACGTCAGGGATGACGACGCGCTGGAAGGCTTCCGCCGCTTCTTCGTCGCCGACCCCTTCGGCAACCGCATCGAGATTCTGCAGCCGCTCTAGAACGCGGATCGCAATGTGAGGCTGAGCTGGGTGCGGTTGACGTCGCTGCGGCCGAGATCGGCGTTGATGCCTGCATTAATCAGCAGGGACGACCCGGCTCGGACGGCGATGCCGCCGCCGGCGCGTATCCAGTCGGCATCACGGGCGAGGCCGGTCGTCTGGAAGGTCGTGCCCGGCGCGCCTGCGAAACTGGCGGTAACAACAGGAGCGTCGTCCTCAAACTCATGGACCCAGCCGGCGCTGGCATAGGGGGCGACGTCCCATCCGAATACCGAGAATTCGTGCGCGGCCTGGACGCCAAGGGTCGACGTCAGTGAGTCTTCCTTGCTCTCGCCGACGGTCAGGCCGAAGGCACCGGCGCCGCGTTCGACATAAGCATCGGTCTGGGTATGGGCATAGTCGAGGGACAGGACGGGTCCCACGCTGGTCTGGCCGATGCGGGTGACGTAGCCGGCACGCAGGCCTGCTGAGATGGTCGTACCGGATGTATCGCTCTGGGCGTTGATCTGTGTCGCGCCGACGCGGGCAATGCGCGATGTATCGGACGACGTGGCGGCGGCACCAGCATAGGCATCCACATAGAGGTCGCCGCCGAGAACCGGCGACCCGGGCGCGGACCGCCAGGTGCCGTAGAGGCTCCCACCGTAAGCCCGCTGTTCGGTGTTGCCGCCGAAGGACATGTCGCTGGAGGTGGCGGCGACGGTGGCGGCCACGCCGAGCGCGAGGTCCGGCGTCACGCGATAATCGATGCCGGCGGTGATGCCGCTGGTGGTGAAGTCCTGTCTGCCGCCTGGCACATCCGTGTCGCCGAAGCTGACATCGCCTGCCACGAAGACCCCGACGTCATCCGGCAGGGCGAACGCCGGGGCGTGCGGGAAGGCGCTGGACTTTGCTTCGTCTTCCGCGTCGCGGGCGCGTTTGACGGCGCTCATCAGTGCATCGCGGTTGCTGCCGCTGTCGGCGAGCTGTGCGCCCGCAAGACGCAATTGCGCCACGGTTACGCCGCGGGCCCCGTTGCGCAGGGCCGCGGTGCGAATGCCGAGCTGGTTGGCGAGGGTTGCGGCATAGGAGAAGCCGCTGGCGCTCTGGGAGAAGCCCTGGGTCGGCGTCAGCGTCGCAAACAGGGTCTCGCGAGCGTCGGCATCCAGGACAGCCAGTTGCGACAGCACGGCGTCGACGGTCGTGTTGCCGGTGCCGCGCAGGGCATCAAGGGCTGCGCCGATGCTGCGGCCGGTGGCGCTGCTGGAGGTTTCGGCGAAGCTTTGGGCGCCGATGCTCAGGCGCACGTCGTTGGCGTTTACCTGCACGTTGCTGACCTTGAGGGTGCCGGGCAGGGTGTCCTGCACCTGAGCAAAAGTGCCTGTGACGCCGCCACCGGCAGTGACGATCACGTAGTCCGTGTCGGAGAGGGGAATTGTGCCGCCGGGGACAAGGCCGACAGAGAGCGTGCCGCCCAAGGTGGCAGAGCCGGTGACCGCAAGCCGGTCTGCGCTGGTGCGATCGATCTCAATGGCCAGCACACCATTCGCGGTCTGCACGAAATTTCCGTTGACCGTCAGCACACCGATGGAGTTGCCGGGGGCAACGATTGCGCTGGTGTTGAGAACCTGGGATGCCGCGATGGTACCCGCGCCGCTCAGGATGCCGCCTGACATGTCGAAGGCGCCGAGCGTGTTGAGGTCGCCGTTGACGGCAGTGGCGCCTGCGGTCATCTGTGCGCCGATAATAACATCCAGGTCGTTTCCAGCGGCAACCGCCAGATTGCCGCCACCGATGGTGAGACGGTCGATTTCATAATCGTCATCGACGGTCGTCGTTCCCGGCTGGGTCAGCGAGACCTGATAGAACTTCACCGGAGCCCCAACGCGAAAGACAACGTCTTCGTTGTCGGGGACTACGCCGCCGGACCAGTGTCCGGCTGCGCTCCAGGCGCTATCGCCTCCAGCAGACGCCGTGTGCTGAAGCGGCATGTTCTCATCAATCCAGTCATTGAGCGGGGCGACCGGCGCGTAGACGATGAACTCGCCATAGCCACCGTCGCGGTCACGGTCGACGAGATTCACGCTTGAATTGTTGACGGCGATGATCATGCGCTTGCCATCGATCGTGGCCCAGAGCGCGCCGCCCGAGTCGCCGCCGCCGGCAGCGCCTTCGAGCGCGAGCGCCGTCGATGACCCGGTCTGACTGTCTCCGGGTGTCAGCGGGTCGTCGAAATCAAAGATGAAGGCGTTTTCCCCGTCGCTATGGAAGCGGTTACCATCAATGAGGCGGTCTACCGTATCGATCTCGTCGAGGATATTGGTGGCGATGCGACGGATGTCGTCATCATTGCCGCTGCCGTTCGACCCGGTTCCTGAAGATCCGTAGCCGACGAGAGTGATCTGAGTGCCCGTCGCCGGGTTGGCGGTCACGCGTTCGGCGAAGGGAAGGTTTGTGATCGGCGTGGCGAGCGTGATGACCGCTACGTCCTGCATGTCGGCAACGCCGGGGCTATGGCCATAGTCAGGGTGCAGCGTGATGGAGGCAAAGTCGGATTGGCGTGCACCATAGGTCCCGACAGGCCCGAAACTGACCCCGGCATTTGCAAGGCCGGGTGTGACTGACCTGTCATCTTCGAGGAAACAGTGCGCTGCGGTCAGCACAGTGCGCTCGTTGAGCAGCGTACCCGTGCAGAAGTTTCCGCCGGCGTTCACGATGTTGCCGACATTGGAAAAGGTGTTGTCGAAATCGCCGTAGTTGCCGATGCCGCCAACATTAGCGGCGACGTCGTCGCGGATGTTGATGGCGTAGGCCGGTCCCTGCAGTGCAGGCAATACAGCGGTGAGCGCCACGGCGATGCGGCGTGTGGATCGGTTCATATCGGTGTCTTCCCCCGGGTACGTTGCTGCCCCCATCGCAGCATTCGGACCTGTCCCCGGCCCAGCTTTTAGCCAAATCCCGCCGCTGAGTCATGCCTCGGGCGCGCGATTGCGTTAACGGGGCTTGCATTGTTTCGATATTTCGACCATATTCAAAATATGAAAACGATAGATGCCGTTGAAGCCTTCGCCGCCCTTGCTCAGGAGACCCGTCTTGAGGTGTTCCGGCTGCTGGTGAAAGCCCATGATCCCGACCCCGCAAAGGGCGGCCTGCCGGCGGGTGACATTGCCACCCGCATGGGCATCGCCCCGGCCACGCTGTCCTTCCACCTGAAGGAACTGGCCCGTGCCGGTCTGCTGGTCAGCCGCAAGGAGGGGAGGTCGGTCATCTATCGCGCGCAGTTCGACAAGGTCGCCGCGGTTGCGGACTTCCTGCTCGAGGACTGCTGTCAGGGCCGTTGCGGGGTGTGCGTCAGCACCACTGCGGCGGCGGAAACCGTCTAGCTGAAAGGAACGCGCCCATGAGCCGCCTGCATATCTCCGTCACCGTCACCGACATGTCCGAAGCCACGAAGTTCTACGCCGCCATGTTCGGCGCGGAGCCAACGGTGCTGAAGGACGACTATGCGAAGTGGATGCTGGAGGACCCGCAGGTCAATTTCGCAATCCAGACCCGAGAAGGGGCGCCGGGCGTCTCGCATCTGGGGATACAGGCGGAAGACGCTGCTGAGCTTGAGACGCTGTACGCGCGCTTCGCCGAGGCCAGTGACACGGTGTTTGAGGAAGGCAAGACAGAGTGCTGCTACGCGCAGTCGGAAAAAAGCTGGGTCGAAGATCCGACCGGCGTTGCGTGGGAAGCGTTTGTCACAACCGGCGTGCAGGATGAGTTCGGCAAGGTGCTCGATCGTGACCAGGTCGCCGCGCAGCTGGCGCAGGCGACCCCGGGTGCGTCGACCTGTTGCTGCGGATAACCAGACTGTCCATGAGGGAGGACCCGATGTCTGAATCATACAATGTGCTGTTTCTGTGTACCGGCAACTCGGCACGCAGCGTGATGGCGGAAAGCATTCTCAATCGTATCGGCAAGCCGAAATTCACTGCCCACAGCGCCGGCAGCCACCCCAAGGGGATGGTCAATCCCGGTGCGCTGGCTTTGCTGCAGAAGCTGAACTATCCGACCGCCGAACTGCGCTCAAAGAGCTGGGACGAGTTTGCTGGCGACGACGCGCCGCCGCTCAATTTCGTCTTCACGCTCTGCGACGATGCGGCGGGCGAGGTCTGTCCGATCTGGCCCGGC